>Ga0098074_1000046_pt1 | contig 145028 bp, 138 predicted proteins | sample 32_taG_FD_75064 | JGI IMG/M metagenome (GOLD analysis project Ga0098074, IMG submission 75064) | Marine viral communities from the Gulf of Mexico - 32_GoM_OMZ_CsCl metaG | ecosystem: Environmental > Aquatic > Marine > Oceanic | place: Atlantic Ocean: Gulf of Mexico | collected 2015-07-12 | reverse complement strand
TGACCGTGCCTTGAGCAGCAATATTGGTTGCGGCCTGCGTGTTGGCATTGATGCCGGTGTTCCAGGCCGAATTCATGATGCCTGCATAGGCTGCAAAGGCATTGCCGCGGATCGAGTTGTTGCCGCTGTTGTAGCCGACCGCCGTTGCGGAGCGGTCTTCGCCGTCCAGATCGACGACTTCGTCGAGATACTGGTTGGTGTTGACGGCGCTCAGATGCTGGATTGCAACCACGGCGCTATTGCCGTTGTTGGACCCGTTGCCATCATCGTCCGAGAAGCTGTCGGCAGCATTGTCCTGTACGAACAGGTCGATCAGGTCGTTGACCACCAGCGTGTCGCTGTTGTTCCCCGACGCGCCCGTCGTGGTGTTGTCATTGTCCTGGTCTTGACTTTGGGCGACCGCCGGAACTGCGGCAACCGCGAGCGTCGCTGCCGACGCGGCAAGAATGACTTTCTTGATCATGATCGTCTCCTTCGTGGCTCAATCGGGGAATGCGCGCATGCGCGAGGCATGCCTGATGCGGAAGTCTCCCCACTCACGTCCGCATCCATGCGAACGCGGACATGATGATCGATTGCGGCGGGAGGGCGTTGCGAATTGGCAAGCCGGACCGTGGGGAATTATCCAGACAGTTTGAGTGGGTAATTTTGCGCAGGGCAAAAATTGCCTGCCCCGAGGAGTGATCGGGATGGCACGCTACCCGTCGGCGGGATTCTAAATGGGCGGAGGGCGAATGACGGCGTGCCGTCGCTGCCGCCTTGTCGGTGTCAGCCTCCGCGCCTTAGCCGCTTGTGGTCCGCTTCATTTGATCCCCGGCAGGTCGAGCCCCTTGTCGCGGGCGCATTCGATCGCGATGTCATAGCCCGCGTCGGCGTGACGCATGACGCCGCTGGCGGGGTCGTTCCACAGCACGCGCTCGAGCCGTTTCGCCGCCGCGTCGGTACCGTCGGCGACGATCACCATGCCCGCGTGCTGTGAAAAGCCCATGCCGACGCCGCCGCCGTGGTGGAGCGAGACCCAGGTCGCGCCGCTCGCGGTGTTGAGGAGGGCGTTGAGGAGCGGCCAGTCGGAAACGGCGTCGCTGCCGTCGCGCATCGCTTCGGTCTCGCGATTGGGCGAGGCGACCGAGCCTGAATCGAGATGATCGCGGCCGATGACGACCGGCGCCTTGAGTTCGCCGCTCGCCACCATCGCGTTGAAAGCGAGGCCGAGCCGGTGGCGGTCGCCGAGACCGACCCAGCAGATGCGCGCGGGCAGGCCCTGGAATTGGATCTTCTCGCGCGCCATGTCGAGCCAGCGGTGGAGGTGTGCGTCGTCGGGGAGCAGCTCCTTCACCTTGGCGTCGGTGCGATGGATGTCTTCGGGATCGCCCGACAGCGCCGCCCAGCGGAAGGGACCGATGCCGCGGCAGAAAAGCGGGCGGATATAGGCGGGAACGAAGCCGGGGAAATCGAAGGCATTGTCGACGCCTTCGTCCTTTGCGACCTGGCGGATATTATTGCCATAATCGACCGTCGGCACGCCGGCGGCCTGAAAGTCGAGCATCGCGCGGACATGCACCGCCATCGATGTCTTCGCGGCCTTTGCCACCGCCTGCGGGTCGCTTTCGCGCTTCTCGGTCCATTCGGCGACGCTCCAGCCGATCGGGAGATAGCCGTTCACCGGATCGTGCGCGCTCGTCTGGTCGGTGAGGAGGTCGGGCCGGACGCCGCGCGCGTAAAGCTGCGGCAGGATTTCGGCGGCATTGCCGAGGAGGCCGACCGACACGGGCTTTTTCTCCGCACAGCTCTGTTCGATGATCGCCAGCGCTTCGTCGAGCGACTGCGCTGCCTTGTCGAGATAGCCGGTGCGCAGCCGCATTTCGATGCGGCTCGGCTGGCATTCGATCGCGAGGCACGATGCGCCCGCCATCACCGCCGCGAGCGGCTGCGCGCCGCCCATGCCGCCAAGCCCTGCGGTGAGCAGCCATTTGCCCGCGAGGTCGCCGCCATAATGCTGGCGGCCCATCTCGACGAACGTCTCATAGGTGCCCTGAACGATGCCCTGCGTGCCGATGTAGATCCACGACCCCGCGGTCATCTGTCCGTACATCGCGAGCCCGCGCTTATCGAGCTCGTTGAAATGGTCCCAATTCGCCCAATGCGGGACGAGGTTGCTGTTCGCGATGAGCACGCGCGGGGCGTCGGCGTGCGTCCGGAACACGCCGACGGGCTTGCCCGACTGGACGAGCAAAGTTTCGTCGTCCTCGAGCCGTTTCAGCGTTTCGACGATACGGTCATAGCTTTCCCAGTCGCGCGCGGCGCGGCCGATGCCGCCGTAAACGACCAGTTCCTCGGGCCGCTCGGCGACGTCGGGGTGGAGATTGTTCATCAGCATCCGCAGCGGCGCTTCGGTGAGCCAGCTTTTTGCGTTGAGTCCGGGGCCGGTCGGCGCCTTGACGATGCGGCTGTTATCGAGACGCGGATTGGCCGGGCGCGGTTCGTCGGGGCGGGTCATTGTCATCCTTTCGCAAAGTCGAGGCACGCGGCGAGGACGCGCCGCAGCACCGGCGCGGCGGCCGGGTCGGCATCGATCGGCGCGGGCCAGTTGCTCTCGTCGGGTGTCGCGGGTTCGGTCAGATAGCCGCGCATCGCGAGTTCCATCTGGATCGCATGGACGCCGTTTGCGGGCCGTCCGTAATGGCGCGTCGTCCAGCCGCCGCGAAAGCGTCCATCGACGACCATCGGCGCACCGCTCGCCGCGCAAATCGAAGCGACTGCCTGGGTCAGCGCCGGGTCACAGGTTGCGCCTCCGTTGGTGCCAATGTTGAACAGCGGCAGCTCGCCCTCGAAAAGGCGCGGCACATGGCTGCGGATCGAATGGGCGTCGTAGAGGACGATGCGCGGATGGCGTGCGCCGAGTCGCTCGATCTCGTCTTCCAGCGCGGCGTGATAAGGGTCGAACCAGCGCGTCCGGCGGCGCGCGATCTCGTCGGCGTCGGGTCCCGCGCCCGGATAGAGGGGGTCACCGTCGAAGGTCGTCGTCGGGCACAATTCGGTCGTCGCTTGCCCCGGATAGAGCGAAGCGCCGCTCGGGTCGCGGTTCACGTCGATGACGCTGCGCGAAATCGCGGTGCGCACCGTCGTCGCGCCGAGCTCGCGCGCAAAACCATAGAGGCGGTCGACCCACCAGTCGGCGTCGCGCCGCGCAAGCCAGGGCGAGACGAACGCCGCCTCGACATCGGCAAGGTCGCTCCCCGTATGCGGAAAGGCGACGATCAGCGGCGCGTCGCCGCGATGGATTTGGAGCCAGTCGGTCACAGCACCCCCGGCAGATCGTCGGCGACTGCCGCGAGTGCGCCGCTCGCGACCATCGCGGCCGCCGCTTCGATGTCGGGGTGGAAGTGCCGGTCGTCGGTGAGCGTCGGCACGGTGCCGCGCAACACGGTGCGCGCCGCCTCGAGCCGCGCCGACGAGGTGAGCGGCGCGTGGAAGTCACAGCCCTGCGCTGCGGCGAGCCATTCGATGCCGATCACCGCGCGCGCGTTCGCCGCCATGCCGAGCAACCGCCGCGCGCCATGCGCCGCCATCGACACATGATCCTCCTGATTGGCCGAGGTGGGGATCGAATCGACGCTCGCGGGATAGGCGCGCTGCTTGTTTTCGCTGACGAGCGCGGCGGCGGTGACCTGCGGGATCATGAAGCCCGAATTGAGCCCCGGCCGCGGCGTCAGGAAGGCGGGAAGCCCCGACAGCGCGGGGTCGACGAGCATCGCGATGCGCCGCTCGGCGATCGATCCGATCTCGCAGATCGCCATCGCGATCATGTCGGCGGCGAAGGCGACCGGCTCGGCGTGGAAATTTCCCCCCGACAGCGCCTCGTCGGCATCTGGGAAGACAAGGGGGTTGTCGGACACGCCATTCGCCTCGGTCTCGAGCGTCGTGGCTGCCTGCCGCAGCAGGTCGAGCGCGGCGCCCATCACCTGCGGCTGGCAGCGCAGGCAATAGGGGTCCTGCACGCGCGGGTCGTCGTCGCGGTGCGACGCGCGGATCGCCGATCCATCCATCAGCCCGCGCAGCGCAGCGCCGACCGCGATCTGCCCGGCATGGCGGCGCAGCGCGTGGATGCGCGGATCGAAAGGCGCGTCGGAGCCCTTGGCGGCCTCTGTCGACAAGGCGCCGGTGACGAGCGCCGAGCGGAAGACAAGGTCGACCTCGAACAGCCCCGCAAGCGCATTGGCGGTCGAGAATTGCGTGCCGTTGAGGAGCGCGAGCCCTTCCTTCGGCCCGAGTTCGAGCGGCGAAAGCCCGGCGCTTGCGAGCGCATCGGCGGCGGGCATCGCACGCCCGTCGACCATGATCGCTCCGACGCCGATCATTGCCGCCGCCATATGGCTGAGTGGGGCGAGGTCGCCGCTCGCGCCGACCGACCCCTGCGACGGCACCACCGGGGTCAGCCCCTTGGCGAGCATCGCCTCGATCAGCGCGACGGTCGCGGGCTGCACCCCCGACGCGCCGACGCCAAAGCTCGCGAGCTTGAGCGCCATCATCAGCCGGACGATCGGAACGGGCGAGGGCGCGCCGGTGCCCGCCGCATGGCTGAGCACGATGTTGCGCTGAAGCGCCGCGAGGTCGGCGTCGTCGATGCGCACGCTCGCGAGCTTTCCGAAGCCGGTGTTGATGCCATAGACGGGCGCGCCTTTGGCGAGGATGCGCGCGATCGACGCAGCGCCCCCGGCGATCGCCGCGCCGCATTCGGACGCAAGCCGCGCCGACGCGCCGCGATAGATGGCGCGCCATTCGTCGAGCGCGACCGCGCCGGGCGACAGGATAACCTCGTTCATCGACCACTCCAGATGCGTGCATGGAGCGGGTTCAGCCCCATGCGATAGACGAGTTCGGCGGGGTCCTCGACGTTCCAGATCGCGAGGTCGCAGCGCTTCCCCGCCTCAATCGTTCCGATGACCCCAGCCTGCCCCAGTGCCCGCGCGGCGTTGCGCGTCACGCCGGTCAGGCATTCATCGACGGTCAGCCCGAACAGCGTCGCGCCCATGTTCATGACGAGCAGGATCGAGGTCAGCGGCGAGGTGCCGGGGTTGCAGTCGGTCGCGAGCGCGATCGGCACGCCTGCCGCGCGCAGGGCATCCACCGGCGGCAGCTTCGTCTCGCGCATGAAATAATAGGCGCCGGGCAACAAGGTCGCGACCGTCCCCGCCTTCGCCATTGCGGCGATGCCCTCGCCGTCGAGATGTTCGAGATGATCGGCCGACAGCGCATCGTGGCGCGCAGCGAGCGCGGCGCCCTGCTGGTTGGAGAGCTGCTCGGCGTGGAGCTTGACGGGGAGGCCGGCGCGCGCCGCCGCCGCGAAGATACGCTCGGTCTGCGCGGGGGTGAAGCCGATGCCTTCGCAAAAGGCGTCGACCGCATCGGCGAGCCCTTCGCGCGCGATCGCCGGGAGCATCTCGTCGGCGACCATCGCGACATAACCGTCGGCATCGCCCGCAAATTCCGGCGGCAGCGCGTGCGCGCCGAGGAAGGTCGTCGTCACCGCGACCGCCCGCTCGCTTTCGAGCCGCCGCGCGGCACGGAGCATCCGTGCCTCGCTCTCAGTATCGAGGCCGTAGCCCGACTTGATTTCGACCGTGGTGACGCCTTCGGCGATCAGCGCGTCGAGGCGGGGAAGCGCCGCAGCGACAAGCGCGTCCTCGCTCGCCGCGCGCGTCGCCTTCATCGTCGAGACGATCCCGCCGCCCGCTTGCGCAATCTCTTCGTAACTCGCGCCCGCGAGCCGCATCGCCCATTCGTTCGCGCGGTTGCCGCCGTGGACGAGGTGCGTGTGGCAGTCGATCAGGCCGGGGGTGATCCAGCGGCCGCCGCACGCGACACGCTCGTCCGGGTCGAACGTAGGCGCGTCGGCGCGCGGCCCGGCATAGAGGATGACGCCCTGGTCGGAAGCGATCAGCGCATCCTCGACGACGCCGAGCCCGTCGCCCGCCATCGTCGCCATGCGTGCGTCGTGCCACATTGTATCGCAGCGCATTGCCGACTCTCCTTCGGGACCAAACTATTGCAGTGATTGCCATTAATGTATAGACATAATTGCAGGCAATCGGGAAGGGCCGCTCAATGGGCGAAGGCAAGATGCCGCAACGGCTGCATTTCGGACAGGCGCTGATCGACGGCTGTTGGGCCGCGAATGTCCGCATTGCCGTCGCCGACGGCCGGATCGCCACCGTCGAGCCAGGGGTTGCGCCCGAGAGGGGCGACGAACGCCATGCGATCGCGCTTCCCGGCATGCCGAACCTGCACAGCCATGCCTTCCAGCGCGGAATGGCCGGGCTCGCCGAGATTCGCGGCGCGGGCGACGACAGTTTCTGGACGTGGCGCGAGGTGATGTACCGCTTCGTCGACCGGCTCGACCCCGAGATGCTCGCCGCCATCGCTGCGCTCGCCTATGTCGAAATGCTCGAAAGCGGGTTCACGCGCGTCGGCGAATTCCACTATCTCCACCACGACCGCGACGGGCGCGCCTTCGCCGACCCCGCGCAAATGTCGCGCGCTATATTTGCTGCGGCTGCCGAAAGCGGCATCGGCCTGACGCACCTGCCCGTCTTCTATGCCCATGCGGGGTTCGGGGGTGCCGCGCCGAACGAGGGGCAGCGGCGCTTCATTCACGACTTCGACGGTTATGCGCGGCTGCTCGACACGCTGCGCGCGGCAGCGACATGCGACCTGCCCGACGCCATCGTCGGCGTCGCGCCGCACAGCCTGCGCGCGGTGACGCGGGGCGAACTGGCGGCGCTCGCGGAGCTTGCCGACGACGCGCCGATCCACATCCACATCGCCGAGCAGGTGAAGGAGGTCGAGGATTGCGTCGCGTGGAGCGGGCAGCGGCCGGTCGATTGGCTGCTCGGTCATGCCGATGTCGACGCGCGCTGGTGCGCGGTGCACGCGACGCACATGACAAATGACGAAGCGCGGCGCCTTGCTGAAAGCGGTGCTGTGGCTGGGCTGTGCCCCGTCACCGAGGCCAATCTGGGCGACGGGATTTTCGACGCCGTGCCCTTTCTTGCCGCGGGGGGACGCTTTGGCGTCGGCTCCGATTCCAACGTGCTGATCGACATGAGCGAGGAATTGCGCTGGCTCGAATATGGCCAGCGGCTCGCGGCGAAGGGCCGCAACCGCGTCGCGCGCGCGCCGGGGATGTCGAGCGGGCAGGCGTTGTTCGACGGCGCGTTTGCGGGCGGCGCGCAGGCGCTTGGGGTCGTCGGCGGGATCGCGCCCGGATGCTCCGCCGACCTGGTGAGCCTCGACGCGCACCACCCCTCGCTCGCCGGCAAGCCTGCCGAGCAGATCCTCGACGCCTTTCTGTTCGCGAGCGGCCGCGCCGCGATCGACTGCGTGTGGCGGCGCGGCGAATGTGTCGTGCGCGGCGGGCGCCACCGCGCGCGCGACGCGGTGGCCGAGCGCTATCGCCGCGCGATTGCGGGATTCGACAGATGAGCGCGCCGCTCCACGAGCGTATCCGCCGCGAGATCGAGGCGGCGATCCTGTCGGGCGAACTACAGCCGGGCGCGCGGCTGCCCGTCGAGCATGAGCTGATGGAGCGTTATGGCTGCGCGCGGATGACGGTGAGCAAGGCGCTGCAATCGCTCGCCGCTGCGGGACTGGTCGAGCGGCGCAAGCGTGCGGGCTCGTTCGTCGCGCGTCCGCGCGTGCATTCGATGGTGCTCGACATCCCCGACCTTGAGCAGGAGGTGACGGGACGCGGTCAGGTGTATCGTTTCGAGCTCGCGCGCCGCATCGTCCGCGCGCCCGACCCCGCGCGCGCCGACGAAGTGGCGCTTGCGGGCCGCGGCGATCTGCTCGCGATCGAGGGGGTGCATTTCGCCGACCGGGTGCCGCTGGCGTCGGAGCAGCGGCTCGTCAGCCTCGCCGCGGTTCCCGAGCTTGCCGCACAGGACTTCGGCCGCGTGTCGCCGGGGGCGTGGCTGCTCAAGCATGTCCCCTGGACCGAGGCCGAAACGCGCATCGCAGCGGTCGGCGCTGACCGCATGGTCGCGGGGCATCTTGGGGTTGCCGACGGCACGGCGTGCCTGTTCGTCGAGCGCCGGACGTGGCGCGGTGACGAGGGCATCACGCTGGTGCGCCAGCATTTCGTCGGCGCGGCCTATGACCTTGTCGCGCGCTTCGGCGCGGCGCGTTAGGCGGCGCCGGGCGTTTCCTCGCCCTCGAGCCCCTGATATTTGAGCTGGAGATAGCGTTCGCGCGTTGCGAGCTTGTCCAGATCGCCCGCCGCAAGGCTGCGCGCAGCCTCGCCAATCTCGCGCTCGAGCATCCTCAATCCGCCGACGAGCGTGTCGTCGGGGGTACGCCCGGCATGCGCTTCCTTGCGGAGCCCAGCCGGGATGCGCTGGTAGCCCGCGACGAGTTCGGGCAGGTCCTCTCCGACGAGCTTGCGGATGTTGGCCGCGGCGGGGCTCGACGCGTCGAGCGTCTGGAGCTGCGGCGCGAGCAAATCGAGCTGGACGCCGATGCCGTCGACAAGCGTCTTGGCGGGTGCGGGCAGCGCGGGACGTTGCGCTTCGAGCCAGATTTCGGTGCGTCCCGCGAGCTGTTTGAGATCGGTCTTCGGCAGGTCGGCCTGCCGCGGCTCGGGAAAGGGCGAACGCCCGAACAGCACCGCGACCCCGACGAGCAGCACGAACAGCGCGAGCAGTCCGGTAAAGCCGAGCGGCTGGACCAGCGCACCGAACAGCGCCGCGCCGAGCAGCACCACTCCGCCCGCGATCAGGATACGGCCGAGCTTCCTGAACAGATGCTGGCGGCGCAGCGCGACGCTTTTGGTGCCGATGGGGCGGCGGCGCTCCTGCGAGCGTTCGATCGCCGCCTCTGCCGAAACGCGGATCTTGTCGACCTCGCTCATCGTCATGATTATCCCTCGATCGCCGCGAGCGGGCTGTCGGCGCCGCCGACGCTCGCCTGTGCCTGGGCAGCGCCCTCGGCGCGCGCGATATAGCCTTTGGACTTCTGGACCTCGCCCTCCAGCGCCGTGACCGTCGTCTTCATCGAATCGAGCGCCTTCAGCTTGAACGTGTCGATCGCGTCCATCGTGTCGTAGATATTCTGGAAGGCGCGCTGCAGCGTTTCCATCGGGATCGTGCTCGACGCCGCCTGTTCGTGGATGCGCGCGGTATTCTCCTTCAGCATCTTCGATGTGCCGTCGATGATACCGGCAGTGGTCGTGTTGAGCGCGGTAATCTGTTCGAGCACCAGCTTCTGGTTCGTCATCGCCTGCGCGACGGTGATCGCGGTCTTCAGCGCGCCCACTGTGGTGGTCGAGGCGCGGTCGACGCCCTTCACCAGCTCGACATTATTCTTTTTGACGAGGTCGAGCGCGAGATAGCCCTGCACCGTCACGGCCATTTGCGTGAGCAGGTCCTGCGTCCGCTGGCGCGCGTAGAAAAGCGCATTTTCGCGGATCACCTTCGCCTTGGCGGGATCGCTGCTGTCGAGTTCCTCGGCCTTCGCCTCGAGCCGCTGGTCGAGCGTGTTGGCGATGTGGATCATCTGCTCGAGCTTGCCCATCGCCTCCCACAGTTTGCGCCGTTCGACGTCGATCGCGGCATTGTCCATCAACAGCTCGTCCTTGCCATTGGCGAGCGCGGTCAGAATGCCGCCGATATGCGTCTGGGCGCTGCGATACTGCGCGAAATAGTTGGTGATCCGACTGCCGAAAATCTTGTCGAGAAAGCCGCGCTTCGACAGCAATTTGCCGTTCGCCGAGGGGTCGAGGCGCTCGACGGTGTTGCGCAGCTCGATCAGGTTCATCCCGATGTCGGTGTCGCGATCCATCGCCTTGATCGGGCGGTCGAGGAAGCGGTTCGACTGGTTCGCCGCCTCCAGCATTTCCTTGCGACCCATATTGGTGATCTGGTCGATCCGCTTGCCGAATTCGGGCGAGTTTTCATCCTGCGCGACAAGGTCCTCGATAAACCCGTCGACGCGCTCCTCGAGCTTCGATTTCTGCTCGCTCGACAGCGCAACAAGCCCGGCGGCCTTTTCGGGCGCGACGGCGGGCACGGGATCGGGCGGCGTCAGCTTCAGCTCGTCGGTTGCGGTCGCAGTTGCAGTCTGTTCGCTCATTCCTGTTCCTTCCACCCCGATGCCGCCCCCTATATGGCACGCGGCACTGTGTTATTCAAGCATCACACCCCTGCCCGCCGCACCAAGAGGGGCGCGAGCCATGCCGACAGGATCAGCTGCGCCATATGATAGACGAGGATCGGGACCAGCACCATGCCGGCCGTCGCGGCGGGAAATAGCGTCGCGGCGAGCGGGGCGCCGACCGCGATGCTTTTCTGCGCGCCCGAAAAGAGCAGGGTGATGCGGTCGGCGCGCGCGAGCCGCAGCACGCCGCCAAGCAGCCACGCGCCGCCGAACGACAATGCAAGGAGCGCGGCGACCGCAGCGCCGACGATCGCGATCTCGCGCATGTCGAGCAGGTCCCAGATGCCGCCGACGACCGCCGCCGAAAAGGCGACGTAGACGGCGATCGCGATCGCGCTGCGGTCCATCAACGTTGCGAGCCCGCGATGCGCGAGCACCCAGGGGCGCAGCCAGCGCTGTGCGACCTGCCCTGCGAAAAAGGGCAGCAGGAGGATAGCGACGATACGCAGCGCCGCCGCGCCGCTGATCGCACCCGCGCTCCCCGCCAATGCGGCGAACAGAAGCGGTGCGACGACGACGCCTGAAAGGTTGAGCAGCGCCGCCGCGACGACGCTTGCGGCGACATTGCCGCCCGCCATGCTGCTCGCGGCGGTTGCCGACTGGACGGTCGAGGGCAGGATGCCGAGGAAGAGAAAGCCGAGCGCGAGCATCGCCGGGAGCAGCGCCGCGAGCGCAGCCTGCGCGCCAAGCGCGAGTAGCGCCATCGCGCCGAAACAATAGGCAAAGGCCGCGCCCTGCAGCTTCCAGTTGCGCACGCCGTGCAACACCTCGTCGCGGGGGAGGCGAACCCCGTTGAGGAAGAAGAGCAGCACGATAGCCGCCGTCGATAGCGCCTGTGCGATTGGCACGGCGGCGCCACGAACGGGGAGCAGGCTTGCAAACAATGTGGTCGCGAGCAGGACAGGAACGAAGCGGTCGGGAAAGATGCGCGCGAGCATGGGGAAGCGATGGCGGCGTGGCGCGCCGTTGGCAAGCCAATCAGATCCCCCCCATCACTTCGCGTGGGGAGGATTTTCATTCCCGTTCGTCCCGAGCGACGTCGAGGGACGCCTGGCGTCGCACCAACGCGTCTCGACTTCGCTCGACACAAACGGCCAGGGGATTAGACAGAAGCCATGACCGCGATTCTCATCCTTGCCGCACTCCCCGAAGAAGCCGATGCGATGTTCTTGGGGGCAGGCGAATACGGAGAGGGGCCGTTCCGCGCCCGCCACTTGGCTGCCTACGGCCACGATCTCGTCATCGCGACCTGCGGGCTCGGCAAGGTCAATGCGGCGCTGGCCGCCGGGGTATTTGGCGCCGATGCCGACCTGTTGCTGATGAGCGGGACCTGCGGGTCGCTCGGCGCGGCGCCGGGCGCTTATTGGATCGCCGAGGCGCTGCAGCATGATTATGGCGCGACGCATCCCGGCCTGTTCCGCCGCTACCGCGCGGGCGACTGGCCGATGGGCGAGGCGGGCGAGGCGCATTTCGCCGCGATGGCGGACCCCGGCCTTGGCCTGCCGCACGCCCGCATCGCGAGCGGTGACAGCTTCGTCGCCTGCCCAGACGCCGCGGCGGACCTCGCCACGCTCGGCGCGACGCTGGTCGATATGGAGGTGGGCGCGGTTGCGCAGGCGGCCGCGCGGCTCGGCAAGCCGTGGGCGGCAATCAAGGCAGTCACCGACGAGGCGAACGGCGACAGCGGCGGCGATTTCCAGGCAAACCTGATCCGCGCGGCGCGGGTGGCGGGGTTGGAGGTCGAGCGGCTGGTGGCGATGCTGTGAGAAGGCCCGTCAGCTAGCGACAGGTTGCAGATTCATATCCAATCGTCATCCCGGCGAAGGCCGGGATCTCGCCGGTGCGTCAGGCTGGGACGGTGGGATCCCGGCCTTCGCCGGGATGACGGTCAAGCAATGGCGATTCCCTGCGCCAAGAAACGGATACTTTGTTCGCGCTCCCCCAACCGACCCCGCTCAATCGTAGCTGAGGTGCGTCGCCTTGCCGCGGAAGATCCAGTGCGCGAGGAAGGAGTAGCCGAGGATGACGGGCAGCACGAACAGCGCGCCGATCAGGATGATCGTCAGCGATTCGGGGCTCGCCGCCGCCTGCCAGATGTCGAGCCGGTCGGCGATCAGATAGGGATAGAAGCTGTAGGCGATGCCGACGAAACCCAGCGCGAAGAGGACGCCCGCGGTCGCGAGCGGCACCCATGACAGCTCGTCGTTCGCGCGCAGCGGCCGCCGCAGGAAGATCGCGAGCCCGATGAACAAGGTCGCGGCGGCAATCGGGATCGGTAGCAGCGCGATGATCTCGGGCAGGCGGAACCAGCGGTCGAAGATGCGTGTCGACAGGAGCGGGGTCGCGATCGAAATGATCGCCATTGCGAGCGCGGTCAGCCACAGCGTGACTTCGGCCCAGCGGACCGCGCGCTTCTGCAATTCGCCCTCGACCTTGTAGATCAGCCAGCACGCGCCGACGAAGAGATAGCCCGCGACCAGCCCGAGCGCGGCGAGCAGGCAGAACAGCACCGCGGCAAGGCTCTGGTCGAATCCCAGCACATAGGCGCCGAGCATATATCCCTGGCACAGCGCGGTGACGAGCGAGCCCACGAAAAAGGCGTCGTCCCAGCGCTGCTTGTGCTCGGGCGCCGCCTTGGCGCGAAATTCGAACGATACGCCGCGCAGGATCAGCGCGACGAGCATCAGCGCGACGGGCAGGTAAAGCTGCGTCAGGATGAGCCCGTGCGCGACGGGAAAGGCAACCAGAAGCAGGCCGATCCCGAGCACGAGCCACGTCTCATTGGCATCCCAGAACGGCCCGATCGAGGCGACCATCAGGTCGCGCGCCTCGCCCTTTTCGAGCCGCGTGAGCATGCCGACCCCCAGGTCGTAGCCGTCGAGGATGACATAGAGCAGGATCGACAGGCCCATCAGCCCCGCGAAAATGACCGGAAGCCACCAAGCATCGAAAAACGGGGTCATGATGTCGCCTCCGATTGGTGCGCGGCGGGGCCTTCGGCGGCGCGGGGGATCGGGAACATCGGCTTGCCCTGCGGCGCGGCGCTGCCGAGCCTTGCAAGCCGGTAGAGCACGAAAACATAGGCGGCGAGCAGCACCGCATAGACCGCGAGATAGAGGGTCAGCGAGCTTGCGACCATCGCGCTTCCCACGGGTCCGACGGCTTCGGACGTGCGCAATACGCCGGTGACGAGCCACGGCTGGCGGCCGATTTCGGTCACATACCAGCCCGCGAGCGTCGCGACCCAGCCGGAGAATGTCATCGCGACGAGCGCGTGCGCGAGCCAGCGCGGCATCGCCTCGACCCCGCGCCGCCGGATCGTCCAGGCGGCAAACCACGAGGTCGCGAGCATCAGCACGCCGATCCCGACCATGATGCGGAAACCCCAGAAGATCGGCCCGACCGGCGGGTGATTGCCCTGATAATCGTTGAGGCCCGGCACCACGCCGCCGGCATGGTGCGTCAGGATCAGGCTGGCGCCCGATGGAATGGCGACCTCCAGATGGTTGGTGCGCGCTTCGCCGTCGGGGATGGCGAACAGGATGAGCGGGACATTGGCCGCGGTTTCCCAATTCGCCTCCATCGCCGCGACCTTTTGCGGTTGATGCTCGAGCGTGTTGAGGCCGTGCTGGTCGCCGATGAATATTTGCACCGGGATCAGCAGTGCGGCGGCATAGACGGCGGCCTTCAGCGACCGCCGCACGCCCTCGCCGCCGCCGTCCTTCAGCCAGCGCCAGGCGCTCATCCCCGCGATGAGGAAGGCGACGGTCAGCGCCGAGGCGATCAGCATGTGCGCGAGGCGATAGGGCATCGAGGGATTGAAGACGATCGCCCACCAATCGGTCGCATGGACGACGCCGTCGCGGATCTCAAAGCCCACGGGCGTCTGCATCCAGCTGTTGAGCGCGATGATCCAGAAGGCCGACAGCGTTGTTCCCGCGGCGACGAGAAAGGTCGCAAGCGTGTGGAGCCAGCCGGGGACGCGGCTGAATCCGAAGAGCATGATGCCGAGGAACACCGCCTCGAGGAAAAAGGCGGTGAGCACCTCATAGGCGAGCAGTGGCCCGGCGACATTGCCGACCTTTTCCATATAGCCCGGCCAATTGGTACCGAACTGAAAGCTCATCGTGATGCCCGACACGACCCCCATCGCGAAGCTCAGCGCAAACACCTTCACCCACAGGCGATAGGCATCCATCCAGGCGCTATCGCGCGTGCGGTTATAGGCGAGCTTGAAACCGAGCAGCGCCCAGCCGAGCGCGATGGTGATTGTCGGAAAAAGAATATGGAAGCTGATGTTCGCGGCAAATTGGATGCGCGCGAGGATCAGCGGGTCAAGTCCGTCCATCGTCAGCCTCCTTGGCATCGCGCGCCTCCGGCGTTGGCGCCGTCCCGCGCCCGAGCATCCGGTCCTTGAACTCGAGCGCCTTTACCACGCGCGAGCCCAATCTGAGCAGCTGGAGCAGGCGCTCGGTCTCGAGCCGCTGCATGTCGGCATACCAGTCGGTGAGCAGCTCGATCTGTTCGTGCATGTCGGCCATGCGCGCTTGCGCGAAACGGTCGGCAGGATCGGTCGCGCGTTCCATCATCAGCGATCGCAGCGTCGTCAGCGTCGGGTCGATCTCGCGCTTCTTGCGCTCTTCGACCAGCGTGCGGAAGATCGCCCAGACGTCGCGCGGGGTCTCGTAATAATCGCGCCGGTCACCGGGCAGGTGGCGCAACTGGACGAGGTTCCAGCTCGCAAGCTCCTTGAGCCCCATCGACACGCTGCCGCGCGACAGCGACAGCGCCTCGCTGATCTCCTCGGCATTGCGCGGCGCGTCGGCGAGAAAGAGCATCGCATAGATCTGGCCGACGGTGCGGTTGATCCCCCAGCGACTCCCCATCTCGCCGAAATGCAGGACGAAGGCCTGCGCGAGCGGGGAGAGCCGGCACGGCGATGACGGGGAGTCGGGGGCGGGGGACAGGTCCATGACGCACCCCTAATCACAAATTTCGTATGTTTCAATAAATTTTGAAACATACGAAATTTGTGACAATGGCCCGCGACAAGCGTCTGCCAAGCAATTCCATAATAAATGATGGCAAATTTCATGCAGATGTGATAGGAAAATCCGATCTCAATCGTTGTCTTTGCTTGAAAAATTGCGAGGTCCTTCGCCAGCGGCGAATAATGATCGACGGTTATCAAAAATAGAAGAGGGGAGAGTTCATCATGGATGATTTTCATGTCGGTAATTTTATTATCGATGGCGGACAGGCGATGGCCTATGGCCGTATGGCAATTATTGCCCTGCTTGTCCTGTTGGCGACATGGATATTGGCAAAGGCGGCGAAATGGGCCTTTGCGAAACTTGTCGAAACGGTTCCCCTGCTGCGCCGCGAAACCGCGACCGGTGAAAGTTTCGGCCTGTCGCTGGGGCGCATCGTCGCGCTGTTGATCTGGCTGATCGGCCTTGTCGCGATCCTCAACATCCTCAATCTCGGCTCGGTTACCGGGCCGATGGAGGCGATGCTGACGAATGCCATGGGCTTCATTCCCAATATCGTCGGGGCGGGGCTGATCCTGTTCATCGGCCATATGCTCGCGCGGATCGCCAAGGAGCTGGTCGAAACCTTGCTGACGACCGTCGATTTCGACCGCTGGGCCAACCGCGGCGGCGTCGAGCAGGTGACGGGGAATGCGACGATCAGCCGCACCATCGGCACGATCGTCTATGTGCTCATCATCATCCCGGTCGTGATCGGCGCACTGCAGGCGCTGCATATCGAGGCGATCAGCGCCCCGCTCGTCGCGATGCTGACGCGTATCCTGGCGGCGGTTCCCGCGATCATCGGCGCGTCTGCGGTGCTCGGCATCGGCTATGTCATCGCGCGTTGGGCGGCGGCGATGGTCGAGGAACTGGTCGCGGGACTCGGTGCCGACCAGTCGGTGGGCGCCATCGGACTGCTCCCCGCGACGGTCAAACTGTCGGCGATCGTCGGCAAGGTCGTGCTTGTGTCGATCCTGCTCGTCGCGGCGATTGCGGCAACCCGGCTGCTCGCCTTCCCCGAGCTGACCGCCGTGGTCGACGAGGTGCTGCGGCTGGGCGGCGCGGTCGTCTTTGGCGCGGTGATCATTGCCGTCGGCTTTCTCGTTGCCAATTTCCTGGCCTCGCTGATCGGCGGCGCGGGTGGCGACAGCCTGGGGACACGGCTCGTCCGTTATGCGACGATCCTGCTCTTCTCGGCGATGGGGCTCAAATATATGGGCATCGCCGACAGCATCATCGAGATGGCGTTCGGCGCGCTGGTGATCGGAACCGCGGCAGCGACGGCGATCGCCTTCGGCCTCGGCGGGCGCGACGCCGCGGCACGGGTGCTTGACGACATGCGTGCTTCGACACCGCCCGTGAAGCCGCGCGGACCCAAGCCGCCGCCGACGGCGTAAGCCGACCGGCAAGGCAAAGGCGGGGCGCGGCCGTTCGATGCGGCCGCGCCCTTCGCTTCCGGGTCGCGCGCCGACCGGCAATCTTGTTGCGCTGCAGCAGCGCTTCTGTTAGGGGCGCGGCGTTTCGTGGCGCTCCGGGCGCCTCCTCCTCCCATAAGGCTCAAATCCGCATGTCTCTGCGCAATATCGCCATTATTGCCCACGTCGATCATGGCAAAACCACCCTCGTCGACCAGCTGTTCCGCCAGTCCGGCACCTTCCGCGACAATCAGCGCGTCGAGGAACGGGCGATGGATTCGAACGACCTTGAGAAAGAGCGCGGGATCACCATCCTTGCGAAATGCACTTCGGTCGAATGGGGCGAGGGCGCCGACGCCACGCGCATCAACATCGTCGACACGCCGGGCCACGCCGATTTCGGCGGTGAGGTCGAGCGGATCCTGAGCATGGTCGACGGCGTCATCCTGCTCGTCGACGCCGCCGAAGGCCCGATGCCGCAGACCAAGTTCGTCACCGGCAAGGCGCTCGCACTGGGCCTCAAGCCCATCGTCGTCGTCAACAAGATCGACCGCAGCGACGCGCGCGCCGCCGAAGTGCTCGACGAGGTGTTCGAACTGTTCCTGACGCTCGAAGCCAATGACGAACAGCTCGACTTCCCGATCCTCTATGCCTCGGGCCGCGGCGGCTATGCCTCGCCCGACCCGGAGGCGCGCGAAGGCACGCTCGAGCCGCTGTTCCAGACGATCGTCAGCCATGTCCCCACGCCGGGGCTCGACGAAGACGCGCCCTTCACCTTCCTCGCGACCCTGCTCGACCGCGACAATTTCATCGGCCGCATCCTGACCGGCCGCGTCCAGTCGGGATCGGTCAAGGTCAACCAGCCGATCCACGCGCTCGACATGGACGGCAAGGTGATCGAAACCGGCCGCGCATCAAAGCTGCTCGCTTTCCGCGGGCTCGACCGCGTGCCGGTCGACGAGGCGAAGGCGGGCGACATCGTCGCGATCGCCGGCCTCACCAACGCGACCGTCGCGAACACGATCGCCGACACGAGCGTCAGCGAACCGATCGCCGCGCAGCCGATCGACCCGCCGACGCTGTCGATGCGCTTTGCGGTCAACGATTCGCCGATGGCGGGCCGCGAGGGCAGCAAGGTCACGAGCCGCATGATCCGCGACCGCCTGTACCGCGAAGCCGAAACCAATGTCGCAATCCGCATCACCGAAAGCGCCGACAAGGACAGCTTCGAGGTTGCGGGCCGCGGCGAGCTCCAGCTCGGCGTGCTCATCGAAACGATGCGCCGCGAAGGCTTCGAACTCGGCATCAGCCGCCCGCGCGTCCTTTATCAGACCGACGAGAGCGGCCAGCGCACCGAACCCTATGAAACCGTCGTGATCGACGTCGACGACGAGCATAGCGGCACGGTTGTCGAGAAGATGCAGATCCGCAAGGCCGACCTGACCGACATGCGCCCGTCGGGCGGCGGCAAGACGCGCATCACCTTCAGCGGTCCGTCGCGCGGCCTGATCGGCTATCACGGCGAATTCCTGTCCGACACGCGCGGCACCGGCATCATGAACCGCCTGTTCGAGAAATATGGCCCGTACAAGGGCGTGATCGAGGGCCGCAAGAACGGCGTCCTCATCTCGAACGGCGCGGGCGAGGCGGTCGCCTATGCGCTCGGCCCCCTCGAAGAGCGCGGCATCCTCTTCGTCTCGCCGGGCGAGGCGCTTTATGAAGGCATGATCATCGGCGAAAATGCGAAGCCCGAGGATCTGGAAGTCAACCCGATGAAGTCGAAGCAGCTCACGAACTTCCGTTCGACGGGCAAGGACGACGCGATCCGCCTGACCCCGCCCAAGCGCATGACGCTCGAACAGGCGATCGCCTATATCGACGACGACGAGATGGTCGAGGTGACGCCGAAGAATATTCGCATCCGCAAGGCGATCCTCGACCCGCACGAGCGGAAGAAGGCGAGCCGCAAGAAGGAAGCGGCGTAAGATACCGACCGGCGGCCCCATCGGCCGCCGGTTTTGTTTTGGCCCAACCCATTTCCCGTTCGTGTCGAGCGAAGTCGAGACACGCGAAGGCATGCGCGCGCGCTGCGTGTCTCGACTTCGCTCGGCACGAACGGTTACAGGTGCGTTTCCCGGTAGCCGAGGACACCCCGTTGCCCCGCCTGATCCTGTTCAACAAGCCCTATGGCGTGCTGTCGCAATTCACCGACCGCGGTGGCGCCGAAGGGACCGGCGGCGCGCGCGCGACGCTGTCCGACTATATCGACGTGCCCGGCGTCTATCCCGCCGGGCGGCTCGACCGCGACAGCGAAGGCCTGCTGATCCTGACCGACGACGGCGCGCTGCAGGCGCGGATTTCGTCGCCCAGGCACAAGATGCCCAAAACCTATCTGGTGCAGGTCGAGGGCGAGCCCGACGCCGCCGCGCTGACGGCGCTCGCCCGCGGCGTCACGCTGAACGACGGCCCGACCCGCCCCGCGACCGTCCGCCGCATCGACCCGCCCCAACTGTGGGACCGCGACCCGCCGGTGCGATACCGCAAGAGCGTGCCCGATAGCTGGATCGAACTCACCATCACCGAAGGCCGCAACCGCCAGGTGCGGCGGATGACGGCAGCGGTGGGGTTTCCGACGCTGCGGCTGGTGCGGTGGCGGATCGGGGGGTGGGAGATTGGGGATCTGGCGTTGGGGGCGTGGCGGGAGGCGTAGAGCTGGAATGGCCATAAAAACACTTCACTACTCATCTTTAGTGCTATCAGCCTCCAACTTCAGGCTTGCTTCAAGCAATTCGTCAAGAAATAGCCATACACTTTCGGGCGGGTTTTCTAGGTCCATTAGGGCGGCCTTATTTCTAATGTGGTAGAATGGTGCAGGTCGTCCAGACGCAGGAACATCCAGCCGTTCCGTGATCAAATCGTGCTTCTCTAGAATTTGCTTGACCATTTCCCAATGCGGATCGTCCAAGATCTTCCGAGCTGCTTTTTCATCCCCATCTTTCAGCCAAAACGGCTTGTACCGAACTATTCGGGCAAGAAGTGCGAAAGGGGGAAGGCGCTTAAGCATGTCATTGATCGAAAGTGGTTCGCGAGTGTGAAATGTCTTAACTTGACGACTAACCCACATTGCCATCTCGTTGGGGTCATAAAGCGTTCGATCTGGAAGCGCGAGTATCGTGGGTCTCGGGATGGAGCGAGGTGGAACAGTTCCTGGATCCGCGATGAGCGCTGTGACGTTGCACTCCCCCTCGAAAACGACGTCCCTGAAATCGGCGGACCGGGCGACCAGTTGACCGATACTTACATCAACTAGTTGGATGGGGGCTACGGTCTCTGTGAGATATCCCTCATCCATCGAAAGGCCTTTTATTACCGGAACGTTCGTTGGCGTCGCGACCGAGCACGCGCTTAGGATCAACGCCGCCAAATTTCCGCGCGCGCGATCATGGTCTCCAACTGCGCCAATTAGCTGAGACGCCGTTTCAACGAGTCTATCGACCTCCTCTTGCGGCAGGCTGCGACATACGTCAGAGAAAGCTTCAAGATAGTCGGCGCCAAAGATGTTTCTTCTAACAAATTTTGCGACTTCCCCGCTGCTTATGGAAGAGATCGCCACGCGAGAAAGGAAATGATTATACACATATTCATGGGAAAATTTCTTATATCCTCGGCGCTCGTCGTCAGTCAAAAATGCAATAACACCCGATCGATTTTTTAGTATTCCCACTAAGTCATCAGTAACTAATCCGTCAGCAACTACCTCTGCAAGCCAAGCAAGGGTCTCGACTTGAATAGCGCCAGTCTGATTTTCTGCCAGGTCTCGCGCTACTTCTTCCATCAAACGAGATACAAACCGTTGCCGCTGCGTCGCAGTAGTAACCGCTTCAATATCTCGGCCGAACTTATCAGATTCTCGGTTGATCATAGAGCCAATCAAGAATGACAGTAATTCGTCTACGTCACCGTTAGAAACCTGCTCTTGTACTCCGGGACGTGCAAGCTCTGAAAGAAAAAATGGACGAAGCGCATATGATCCTTCTTCCAGAAGCGGTCGAACTACATCCGAGTTCAAATTCTCTTCAGTCCACCCTTGGCCAGACAGCCACATGCGAGCTGAATTGGACTTTAGGCCCTTAAGATTGAAGGCCTCTAGGCGATCTGCCGCGGAATCTATCGCCGTCAGCGCAGTTGCGATACGATCTTTGCTGATAAAAGTTTCTCTTCCCGCGAAGAGTATGGTTCCGCCCCCTCGCGAAGATTCAACTAAGTCATTTATTTGTGCCCACGCGAGTTCGTAGCCGTTAGGGTCGCCCAGCTCGTCAAAACCATCGACGGCAAGGGTAACTAGACCGTGCCTTATCAATACGGGAACTTGATCGTAGGTGACGGAAAGTCTCAAGGTTTGCAGCCCAAACGCCATCAAATCGGTAATGTTCTGGAGCATCCTGCCGCGACTTTCGACGTGCAGTATTAGCGGCCTCTGCGTCAACCTGTACTCTTTGGCCCGCGCATGAGCTAGCGATCGGATCAAGCTGGTCTTCCCAACCCCTGCCGGCCCGTCGATCAACATTATCAAGCTTCGCGGCTTGTCTGCTCCCTCCCATGCACGGTAAAGAAAATCATCTAAAAAATGAACGTCTCCTTCCAACTCTGAATCCGCAATAGAGCCTACAATTGGAATGGTTTCGCTTTCTACGCGCTCGCGAAGCAAGACTACCTGGCTATCGGCCCATCGCCCCAGGTCAGAGAAATTGTTGGAGGCGAGTAGAGCTCGAAAAGTTAGATGAGTACGTTCTCCCGACTGTGACTGTTCAAGTACTCTCCCGTCTGCCCTGAACGTCAAAGTCAACAGCTCACCGTTTCGAATGAGCCGGACTACGGTTTGCCCGCTGGCTTCCGCCGATCGTGGAGGTTCAGTGCCGAGGTCAGCAAATGGAGCGAGGTCATCGATCAACATTTTCGTATTGTTTGTCATGGTTTGATTCGCAGATTTTCGAGCTTGAGGAACGCCGTGTCAGGGCGATTTCGGAGCAAAATTACTCGGCCCATTCCAGATGCGCGTGCGCCCTCGGCAACGAACACGGGAGGCACTAGATCGTCATCCTCTCCAATAACGACAAGCCACCTATCAGGTTCACGATGAGCTAGATCAACCACCTCGCTAGCGATTGCACTGTCCACCATCTTTTCCTCGATGTCCGTTTTGCTCGTGAGGTCTCGACGCAGGGTATTTGGAAGATGGCAATTTATGTGCGTATGCAGCCGCTGAGGAAATGCTGAAAGTAGTAAATCTCCAAAATGCAGCGTGGGACGAATGACCACGTTAGGCCGCGACGATAAGGACGGAAAGTCGGCTTCGGCGAAAACTTGAATCATTGCTTTTCGGCGAATGCTGGGCTCAAAACCTTTGTACCAGCCGTGATAGACACGCAACGTGACGTCGTAGCGGCGATCCCTCTCCGCATCGTTTAACGCCTTTCCGATTGTCTTTCCCACATACCTTAGAGTCTGATCGCAGATAGTTTTCGGGTCAGCGTCTCTCACTGGCTCAGCGGCGTGGATTTGGGAGTTCCAGTCCACAAAAGCAGTCACGGGAGTGATTACGGTTCGCTCGGGCATTCGTTCAGCATAGAAGGATACGCAAGTAGCTCCAGACTTGCTTTTTATATCGCGCCAGTTTGGAACTATTTCATTGGAGATCGCGTGAACAAATCATAAACAAACCCCTTTCCTACATTATCCCACCACGCCATATCCTGTCCGATTCGCCTCTCGACTTCGCTGTCTCGACTTCGCTCGACACATTCGGACCAGACAGGCTTTGGCTAACAGGAGGGCATATCATGCAGAACCGCACCCCGGTCGCGAAAGAGGCGCGGCCGCCGCTTCCCGAGTTTACGCCGGTGCCGCGCAAGTACCGGCACGACGGGTGGACGCCCGAGCGGCAGCGGGCGTTTATCGCGGCGCTGGCCGATACGGGGTCGGTGCGCCGCGCGGCGGCGATGGTCAATATGGCGCAGACGAATTGCTATACGCTGCGGCGCGCGCCCGGGGCGGAGAGCTTTCGGCGGGCGTGGGAGGCGGCGCTCGATTTCGGGGTCGCGCGGCTGAAGGATATTGCGTTCGAACGCGCGATCGACGGCTATCTGGTGCCCGTCTTTGTCGGCGGCAAGCTGATGGGGTATCGGCGGCGGCACAATGACGCGCTGCTGATGTTCTGCCTGCGCCATTACGGGCAGGATGCGGGCGGCAAGCGCACGACGATCAACTATTTTTCGACGCGGGCGAGCGCGGGGGCGGTGGCTTCGGGCGGCGGGGCTGGTGCTGCTGGGTGTGGTGTTGGGGCGCGGGGTGTCTCGACCGCCTCGACCGGCTCGGGACAGGCTTCGCTCGACACGAACGGCAACAAGGGCGTTGCCCAAACTGGCGCGGTCGCCGAGGCTTCGACGACGACGGTGCGGACGGTGATCCATGGCGGCGCCGGGGCAGCGGCGCGTGATCCGGCGGCGGCGCAGGATGCGGCGGCGGGCTTGCTCGAAGGCTTTGACGGGGTGGCGCTCGACGAACAGGCGAAGGCCGAGATCGACGCGGCGCTGCTCGCGCTCGCCGAGCGGCAGCGCGCGATGGGTGCGGCGATCGAGGCGGGCGAACCCGATGCGATCGCGTGGCAGGCGGACGACCCCGGCGTGCCGCTGGTGCGGCTGGACGACCGCGCCTCGCCCTATTGCGGGCCGTTGCAGATGGGCGAGGATCTGCCCGACGCCGATCCGGTGCAGCGCTTTGGCGGCGAGGCGGGCTGGGTCGCGGCGGGGGGCGAGATTCCCGAAACCTATCGCGATTGGATCGCGGCGGCGGAGGCCGAAGGGCGGCCGGTGCCGGCGGAGCCGCTGGCGGCGCCCACCGGAGAGGCGGGGCGCGCGCCGGGGATCACCGACGACGGGGTGGCGATGGTGCGGAAGCGGCCCTCGTGGCGGCAGGCGCGCAAGGCGAAGGCGGCGAAAGCAGGCGGCGGGGCGGCGGCCTGATCCTCCCCCTCGGCGCGCGACGGGGAGGGACGGCCGCCGCCCGGCGCTTTGGCGCGGCGGCGGCGAAAGAGGGGGGCGCGAGGGGCGCCGTCCCCCGGTGGCGACGGCTATCCTGGTCCGCCGCGCGGCCTTTGCATTGACGAGCATCCCATGCTCCCGCTAGGGCTGCGCCACCTGTTTACGGAAGATAAGACATGACCGATACGCCCCCCGACCGCCTGTCGACCAACCCGCGCTCGCCCCATTTCGACATGGAGGTGCTGCAGCGCGGCATCGGCATCCGCTTCAAGGGCAACGAACGCACCGACGTCGAGGAATATTCGATCAGCGAAGGCTGGATCCGCGTCGCCGCGGGCAAGTCGAAAGACCGTTTCGGCCAGCCGATGACGATCAAGCTGTCGGGCGAGGTCGAGGCGTGGTTCGAGGATGTTGCCGCCGCTTCCGGCGACGGCGCGGACGGCGAAGGCTGAGCCATTTTCGATGGCCCCAAAGGGGGAAGCCATCCGGAGGGTCGACCGCTCCGGATGGCTTCGATGCTCGCCAATGGCCCTAGAGGAATTGGGGGGTAGGGCTCAGTTGCCGAGCGAAGCAACGACGCGATCAAGGCCGTTGCCGGGTTTCCAGTCCTGCTGCGCCCAAACCGGCGCTTCGAAGGTCGGCGTGTCTGGGGTGCTGTCGGCATAGATGAAGCCGTGCACCGGGTTCGCGCGCAGCCCGAGGTCGCCGATCGGCGCGTACCAGACGCGCACCATGCTCCAGTCGCCCGCCTCGCTGACGTCGACGACGCGCGCGCCCCGCTCGATCTGGCCGCGACGGCCATTGATCGGCGACCAATTGGCATGGTCGATCAGGATTTCGCGATCGCTCACAATCTTTTTGACCACCGCGACATGCCCCATCGGCATCCCGCGCGCGGCGGCAAAAGCCATCACCGCGCCCTCGCGCGGTTCGTCGCCGCGGGCATATTGCCCCTCGGCCTGCGCCCACCAGGTCCTGGCATTGCCGCGAATCTCGACGCCCGATTCGGCGCGGGCAAAGGGAACGCATTGCAGATAGTCGCGCGCCGCGGCGGGGGCGCCGACGAGCAGCGAGGCGACCATCAGCAGGGCGGCAGCGGCGGCGCCGGAAAAGCGGTTGCTCGACATGGAATGCGACCCCCAGAAGCTTGGTTTCAAGCGTTGAAAGCTGTTTGCCACGCCCGACGAAACGCACCAGCCACCGCGCGACGAGTTGCGCCGCGGTTGCGGTGAGCGGGGGAACCCTTGGAATCGGCGATCGCTTCGTCGTCCGAAGCCTTCGCCCTGGCGCCGTCAGGCCGCGGCGGTCGCGGCGTTTTCGGGCGGGCGGAACAGCGCGAGCACGTCGCCAGCCGGCATCGGGCGGCCGTAATAATAGCCCTGGATGTTGCTGCAGCCGAGCGCGCGCAGCGTGTCGACCTCGACCTCGGTCTCCGCGCCTTCGGCGGTCGTCGACATGCCGAGGCTGTCGGCGAGCGCGACGACGGCGCGGATGATCGCGATCGATTCGATGCTCCCCTTCGCCGCGCCAACGACAAAGCTGCGGTCGACCTTGATCGTCGAGAAATGCGTCTTGCGCAGATATCCGAGCGAGGAATAGCCGGTGCCGAAATCGTCGAGGCTGAGCCGGATGCCGAGCGCGAGCAACTGGTCGAGCAGTTGCGCCGCTCCGCCGCCGTCGCGCAGGAAAACGCTTTCGGTCACCTCGATCTCGAGCCGCTGCGGCGGCAGCCCGCTTTGCGCGAGGGCGGAGACGACGACCGACGCAAAGGCCGGATCGGTGAGCTGTTCGGCCGAGACGTTGATCGCGACCTTCAGGTTCGACGGCCATTTCATCGCTTCGGCGCAGGCGTTGCGCAGCACCCACTCGCCGATCGGCGAGATGAGGCGGCTGTCTTCGGCCAGCGGGATGAAGCGGCCCGGCGAGACGTTGCCGAGCTTCGGGTTGGTCCAGCGGATCAGCGCCTCGAACCCGTTCAACGTGCCGTCGGCGGCCGTCACGACCGGCTGATAATAAAGTTCGAACTCCTTGCGGTCGAGCGCACCGCGCAATTCCTGTTCCATCACGCGCCGTTCCTCGGCCTGCGCGTGGAGCGAAGCGACATAGGCAGCGACGACATTGCCGCCCTTGTCTTTCGATTTATAGAGCGCGAGGTCGGCGTTGCGCGTCAGCGTTTCCACCGTCGCGCCGTCCTGCGGACCGATGGCATAGCCGATGCTGGCGCCGACGAAGAGCTGGTGGTTGTCGACGACATAGGGGCGGCTGATCGTCGCGATGATGCGCTGCGCGAGCTCTTCGGCAGCATCGGCCGACGCGACATTGTGGATGACGACCGCGAACTCGTCACCGCCGAGACGGCCACAGGTCATGCCCTGTTCCATCATCCCCTTGAGCCGCGCCGAGACCTGCGCGAGCAGTTGGTCGCCCGTGGGATGGCCAAGCGTATCATTGACCGCCTTGAACCGGTCGAGGTCGATCATCAGCATCGCGCAGCGCGATTTCGCCCGCTGCGCATGTTCGAGCGCGCGCGACAGATCCTCGGTCAGGCTGAGCCGGTTCGGAAGGCCGGTCAGATTGTCGAACCGCGCCATGCGCGAAATCTGCTGCGCGGTCGAATGCTGTTCGGTGACGTCCGACCCGACGCCGCGAAATCCGAGGAACTTTCCGCTTTCGTCAAGCCGCGGCGATGCCGACAATTCCCACCAGCGCGCCTTGCCGTTGATGGTGACGGGCACGGTAAGGTTGGAAAAGCTTTCGCGCCGCTTCATCCGTTCGGCGAGATCGTGCAGGCTTTTCGGGAACTGGCCCGTCTCCCAGGCATCGCCGGCGAGCGCCTGGAGAAGCGGCATGCCCTCGAGCGTCTCGGCCGGCGCGCCGAGCGCGTGCGCGAACCGCGGCGAGATATGGACGAGCCGCCTTGAATTGTCGGTTTGCCACAACCAGTCGGCCGAGGTTTCCTCGAATTCGCGCAGCAGCAGGCTGACCGTTTCGGTCTTTTCGTGCAAGGTGACCTCGGCGCGGCGAAAGCGGACGTAGGTCTGCCCGAAACGAACGCAGAATGCACACATCAGGAAGCCCGCCACGAGCGCGACCGCCCCGAGCTGCGGCGCGCCCGCAAGCGCGAGCGCCGCGCCTGCCGACAGGCTGACCGGCACGATGAACAGCGCGCAGGCGAGCGGGATACTGTGTGCGACGATCGCCAGCGTCAGCATCATCAACAGCGAAATCGCCCAGATCGACAGGACATGATCCACCGGCGGCGGGATGCCGCGCAACCAGAAGGGCGTGGTCCAGAGCATCGCCGAGTAGAAAGCGTGACGATGGCATATCCGGAATTCGGATATGCCCGACAATTTGGGGTCGCCCAGAATCAGATTGCTGAAGGCGCGGTACGACCAGAGGCTGAAAGCCAGCGCGACGACAAGCCAGCCGCCGGCGATCGCCGGTGAAATCTGGGGGACCATCGTCAGCGTGGCGACGAACGCCATTCCGACGCTCATCCACAGACGCAGCGCGCCCTTGCCCCGGAGCGGCGCGAGCTGGAGCTGGCGGATGTTGCCGATCTCCATATCGTTCGTCCCCAGTCCCATCAGGGTTCGAACGGGAATATCGTCGGCAAGCGTGGGATCGGTCAAAATGCTCTTCACCGGCCCGGTTTAGCGCAGGACGGGTTACCCGAAGGTAACCATGCGGCCCTTTGGCGCGCTATTTTTTGTCCGGCGACGGGACAGAAACTCGTCAGGCAGCGATGGCAAAAGGCTGGATTTCGCCCGCCAGATATTGTGCACGCGCCTTCGACCGGCTGAGCTTGCCCGAACTGGTGCGTGGCAGCGTGCGCGGCGGGATCAGCTCGACAAGGCAATTCATGCCGGTGATCGCGCGCACGCGGTCGCGGATCGCCTCGCGCAGCGCCGCGCGTTCGGCGTCGTCGCTGGTGCGGCACTGGACGAGCACCGCGGGCGTTTCCTCGCCGCCCGGCGTGGTGATCGCGAAAGCGGCGATGTCGCCCGACTTGAAGCCGGGAAGCTGTTCGACCGCCCATTCGATGTCCTGCGGCCAGTGGTTCTTGCCGTTGATGATGATCATATCCTTGGCGCGGCCAACGATATAGATGTAACCATCTGACAAATAACCCATGTCACCCGTATCGAGCCAGCCGTCGACCATGCAGGCGGCGGTCGATTCGGGGTCGCGGTAATAACCCGTCATCAGCGACGGACCGGTACACCAAACCTTGCCGACGGTCTGGTCGGGAAGGGTATTTCCGGCTTCGTCGCGGACCTCGATCTTCATGTCGCGCACCGCGCGGCCGCAATTGACGATCGCGCGATAGCGCGTCGGACGGCCCGAATCATTGGCGGCACCCGAAAGTTCGGTTTCCTCGACAAGTTCGACGACGATTCCCTCGCCCGGCGGCATGATGCTGACCGCGAGCGTCGCTTCGGCAAGCCCATAGCTCGGCAGAAAAGCACTCGCCTTGAAACCCGCGTCGGCGAAGGCGTCGACGAAGCTCTGCATCACGTCGGGGCGGATCATGTCGGCGCCATTGCCCGCAACGCGCCAGCGCGAAAGGTCGAAGCGCTCGGCGACATTGGTCTGGCTGGAAATGCGGCGCGCGCAAATATCATAGCCGAAGGTCGGCGAGTAACTGAGCGTTGTGCCCTGATTGCGGCTGATAAGGTCAAGCCACGCGAGCGGACGGCGCGCAAAATCCTCTGTTTTCAGATAGTCGACCGATACTTGGTTGGCGACCGGCGAAAGCAGGCAGCCGACGAGACCCATGTCGTGATACCAGGGCAGCCACGACACGCAGCGGTCGCTGCCCTGCAACTTCATGCCGTGAGCGTGCGCTGCAAGATTGTTGAGAAGTGCGGCGTGGGTGACGGCGACCCCGTGCGGAAAGCGCGTCGAGCCGCTGCTGTACTGAAGGTAGCAGGTTTCATCCGATTTCTGTTCGGGCAGCGCCGCGACGGGCGCTGCACGCTTTTCGAACGCGCCCCAGTCCATCGGTTCGACGCCGCGCGATTGTGCGGCCTCGGTCGCCATTGCCGCGATTTCCGGAGGAAAAAACAGCATCTTGGGGTCGCAGCTGGTGAGCTGGACGACAAGCTGGCTGACATAGGAATCGCGCCCGCCAAAGCTTGTCGGCAGCGGCAACGGCACCGGCCAGGCGCCGGCATAGACGGTCCCGAAGAACAGCGCGGCGAATTCGGCGCCGGTTTCGGCGATCAGCGCGATGCGGTCGCCGGGCTTCACGCCCGCGGCGACGAGCCGGTACGCGGTGACGAGCGCGTCGGCCTTGAGCTCGCTATAAGGATAGGGGCGTACGAGACGCCCGCGCGGATCGTGGAAATTGAGCCCGCGCGTGCCGCTGGCGGCATAGTCGAGCGCTTCGCCCACGGTCGCAAAATCCGAGAAACGGCGCGGCTGGGCGCAATCGGTCGGGGTGGGGACGAGGTCCGCCACCGCAAGAGCAGGATTTTCGGTCATAGAGGGTGCTAGGTCCCCGGAATCGGGCCGCGCGGCAACAAGCATGTCATTTTTCTGAGCCATGAATGGTGCGCGAACCCTGTATTGTTGGAACAAAATGGCCCGACTTTCGGGCTTTGATGCCCGATATGGCGGCGCTGGTCGTTCTCAATCGGGCTTGACTGTGGCATAAACATGGCATGGGCACCCGCCGCGCTCCGTCCGTCCGATCCAAAAAGCCGCTCACCGCAGCCCGTCTCGACGAACTGGCGCTGGCCTATGTCGCGCGATTTGCGACGTCGAAGGCAAAGCTTGCGCGTTATCTCAGCCGGAAAGTCCGCGAATCCGAATGGGTTGAGGATGTCGACGCCATGACGTCATGCGAAGCCGTGGTGGCGAGGATGGAACGGCTCGGCTTCGTCGACGACCGCCAATATGCCGCGATGCGCGGCGGCGCGATGACGCGGCGCGGGCTGGGCGCGCGGCGCGTGCGCGCGCAGCTGCGTGTCGACGGCATCGCCGAGGACGATGCGGACGAAGCGATCGAGGCGGCGGAGGATGCGGGCGTCCGCGCCGCGCTGGGGTTTGCGCGGCGGCGGCGCTTCGGGCCGTTTGCGGTCCGCGCGAGCGACGATCCGAAACTGCGCGAGCGGCAGATCGCAGCCTTTGCGCGCGCCGGTCATTCGCTTGCAATCGCGCGCGAAATACTCGCCATCGCGCCCGGCGACGAGGCGGCGCTCGCAGCGCTGGACGGGCAGGCTGCGCTCGATTAGGCATCGCATATTCGGAAATGTTGCGCAGGGAGCAGTCGATGCGTGCGATCTTGGCGGCCTTTGCCCTGTTTGTGGCCTTGCCTTTGGCGGGCTGCGCGAGCGGTGATGCGCCGTCCGAAGCCGCCGCAACGATCCCCGTCACGATCGCGATGGCGGACAAAAGCTATCGCTTCGACGTCGAGGTCGCGCGCACGATCGAGGAGCAGCGACAGGGGCTGATGTTCCGCACCAGCCTGCCCGCCGACGGCGGGATGCTGTTTGTCTATGACAAGCCGCAGATCGCGAGTTTCTGGATGAAGAATACGCCGATCCCGCTCGACATGATTTTCATCCGCGCCGACGGCAGCATCGACCGGATCGCCGAAAACACCATCCCCGAATCGCTCGAACCCGTGGCGAGCGGCGGCGACGTGGCGGCGGTGCTCGAAGTGGCGGGCGGCACCGCGGCGCGGCTCGGCATCGACGAGAGCGCGACGGTGACGTGGGCAGATCGCTGAACCGGGCGGAGAATGGCGTCAAAGGCGTGAAACTCCGCTTGCGAAGCGGCGCGGCTTGCCTGTAAACGCCAGCCCCATGAGCATCCTCGGCAAGATTTTCACCTGGTGGGACGGCGCAACCGTCGGCACGCTGCTGAACAGCTGGAAAAACGGCGAGCAGGTCGGCGAGGACAGCCTCGGCAACCGCTATTTCCGCGCGCGCAAGGGAAACCGGCGCTGGGTAATCTACAAGGGGTCGAACGACGCGAGCCGCGTGCCGCCCGAATGGCACGGCTGGCTGCACGGCACCTTCGATGAGCTGCCCGCCGACATTCTGCCCGCGCCGCGCGGCTGGGAAAAGGAGCCGACGGCGAATCTGACGGGCAGCCTTGGCGCCTATCGCCCCGCCGGGGCGCTCGAACGCGGCGGCCGCCGCGCGGCGGCGACCGGCGACTACGAGGCCTGGCGGCCCGGCGCCGAGTGAGGTCGGGCATGCCGCAGACCGGTCGGACCGCGCTTGTTGCGCTGCTCGCCGCCGCCGCGCTTGCGGGTTGCGAGAAGTCCGGCAACGGCGAACGCGCGGGCGAACAGACGGCCCAGATCAGCAAGGCCGGGACTGTGCCGGAGCAAGTCGGCGGCATCGAGGGTGCGACGCCGATGGAGCAGCGCGTCGCGGTGCTCGGCCTGCTCAACAAACGCAACGGACTGGTCGAAGAGCTGGAGATGAAACCCGGCGAGATCGCGCGCGTCGGCCGCGCGATCGTGCGGCTGCGCGCGTGCGAGACAACGGCGCCGTGGGAAGACCCGCCCGAAACCGGCGCTTTCGTTCAGCTGAGCGTGCAGGAGCAGCGCGACGACAAATGGTATCGCGTCTTTTCGGGCTGGCTGTTCCGCGAACGGCCCGACCGCAATGTGATCGAGCATCCCATCTATGACGTCTTCGTCAAAAGCTGCGCGATGACATATCCGGGCGGCGAGCCGGTCGCGCGTCCGGCGACCAAATCGGCCCCGGAAGCGCCCAAGGCGTCGAGCGCGCCCCAGTCGCCGGCCGAAAATGGCGGCGAAGGCACAACCCCCGCTGCTCCGCCCGCAGCGCCCAAGGCCGCGCCCGTCCCCTCCGACAGCGCCGAATAGAGCCGCGCGAGATAATCGTCCTGCGTGATTTCGATCGCGCCGAGGCTTGCGAGATGCGGGGTGATGAACTGGCAGTCGAGCAGGCGCCAGCCGCCCGCGCGCAGCCGTGCGACGAGGTGCGCGAGCGCGACTTTCGAGGCGTCGCGCGCGCGGCTGACCATCGATTCGCCGAAAAAGGCGCGGCCGAGCGTCACGCCGTAGAGGCCCCCGACCAGCTCGTCCCCCTGCCAGCATTCGACGCTGTGCGCGTGGCCGATGCGGAACAGGCGTTCGTAACTCGCCTCGATCAGCGGGTTTATCCACGTCGTCGGCCGGTCGGGCGCAGGCTCGGCGCAGAGCGTGACCATGCGCGAGAATTCGGTGTCGGTCGTAACGCGGAAGCGTTCGCCGACGATGGACTTTTTCAGGCTGCGCGACAGGCGGAAGCCGTCGAGCGGCAGGATCGCGCGCAGCCGCGGCTCGACCCAATGGACCGACGGGTCGTCCGCCCCGTCGGCCATCGGGAAAAGTCCCTGCGCATAGGCGCTGAGCAACAGCGCAGGGTCGAGCGTGTCGATCGGCTTCGTCAGCTTGCCGGCTTCACGAATTTCAGCGTCATGCGATCCGATTCGCCGATTGCCAGATATTTGTCGCGATCAGTTTCGCCCTCGCGAAGGTTCGGCGGCAGGGTCCACACGCCCTTTTCATAATCGTGCGTGTCCTTGGGATTGGCGTTGATGTCGCTTTCGCCGGCGAGCTTGAAGCCCGCTGCCTCGGCGAAGGCGACGACCGACGAGCGCTTCATATAGCCGCTCTTTTCCTCGAGCGCCGAGTCCATGTCTTCGGGCAGGCGGTGGTCGACGACACCGAGGACGCCGCCGGGCTTGAGCATCGCAAAGATCTGCTTGAAGGCGTTGGCGGTATTGTCGGTGCCGCCAAAGCGCCAGTTGTGGACGTTGCGGAACGTCAGCACGACGTCAGCGCTGCCGTCGGGAACCTTGGGATTGGCGCCCGCGTGGGGAAACTCGGCGAGTTGCAATGCGCCATAGGTGTCCGCATCGGCCGCCTGCTTCTCCTTGATGCGATTGAGCCCGCGCTCCCACGGCGCCGCGACATAAAGGGTGCCGCCACCCGCTTTGGTCAGCGGGGCAAGGATTTCGGTGTACCAACCGCCGCCGGGCCACAGCTCGACGACCGTGTCGCCGGGCTTCACGCCAAAGAAGGCGAGCGTTTCGGCGGGGTGGCGATATGTGTCGCGCGCGACGTTGTCGGCGCTGCGCGTCGGGGCGGCGACGGCGGCGGCGATGGCGTCGCCGGGCTTGGCACTATGTTCGTTGGCGGTCGCGTCGTGCGTCGGCGCGCCGCAGGCGGCGACGGCGGCGGTCAACAGCGCGGCTATTGCAACGGGACGGAAACTACGCATATCGGCACCTCTTTCGTTGGGGGGACGGCCCCCTGTTTGGGAAGGGACGCGCGTCAATGCAAGTGTCGATGCTGACGATAGGCATGGGCGCCGCGGTGCTGTTCGGCGTCGCCGAACTCGCCGACTGGCGGCGACGCAACCGGCGCGACGTCGATAGCGTCGGTTTCATGCCGTGGCGCGGCATTGCGCTCGGGTCGGCTGGAGTTGCCATTTTCGCGATAGCCCTCTGGTTTCATGGCGGAATGCAATGACGCCGCTCGACCGGCCGGAAGCGCTTGCGGGGCGCGTTGCCGTCATCACCGGTGCGGGGCGCGGGCTGGGCGCGGCGCTGGCGATCGAACTTTCGGCGCGCGGAATGACGCCGGTTCTGTGCGGCCGAAGCGCGGAAACGCTCGCCGCGGTGCGCGCGACGATCCGCGAACGGACGGGTATCGAGGCGCCGATCGTCGAACTCGATCTGGCGGAGGGAGCGAGCGTCGACCGCGCGGCAGAGACCGTCGCGGCCATGGGGCGGCCAGTCGATCTTCTCGTCAACAATGGCGCGATGTGGCTCGAATCTGCGGCCACGCCGCCGACAGCCGACGCGGTGTTCGCGACGGTCAATTCGGCAATCGCGGGGACATTGCTGTTCACCCAGCGGCTGATGCCATTGCTGCTCGGGTCGGAGGGCGCCGATGTCGTGACCATCGGATCGGTCAGCGGCCTTCCCAACGCGCCGCTGCACAACGCCGCGCTCCCCTTCTACGCGGCGAAACGCGGGCAGGCGGCGGTCGCCGAAGGGTTGCGGCAGCAATTGCGCGGAACGTCCGTCCGCTCGATCATCGTCCACCCACCCTGGCTTGACGACGCGACGCCGGGCGCGACCGAATGGGACGCGGCGCCACATCGTGCGAAAGGTGCGCGTGCGACGACGCGCGATGTCGTCGAGGCTGTGCTGTTCGCGATCACGCGGCCGCGCCACGTAACGCTCGACATCACCATCGACGCCGACGCTGGCGGGCTGTTCGGGTGAAAGGCCGAAAGGCTTAGAGGCAGGCCTCGAGATAGGGCTGGTCGAAGCCGAACTGGCGCGCCTTTTCCAGCGTGTAGGGACGCAGCCCCATCGAGCGATATTCGCCCATGATCTTGCCGTCCTTGTCCTCGTCCTGATATTCGAACTTGAAGAGTTCCTGGGTGACGATGACGTCGCCTTCCATCCCGATCACCTCTGTCACATTGGTGACGCGGCGCGAGCCGTCGCGCAGGCGCTTGATCTGGACGATCAGGTCGACCGAGTCGGCGATCTGTTTCGAAATGGCTTCCTTCGGGATCTTGATGTCGCCCATCAGCACCATATTTTCCATACGGCCGAGGCATTCGCGCGGGCTGTTCGAGTGGAGCGTACACATCGAGCCGTCGTGACCCGTATTCATCGCGGCGAGAAGGTCGAAACATTCGGCGCCGCGAACCTCGCCCATGATGATGCGGTCGGGACGCATACGCAGCGCGTTCTTCACAAGGTCGCCCATGTGGATCGCGCCATTGCCCTCGAGGTTCGCGGGACGCGTTTCGAGCGGCAGCCAGTGCGGCTGTTGCAGGCGAAGCTCGGCGGCGTCCTCGATTGTCAGCACGCGCTCGCCGGGGTCGATCATCTTCGACAGCGCGTTGAGCATCGTCGTCTTACCCGAACCGGTGCCGCCCGAAATGACGATGTTGAAACGGCTGGCTCCCGCGATCTTGAGTGCGGTGCACATCTTCTGGCTCATCGCGCCCCATTGGCAGAGCATGTCGAGCGTGATCGGTTTCGCCGAGAATTTACGAATCGAGATGGCGGTGCCGCGCAAGGACAGCGGCGGGACGATGACGTTGACGCGGCTGCCGTCCTTGAGACGGGCGTCGGCGAGCGGCGTCGTCTGGTCGACGCGGCGGCCGACCTGGTTGCAGATGCGTTGCGCGATCTGGAACAGATGCTGTTCGTCGCGGAACTGGATCGGCGCGATGACGAGCTGGCCCTTGCGCTCGACATAGGTCTGGTACGGGCCGTTGACCATGATGTCGGAGATTTCGGGGTCGGCGAGAAGCTCCTCGAGCGGACCGAAGCCGAGCAGTTCGTCGACGAGTACCTTTTCGAGCGCGAATTGCTCGCGGCGGTTCAAGGTGATGCGCAGTTCGGCAAGCACTTCGAGGATGATCGGGCGGAATTCCTCGGTCAGCTCGTCCTTGCTCAGCGTCGCCGCGGCTTCGGGATCGACGCGTTCGAGCAGGCGCGGGAGCACCTGTTCCTTGATCTTGTGGACGCTCGCTTCGAATCCCTGCAGCTTTTCGGGCTCCATCGCCTCGGCAGTCGAGCGCTGGTTGAGCCGGTCCATCGCCTCCAGCTCGGGCGTCAGCCCCGACGGGTCGGGCAGCGGGGCGGATTCGGTCGCTGCAGCGGTGTCGATGGCAGGAAATTGCGAGCCGCCCGACGATCCCGGGCCACCCTGCATCGGCTTGGCCACGCCAAAGGCGGGGCGGCCAGCGGTTCCGGGACGGCGTCCGAATGCACTCATGATTTCATCCTGCTTCGACTCTATCCAAACGGGAATGCGTGGCTTTCGCCCACGAACCCCCAATCAAAAGGGTGAATAAGCCGGAAACTTTGATATTGTCCTAATGCCGGGCGGGCATTGCAGTGGGAGGTGCGAAATGTTGCAATATTTGGCGATCGGTGCCGCCATGCTGCTGAGCGCGGCGGTCGCAGCCGAACCTGCGACGCCAGCGATGCCGGCTTGGATGAGCGGATGCTGGGTGCAGGAGCGCGACACGCGCTGGGCCGAGGAATGCTGGATGGCCCCGCGCGCGGGCGTGATGCTCGGCGCCGGCCGGACCGGCGATGGCGATAAGTTGCGCGACTGGGAAGCGATGCAGATCATGGCGGCCGAAGCGGCCGACGGCAGCGCGCGTCTGGAGTTTTGGGCCTCTCCTCGCGGCGCGGCGCGCGTGCGCTTTACGCAGAGCATCGCGGAGATGGAGGGCATCGCCTTCGTCAATGCGGCGCACGATTATCCGCAGCGCATCCATTACTGGCGCGAGGGCGCGCGGCTGAAGGTCCGCATCTCGCTCCTCGACGGCAGCCGCGCGGCCGAATGGGACTATGCGCCGATGGGTGGCGGTGGCTAGGGCGCGGGTCCGAAGTCTTGACCGTACCACAGCCGCATACCCCTGATCAGGCCCGAGACGAACGCTGAGAATCGACGTTGTCAGTCATTGCCTGCGAATGCCGCTTGTTGCGATCACCACATGTCCGGTTTTGCGACCATCAGCCAGAATATAGCCGTCAGGCCGAGGAAGGCCGGCCAGCCCAGCGCGAACCACAGGCGCATGGTTCGTTCATAGTCCGGCCCCAGCGAGCGGCCTTCCGCGAGCGCGGTTGCGGCCATTTTTTGCGCCCTGATCTGCAGCCAGACCACCGGAACCCAGCAGGCGAAGGCCAAGGCGTAAAGGCAGTAGGTCAATACCAGCCACGAGCTGTTCAACGGATAACCTGCCAGATGGACTAGCCACAACCCACTTGCTGGCTGCACGATCCCGCTTGAGTCCGTGAAGATCCAGTCCGCACGGACGACCATCCCACCCACCTTGGCAATCGTCGCGGGGTCGCGGGTGAGGTGCGCATTCCAGAAATACCAGGCCGTGCCCGCGCCAAAGCCGAACAGGACCGTGCTGCTGATGATGTGCAGCGTCTTCGCGAGCAGATAGATATCCATCAGCGCTTGTCGCCTATGACGCCATGGACGGCGATCAACAGCAGGATCGGGGCGGTCTTGATCAGCGGCCCCAAGGGATCGAACCAAAGCTGCGGCAGACCAATTCCGATGACGAGCGTGTAGCACGCCACAACGGCAAATTGGACCGCCGTACTCCAACGCGCATTGCGGTCGAGAAAGACCAGCATGGCAACCCCGATGTCGATGATGCTGCCGCCCAGTCGCATCGGGTCTTCCCAGCCCGGCGGCAGTTTAAGCGCGTTGGCGAGGGCGTGGGTTGCTGCGCTGCCATGAAAGATGCCTAGCCACGCCGACGCGAGCCAGAGCAGAACAAGCACCGTCCGGATCGCAGGGGCGAGAAAGAACAACCTTGCGTGCCAACGATCCTGCACCTGGGCAGGACGCGCGAGCAGCGCATCATCCAGACTGCGTGGTACAAATCCGATCGCGCCAGCGAATTTTGCGCTGTCGCCCGAATTGCCCGCGATCATTTGCTTGAGGCTGTTGGTCGATATGGGGCCGGCGCCGGCAAGGTCGCCCAACCGCGCCAGAAGATACATGACCGGCATCGGGACGGACAAGAAACGCGCAGAGCCCCATCCCAGCCAGGCACGATACCGCGCCAACAGGTCCCGCAGATCAAGCGTGTCGGGACCCACGGGTTCGAGGGCCCTTCCAAAGAAGCGATCGTCGCCGCAGATCAGCGCGACACTGCGCGCCAGATCCTTTGCGTGAATGGGCGTAAAAGCGAAATTGCCCCGGCCGGGCAGGGGGACGAAATATGGCAGGCCAGCCAAGCCACGTACAAGCGACGTACCGCCATAGCTGCCGTCTCCATAGACCAGTGACGGACGCAGAATTGTCCATGGCAGGCCGGACGCCCGGAGGACGTCCTCTCCCGCCAGCTTGGTTTCGGCATAATCTGTGTTCGCATCGGGGCGGGCGCTGATCGCCGAGATAAGCAGGATATGCTTCACTTCCGCCTGGCGCGCCGCTGCATACAAGGCTTGAGGCATCAATGCGTGAACGGTTTCCATCTCGGAGCCACGCAGATTGCCGGCTGCATTGATGATGCAATCAATGCCGGCAAGCCGTAAACGCCAAGCCTCTTGGTCCGTTGCTTTTGCCAGATCGAGCGGGAGGAAATGAACGTCCCGAAATGAGGCGGCAAGATTACCCAGCTTGCGCACAACGGCGGTAACCTGGTGCACGTCAGCCAATAACTCAACCAGTATATGTCGACCGATAAAACCGCCCGCTCCCAGAAGCATAACATGCATGCAGGTTCCCCTCAGGCAAGACACGCTAGCTTTTCCGTGACCGCAAGTCAGCCACAAGAATCAACTTGAAACCGGGGGGGGCTTTTGAACCGAGCCATTGTCCGCTTGCCACCCAAAAGCCGCCGTCGAGGCACGGTGCATTCTGCTCCGGCGCAGAAAAAGGGCGCAATGCGCCCTTATTTCGTCCGGCGATCGCGCCGTTAGTTCGCGATATGCTCGGCGAGTACGGTGAGGCCTGCCTCGTTGACTTCGGCGAAGCCGCCTTCGACCTCGATCGTTTCCGGATCGGCGCCGGGCGCCGCGTAGATGGTCAGCGAGCCGTTGCGAAGCGTCGCCATGAAGGGGGCATGGCCTTCGAGCACCGAAAAATCGCCCTCGGCACCGGGGACGGTGACCATATGGACGTCGGCGGTCCGCTCGAGGCGGGCGGGGGTGACGAGTTCGAACTTCAGGGCCATAGTCTTCATCCTAAAGCCCCTCCCTTCAGGGGAGGGGTTGGGGTGGGGCCATCGGCCCAGCACGGACATCACGGCCCACCCCGCTGCGACTAGCGGGCAAGCCCGCTAGTCTCGCTGCCCTCCCCTGAAGGGGAGGGGGTATACAGATTACGCGTCTTCGGCGAGCTTCGCCGCCTTGGCGACCGCTTCGTCGATGCCGCCGACCATGTAGAAGGCCGCTTCGGGCAGATGGTCATATTCGCCGTCGACGACCGCCTTGAACGATTTGATCGTGTCTTCGATCTGCACGAACTTGCCGGGGATGTTGGTGAACACCTCTGCAACGTGGAACGGCTGCGACAAGAAGCGCTGGATCTTGCGCGCGCGGGCGACGGTGAGCTTATCCTCTTCCGAAAGCTCGTCCATCCCGAGGATCGCGATGATGTCCTGCAGCGACTTGTACTTCTGCAGCGTTTCCTGAACGCGGCGGGCGGTTTCATAATGTTCCTGCCCGACGACGCGCGGTTCGAGGACGCGGCTCGTCGAATCGAGCGGGTCGACCGCGGGATAGATGCCGAGTTCCGAAATCGCGCGGTTGAGAACGGTCGTCGCGTCCAAGTGGGCGAAGGATGTCGCCGGTGCAGGGTCGGTCAAGTCGTCCGCGGGGACGTAAATGGCCTGCACCGAGGTGATCGAGCCCTTGTTGGTCGAGGTGATGCGTTCCTGCAGCGCGCCCATGTCGGTAGACAGCGTCGGCTGATAGCCCACGGCCGAAGGAATACGGCCGAGCAGCGCCGACACTTCCGAACCCGCCTGGGTGAAGCGGAAGATGTTGTCGACGAAGAAGAGCACGTCCTGCCCTTCCTGGTCGCGGAAATATTCGGCGATGGTCAGGCCCGACAGCGCGACGCGGGCGCGGGCGCCCGGGGGTTCGTTCATCTGGCCGAACACCAGCGCAACCTTCGACCCTTCGGAGATCGCATTGCCGTCGGCGTCCTTGGCGATAACGCCGGCGTCGAGGAATTCGTGATAGAGGTCGTTGCCTTCGCGGGTGCGTTCACCGACGCCCGCGAACACCGAGGTGCCGCCGTGGCCCTTGGCGATATTGTTGATCAGTTCCTGAATAAGAACGGTCTTGCCGACGCCTGCGCCGCCGAACAGGCCGATCTTGCCGCCCTTTGCATAGGGGGCGAGAAGGTCGATGACTTTGATGCCGGTGACGAGGATGCTCGTTTCGGTCGACTGGTCGACGAATTCGGGAGCCTTGGCGTGGATCGGCGCAACCTGCTTGGCGCCGACGGGGCCGCGCTCGTCGATCGGCTCGCCGACGACGTTGAGGATGCGGCCGAGCGTTTCGGGGCCGACGGGGACCGAAATCTGTGCGCCGGTGTCGGTGACGGGCTGGCCGCGGGTCAGGCCGTCGGTCGCGTCCATCGCGATCGTGCGGACCGTGTTCTCGCCAAGGTGCTGCGCGACTTCGAGAACGAGGCGGTTGCCGTTGTTGTCGGTTTCGAGCGCGCTCAGAATGGCGGGCAGCGTGCCGGTGAACTGGACGTCGACGACGGCGCCGATGACCTGCGCGATGCGGCCCGTCGCCGTGCCGGCGGGAGCAGCCTTCTTCGGAGCGGCCGCCTTCTTGGGCGCGGCTTTCTTGGCGGGGGCCTTTTTCTCGGCGGTGGGGGCGGTGGCCATGAGTTTCTTCCTTGCTTGGATAGCTTAGAGCGCTTCGGCGCCAGCGATGATTTCGACGAGTTCGGTGGTAATCGCGGCCTGACGCGTGCGGTTGTACACGATCGTCAGCCGGTTGATGAGGTCGCCCGCGTTGCGCGTCGCATTGTCCATCGCGGTCATCGACGCGCCCTGTTCCGACGCGGCGTTTTCGAGCAGGCCCTTGAACACCTGAATCGTCACGTTGCGCGGGAGCAGGTCGGCGAGGATCGCTTCCTCGTCGGGCTCGTACTCGACCGCAGCGCCGGACGAAACGGGCGCTTCTTCGGGCGCGGGAACGGGGATCAACTGCTGACCCGTCGCTTCCTGCACCAGCGCCGAGCGGAACTTCGAATAGAAAAGATGCGCGACGTCGAACGCGCCCGCGTCGAACATCTCGCGGACCTTTTCCGAAATCTCGAGCGCTTGCTCGAAGCCGATGTCGCGGATGCCCGTCGTCTCATAATGTTCGACGATCTGGCCGGGGAAGAGGCGCGCGATCACCGGGCGCCCCTTGCGGCCGACGAGGAAGAAGATGACCTTCTTGCCCGCCGCCTGCAGTTCGATCGCCTTGTCGCGCGCGGCCTTGACGATGTTCGAGTTGAACGCGCCGGCGAGCCCGCGGTCGCTGTTGAGGACGAGCAGCAGGTGCGTGTCGCTCTTGCCCGTTCCCGACAGCAGTTTCGGCGCGCTGTCGGCGGCGCCGACCTTCGACGCGAGGCTCGCGACGACGCCCTCGAGCCGCTCGGCATAGGGGCGCGCGGCTTCGGCCGCGGCCTGCGCCTTGCGCAGCTTGGCGGCGGCGACCATTTTCTTGGCCTTGGTGATCTTCTGGGTCGATTTGACCGAGTTGATCCGCCCTTTGAGTTCCTTCAGACTGGCCATAGGTCCCGTCTTTACCCTTTGTCCGTCATCCCGGCGAAGGCCGGGATCTCACCGTCGAGACCCCGGCTTTCGCCGGGGTGACGATATTGATTACGCAAAAATCTTCGCGAAGGCGTCGAGCGCGGCAACGAGACCCTTCTTGGCGTCGTCGCCAAGATCCTTGGTCTCGCGGATCGTCTTGAGCACATCGGCGTGATCGCTGCGCAGATAGGCGAGCATCGCCGATTCGTAGCGCGACACGTCGGTCACCGCGACCGTGTCGAGATAGCCGTTGGTGCCGGCGAAGATCGACGCGGTCTGTTCCTCGAACGGCATCGGCTGGAACTGCGGCTGCTTCAAAAGCTGCGTCAGGCGCGCACCGCGGTTGAGCAGCTTTTGCGTCGAGGCGTCGAGGTCCGAGCCGAACTGCGCGAAGGCTTCCATCTCGCGATACTGCGCGAGTTCGAGCTTGATCGAGCCCGACACCTTCTTCATCGCCTTGGTCTGCGCGGCCGAGCCGACGCGGCTGACCGACAGGCCGACGTTGATCGCGGGGCGGATGCCCTGGAAGAAGAGGTTGGTTTCGAGGAAGATCTGGCCGTCGGTGATCGAAATCACGTTGGTCGGGATGTACGCCGACACGTCGCCCGCCTGCGTTTCGATGATCGGCAGCGCGGTCAGCGAGCCGGCGCCATTGTCCTTGTTCATCTTGGCCGCGCGCTCGAGCAGGCGGCTGTGCAGGTAGAAAACGTCGCCCGGATAGGCTTCGCGGCCCGGCGGGCGGCGGAGCAGCAGCGACATCTGGCGATAGGCGACCGCCTGTTTCGACAGATCGTCATAGACGATCACGGCGTGCATGCCGTTGTCGCGGAAAAATTCGCCCATCGTGCAGCCGGTGTAGGGCGCGAGGAACTGCAGCGGCGCGGGCTCCGACGCGGTCGCGGCGACGACGATCGAATATTCCATCGCGCCATTTTCTTCGAGCTGACGGACGATCTGCGCGACGGTCGAGCGCTTCTGGCCGACGGCGACGTAGATGCAATAGAGCTTCTTCGATTCGTCGTCGCCCTTGTTGACTTCGCGCTGGTTGATGAAGGTGTCGATCGCGACCGCGGTCTTGCCGGTCTGACGGTCGCCGATGATCAGCTCGCGCTGGCCGCGGCCGACGGGGACGAGCGCGTCGAGCGCCTTGAGGCCGGTCTGGACGGGTTCGTGGACCGAGGTGCGCGGGATGATCCCCGGCGCCTTCACCTCGACGCGCATGCGCTTGTCGGCCTTGATCGGGCCCTTGCCGTCGATGGGGTTGCCGAGGCCGTCGACCACGCGGCCGAGCAGGCCCTTGCCGACGGGGACGTCGACGATGGTGCCGGTGCGCTTGACCTGGTCGCCTTCCTTGATCTCGGCGTCCGAGCCGAAGATCACGATACCGACATTGTCGGCTTCGAGGTTGAGCGCCATGCCCTTCACGCCGTTGGCGAATTCGACCATCTCGCCGGCCTGGACATTGTCGAGCCCGTGAACGCGGGCGATGCCGTCGCCGACCGACAGCACCGAGCCGATCTCGCTGACCGTGGCGTCGGTGCCGAAATTGGCGATCTGGTCCTTGATGACCTTGCTGATTTCAGCGGCGCGGATTTCCATTGTTTAGCCTTTCATCGCCTGTGCGAAGCTATTGAGACGGGTACGGATGCTGCCGTCGATCAGCTGGCTGCCCAGCTGGACGACGAGGCCGCCGAGGATGGCGGGATCGACGGTGGTCGCGACCTGAACGTCGCGGCCGACACGGGTATTGAGGTTGGCGGCGAGCGCGTCGAGCTGCTCGGCCGTCAACGGGTGCGCGCTCGTCACCTTTGCGGTCACTTCGCCGCGATGCGCCGCGACGATCGCGTCGAACGCGTCGATCATCCCGCCGAGATCGGCGAGGCGGCGGTTCTCGGCGAGTACGCCCAGGAATTTGCCGGTGAGCGAATCGAGCTTCATCGCCTCTGCGACCGCGGCGACCGCCTTGGCGGCGTCGGTGCGGCTGACGACAGGGCTTTCGACAAGCGCCTTGAGGTCGGCCGATTCGGTCAGGCCCGAACGCAGCGCCGCAAGGCTCTGCTGGACGCTGTCGATGGCGTTCGATTCGCGCGCCAGATCGAACAGCGCGCTGGCATAGCGGCCCGCGAGGCCCGCCGTGATGTTGCCCTGAATGCCGCCGGAATTCTCCACGCGTGAAAGTCCTTTGCTACGATCCCGTGGGGGATGGGTCGCGCGGGTTTTGGCGGATATTCGGAAATATCCCCCGCTGCGAAGTCGCGGCGCGCCTAGCAACGATTGTGCGGCAATGCAAGGTGGTGGTTGGGGGAGTCCCGTGCCCTGCTCGACCCCCTTTGCCGCCGAGCCCGACCCGGGGTTGTCGAAGCACCGCCCTTTCGCCAGAACACCCGTTAGAGCGGACGGCCCTTCGACAAGCTGAGGGCGAACGGATGAGGGGGAAGCCGGTGGGCGAAATGATTCGGATGACGATGGACGACGGCGCCGAGATCGCCGTCTATCATGCAGAGGCGACAGGCGAACGCCGCGGCGGGTTGGTGCTGGTCCAGGAAATATTCGGCGTCACCGATCATATTCGCGAGCTTTGCGACGAATATTCCGCCGACGGCTATGAAGTGCTCGCCCCCGCGCTCTTCGACCGCGAGCATCCGGGGTTCGAGAGCGATTATTCGGGGCCGCAGTTCGAGCGCGCGGTCGAACTCGCGCGCAAGCTCCACCCGTTCGAGCAGAGTTTGAAGGATGCGCAGTCGTGCATCGACGCGCTGAAGGGGAAGGGCCCCGTCTTCATCGCCGGCTATTGCTATGGCGGGTCGGTCGCGTGGCGGATGGCGCAGATCAGTCCCGACCTTGCCGCCGCCTCATCCTATTATGGCAGCCTGGTGCCGACCCAGTTCAGCGACGAGCCGCCGCGCTGCGCCGCGATCGCGCATTTCGGTCGCTTCGACGGCGGCATCCCGATGGACGGCGTCGAGGCGCTGATCGCTAAGGCGCACCCGACCGCGCAAATCTTTGTCTATGAGGCGGGGCACGGCTTCAACAGCGACCGGCGCAAGGATTATCACGAACCGAGCGCGGATCTGGCGAGGGAGCGGACATTGATGCTGTTCAAGGCGTGCGGGGGGTGAGGCTGGTCTTCATCCATGGCCCTGCAGCTTCGGGCAAGCTGTCGTCGGCCGCTATTCTGCACGAGTTGGAAGCGAAGGGGGCGTTTGACTATCCGCCGATTCCCTCGGCGGCAACCATCGACACGGGCGGCGCTGCGCCCGCGGACGCCGCGCTCCGCATTCAAGGCGCGCTTGGTCTCGGTGGCGCATGAAGGCCGCGATCAACCTGCTCGTTTTTGTCGTCGTGCTTGCGCTGGCGGTGGGCGCGCTCTTCTATACGCAGCAGCGCCGCCTGTTCTTTCCGGCGCCGTCCGATTATCCGCAAACGGTCCCGGGCTTTCGCCTGGTCCACAGCCTGACCGATGACGGGCTGCGCCTGACGGCCTTTTATCGCCCCGCCGCACCGGGCAAGAAGACGATCCTCTTCTTTCATGGCAATGGCGACAATATGCTGGGCGCAATCGAGGCGACGCGGGGGCCGGCGGCGGCGGGGCATGGGCTGATGCTCGTCGAATATCGGGGCTATGGCGGCAATCCGGGAAAGCCGAGCGAGGCCGGGCTTTACAGCGACGGCGAAGCGGCGATGCGCTGGCTGGGGCAAGCGGGCGTGCCCTCAAGAGAGATTGTCGTCGTCGGCAATTCGATCGGGTCGGGACCGGCGACCGAAATGGCGCGGCGCCACAAGGTCGCGGCGCTGGTCCTGTTGTCGGGCTTGTCCGACCTGCCGTCGGTGGTGCGGAGCCAGGCGGCGTTCATACCGCGCTGGCTTGTACGCGACCGTTTTGACAATGCCGCGAAGTTGGCGCACGTCGAGGCGCCGGTTTTCCTTATGCACGGGGCAAGTGATACGCTGGTCAAGCCCGACAATCTCGACCGGCTGGTGCGGGCGCGTCGCGATGCGACCGTGGCACGCGTCGCGGGCGTCGGGCATGAGCTTGCCTATACCGCGGGCGCGCAAGCGATTCTCGCGAAATGGATCGACGCCTTGCCCTGAGCCGGTCAGTTCCCGGTCGCGGGCGATGCCGCGCCGTCCGCCAGCTTCTGGCAACGATAGACCAGCCGCTCGTTCGGACTCGTCGGCAGCGCGCTGCGGATCGCGTCCTGTTGCGTTGCAAGCGCTTCGACGCGCGCGGGGTCGGCGGTGCAGCTCTTGACCTCGATGCCTGAACGAATCTCTCTCGCGCGTTCCATCGTTTCGGCGTCGAGCAGATAGCGTTCGACGCGATATTCCTTCCCCGCGGGATCGATGGAGGCGACCGTCACCGTCGCCTCCTCGTTAGGGACAAGGATGCGCTGCCAGCGGCCGTCGGCGCCCATCGCATATTGGGTGCGCTCGTTGACGCAGCCGTTATCGCCGATTGTCACCGGGACATCGTCGGCCGACGACACGGTGATGCGGCTGCGGTTCGACTGGACCGTGCAGATGAAGCGGCCCTCGGCGAGCGTGGGGGTGGTGGGCTGCGTTGGTTCGTCGGGTGCAGGAGCGTCGGAAATATCGGCGTGCGCGTCGGGGCGCGTCATGAACACCATGATCGCCAGCAGCATCAGCGCGCCACCCGCGCCGCCCGCGATCTTCGCGTTGCGCAGTTTCTGCTGGTTGTGGAAAAGCAGTCCCGCGCCCGCGGCGAGTGCGCCGATCACGAACAGCACGCCCGCGAGTGCGATGCGATTTTCGCGTGCGGCAAGCGCTTCCTCTTCGGCGCGCTGGAGACGGCGTTCGCGTTCGAGCTTTGCGGCCGCTTCCCTGGCCGAATTGGCTTCGGCGGCAACGCGTTCCTCGGCGGCAAGCGCGGCGCGTTCGCGCGCCTCGGCCTCGGCCATCGTCAGGCAGCCGGTGCCGACACTCGTATAGCCTTGATTCGCGTCGGCAAGGAAGCGCGCCAGTTCGCGCGCCGAGATGGCGAAGGCGAAAGGCGAATCGCCGTCGTCGGCGCGGGTGATCGCGGTGTTGATGCCGGTAATGCGCCCGCAGTCGTCGACGAGCGGACCGCCCGAGTTGCCGCGCGAGATTTTTGCGGTGTGGACAAGCATCGCGACGCCGTCGACCGACTGCATGTTCGAATAATTGCCCTCGCTGCGCACCGGCGAGCGCGGGGTGATATAGTCCGACGCGCTGCGCGCGGTCGCGAGGTCGACATTGCCCGGATAGCCGAGCGCGACGATGTCGGTGCCGGCATCGAGCGGCCCGGTATAGACGGCGGCGGGCGGGACGCGCCCCTGAGTGATTTCGATGAGTGCGAGGTCGCGCGCGCGGTCGATCGCGACGAGCTTTGCGGCATAGCTTTTCTGTCCCTCCGACGGGACTACGCCGAGCGCGACATTGTTCGGATAGCGCACCGCCGAATCGACGACATGCGCGTTGGTGACGATGCGCGTCGGCGAAATGGCGATGCCGCTGCCGTGGCCGAAACCGACGACCTCGCCCTCCATCATCGCGACGGTGACGACGCGCACGACGCTGCGCGACACGGCGCTGATGTCATCGGCGGCGCGCGCCGGAAGGGCGAGGGAGACGAGGGCGAAGAGCAGCGCGAGCAAGCGGGTCATGGCGGCGCAGACTAAGGCCGTGCGCTTTGAACGCAAGCATCGGGACGCGATGTGCGGCGGGGCGTGGCAATCGGGCTCCAACAGAAGGAAAGGACGATGCCATGACCTATACGATCACCGGCCTGGGCGCCGAGCAATTCGCGCCGCTGTTCGCAATGGACGATGCCGCGCTCGCCACTCGCGGCGCGCGGCGCGTCACGGCAAGTGCCGACCGCGGCTTTCCATGCCGGATCAGCCTGGAAGATGCGCGTGCGGGCGAGCAGCTGATCCTGCTCCATCATGTCAGCCACGATGTCGAGACGCCCTATCGCAGCGCCTATGCCATCTATGTGCGGCCGGATGTGCGTGCCGCCACCTATTGCGACGAGGTGCCGCCGGTGTTCGAGGGACGCCCGCTCGCGCTCCGCGCCTTTGACAGCGCGGGGATGCTGCAGACGGCGGCCCTCGCCGCACCGGGGGACGCCGACAAAGCGATCCGTGACCTGTTCGACGACGAAGGCATTGCCTATATCGATGCACACAATGCCGCGCACGGCTGCTTTGCCGCGCGGATCGAGAGGAATTGATCATGGACGGCCGCACCATGACCGACGACGAACGCTGGCAGGCGGTCCGCGCGCGCGACAAGGCCTATGACGGGCGCTTCGTCACCGGCGTGCTTACGACGGGCATCTATTGCCGCCCGAGCTGCGCAGCGCGCCACCCTTTGCGCGAGAATGTCCGCTTCTTTGCCGATGGCGCGGCGGCGCGTGCAACAGGGCTGCGACCGTGCAAGCGCTGCATGCCCGACGATGTCGCGCGCGACGAAAGCGCGGTGATCAAGGCGATTGCCGCGATCAAGGCGAGCGAGGAGCCGCTTGCGCTCGCCGATCTCGCCGCGCGTACCGGCTATTCGCCGACGCATTTCCAGCGCGTCTTTACCCGCCACACCGGCCTGTCGCCCGCAGCATACGCCCGCGCGCTCCGCGAAGAGCGTGCGCGGAAGGCGCTGAGCGACGGAGCGAGGGTGACCGACGCGATTTACGACGCGGGCTTTTCGGGGCCGTCGCGCTTCTATGAGAATATGGAGGGACGTATGGGCATGACGGCTTCGGCCTGGGTGAATGGCGGCAGGGGTACGACGATCCACTGGGCGGTCGTGCCCACCAGCCTCGGCGACATGCTGGTCGCGGCGACCGACAAGGGCGTGTGCCGCCTCAGCTTTGCCGAGGGCCGCGAGGCGCTCGAAGAGCGGTTTCCTGCCGCGACGCTGATCGAGGGCGGTGAAGAATTTGCGGCCCTTCTCTCACAGGTAGTTGCGGCGGTCGAGGCGCCGACGCAGGGTTTCGACCATATCCCGATCGACGTGAAAGGGACGGCGTTTCAGGAGGCAGTGTGGCGCGAACTGCGCAGGATTCCGGCGGGCGAAACGCGCAGCTATGCCGAGATCGCCGCGGCGGTCGGAAAGCCCAATGCGGTGCGCGCGGCGGGGAGCGCGAACGGTGCGAACAATGTCGCCGTGCTGATCCCCTGCCACCGCGTCGTGCGCAGCGACGGGTCATTGGGCGGCTATGCCTATGGCCTGCCGATCAAGGACGAGTTGCTCCGCCGCGAAGGCGCGCCGGGGCAGCGCCGACTCGACGAATTTTGAAGGGCGCGCGCCATGGATAGCAAACAAGCCGCGCTCGCCGTCTGGCAGGCCTTCGGAACGCGCGATGCCGACCGGATTCGCGCCGTGCTGACCGACGACGCCGAATGGCTGGCGCCCGCGGAAAATTCGACCGCAGTCGCGCTGGGCGTCACCCATCATATGATCGGCGCCGATGCGATCACCCGCTTTATCCTTGAGGATTATCCGCGGCTTTTTTGCAACGGGATGCGTATCGATCCGATTTCGCTGACGGCCGAGGGCGACCGGGTCGTCTTTGAGCAGCGCCAGAGCGCGACGCTTGCGGGCGGGCGCGATTATGCGCTCGACTATGTCTTTATTTTTGAAATGCAGGGTGCGCGCGTCCGGCGTATCCGCGAATATATGGATACCAGAAGCGGGCATAGCCAGGTCTTTCGCTCGGCGCCGCCCGCTCCGATCGTCTGACACATTCATCCATCGCTATTGATACCCAAGGAGTTTTTGCATGACTGACATGATTGCCCGTTTCCGCGCGCTGCACATACCGGGCAGCCCGCTGATCCTCGTCAATATCTGGGACGCGGGAAGTGCGAAGGCGGTCGCCGCAGCGGGCGCCAAGGCAATCGCGACGGGCAGCTTCGGCGTCGCGGGCGCGCAGGGGCGCGCCGATGGCGAGGATTTCCCGATCGAGGATGTGTTCGAGAATCTGGCGCGGATTCTGGCGGTCACCGACTTGCCGGTCACAATCGACCTGGAGTCGGGCTATGGCGCCGATCCCGCGGCGGTCGGTGTGTCGGTCGCGCGTGCGAAAGAGGCCGGGGCGGCGGGCATCAATATGGAGGATCGCCTGCCCGGTGAAACCGAGTTGCTACCGATAGGTGAAGCGCAAGCGCGCTATCGCGCGGCGGCAGACACCGGCATCTTCGTCAACGCGCGCTGCGATGTGTTTCGCGGACGCGATGCGGCGAACGACGGCGACGCGCTCGTCGCCGCGACGCTCGAACGCGCGCGCGCCTATGCCGACGCGGGCGCGGGGTCGCTGTTCGTGCCCTTCCTGCTCGACGAGGCGTGCATCGGCGCGATCTGCGAAGCCTCGCCGCTGCCGGTCAACATCCTGCGCGGCAAGGGCGGCCCGACGCATCAACGGCTCGCCGAACTCGGCGTCGCGCGGATCAGCCACGGCCACCAGCCCTGGGCGGCGGCAATGAAATGGCTGGCGGGGCAGGCGCGACAGGTGTTCGAGGGCGCCGAGCCGGACTATTGATCCGCGCCTTCCGCGTCCGACGCCTCCTCTATTGTCTCTTCTTCGAGATCGGCGCCATTCCCGCCGTCGCGCATCGATTCGAGGCTACGTAGCAAGGATCGGCCGTTCGCGCCCATATGCGGGTCGAAGGCGATCGATTGTGCAAGCTTGATCGCGACATCATGCTTGCCCTGATTGGCGAGCGCAAAGGCATAGGCGACGCGGACCTCGATATTCTCGGGCGCCAGTAAGAAGGCGGTGCCCAGGCCCTGGATCGCGATGTCGGGCGGGCGTACGCCCTGATCGACGAAGCTGCGGAAATAGGCATAGAGCGGCACCGGATCGTCGGGGTCGGTGCGGTTCGCCAGTTGAATCGGGCGCCGCGCCGCGCGCCAGGACGCGTCGTCATAGTCACCCTTTTCGTCGAGTTCTTCGGTCAATATCCTGCCTAGTAGGACGTTGGCGCGAACGTGGTCGGGCTTGATGGCGAGGGCGCGGTCGAGTGCGTCGCGAAGCGCGCCGGCGTCGCGCTGGTCCTTGTCGATGGCGCGCTCGGCCGCGGCGAGTTCATACCAGACCGCGGCGTCACTTGGGTGCGCCGCAGCGGCGACCTTGAGTGCGTCGCGGATCGCAGACCGCTTTTCGGGGTCGTTGCCCGCGCTCATCCGCTGCAACCGCAGTTCGATTATCGCGTCTTCGCCTGCCGAAAGCGGTGTGATGCGGATATTAGCGGGAATGGGGATGGCTGCGTTCGTCAGCCGGTAGCTGAGCGACCGGCCAACATAGCGCTTCAGGTCTTTGTCGATCGCGTCAAGATCGCCGAAGGCGTTGAGCGCCGCGTCTTTCGCATCCTCGCCCGCGTTGATCGCGCGGACGTAGGCGTCAAGCTGACCCGCGCGCGACGGGTCCTGATAGAGCATGTGCGTCAACAACCATGCGCGTCCGTAAAACACATCGACCTGCTCGGTCGACTTGAGCGAAAGCGGGTCGCTCTCGATCAAGGTCTTGACCGGAATCTGCGGCAGCGCGAGCAGGCTGTAACCGCGGCGATAGGCGGGCTTTCCAACCTCTGCCTTGCCGTTCTTGTTGAAATCGACGGTCGAGTAATATTCGGCAAAGCCCTCGATCAGCCAAGCCGGAAAAACCGCCGTGCGATAGCGTTTCATGAAATGGTGCGAATATTCGTGGAACAGCGTCTGCTGCGACGCCGAAGTGCCGCGCCCCGCGCCGTCATTCTCGCGATGCGAAACAGCAAAACTGCCGTCGGGACCGCTGCGGTAAAATCCCGCGAACCCCGAATTGCGGGAGCCGGTGAACAGCTTGGCAACCTCGCCCGTCGTGCCGAGCAGATAGATCGGCAGGCGATGCGGCTCGCCCTGTTCCTTGACGTCGAGCAGGATGCGAAGCGTGATGTCGAAGCGCTGCAAGGTTTCGGCGAAGCTACGCAGCGAGGATTCGCTGCCTTCGCTATAGATGATGAAGCTGTCGGTTTCGGCCTTTTGCCATTTCGCCCAGGCCGGCGTTGCAGATACCGCGGTCCATGCGCCCAACGCGAGCATAATGATGCGCATATTTCGTCTTCCCCCCGGACACGATCACTTGCCGATTACTTGCTGCCATTGGCGAACACGACTGTAAAGTGTCAGACGAAACTATAGGGATCGACGTCGATCGCGAGGCGCGCCTTGGCGGGCCAGTCGATGCTCCCCACCCATTCGCGGATCGTCCCTTGCAGGTCGAAGCTGCGCGGGGCGTGGAGGAGGAGGCGGAAGCGGTGGCGGCCGCGCAGCATCGCGAGCGGTGCGGGGGCGGGGCCATAGACCGCGAGGCCGTCGGCGACCGGCGCCTTTTGCCCCAGCCGCTGCGCGACGCCGCGCGCGACCTCGACATCCTCCGACGAGATGATCAGCGCGGCGAAGCGACCATAGGGCGGCGCGCCCGCGCGGCGACGCGATGCGGCCTCGGCGGCGTAGAAGCCGTCGCGGTCGTTCGCGACGAGCGCCGCCATCACCGGCGCGTCGGGAACGCGCGTCTGGATGAGCACCTCGCCCGGCTTCGCCCCGCGCCCTGCGCGCCCCGCGACCTGCGCGATTTGCTGGAAGGTCCGTTCGGACGCGCGCAAATCGCCGCCGTCGAGGCCAAGGTCGGCGTCGACCACGCCGACGAGGGTGAGGTTGGGGAAGTGATAGCCCTTGGTGACGAGCTGTGTGCCGATGATGATGTCGACCAGTCCCTCCTCGACATTGGCGACGAACTCGGCAGCCTTGGCGGGCGACCACAGCGTGTCCGAGGTGACGATCGCGGTGCGTGCCTCGGGAAAGCGCAATGCCACTTCATCGGCGACGCGCTCGACGCCGGGGCCGCAGGCGACGAGGCTGTCTTCGTCGTCGCATTCGGGGCAGAGGCGCGGCGGCGGCATGACATGGCCGCAATGGTGGCAGGCAAGGCGGTGGACGAGCCGGTGCTCGACCATCCACGCGGTGCAATTGGGACACTGGATGCGATGCCCGCACGTCCGGCAGAGGGTGAGCGGCGCGAAACCGCGGCGGTTCAGAAAGAGCAGGCTCTGCTCGCCCTTCCCCAGCCGGTTGGCGAGCGCGTCGACGAGCGGGGGTGCCAGCCATTTTCCGCGTTCGGGCGGGTCGCGGCGCATGTCGATCGCGGCAAGGTCGGGGAGGGTGGCGCCGCCGAAACGTGCGGGCAGGCTGATGTGACGATAGCGCCCCGCCTCGACCATCGCGAGGCTTTCCAGCGCGGGGGTCGCGCTTGCGAGCACGACCGGCACGCCCTCGAAATGCCCGCGCATCACCGCGACGTCGCGTGCGTGATAATGGACGCCATCCTCCTGCTTGAAGCTCGTCTCATGCGCCTCGTCGACGGTGATGATGCCGAGATTGGCATAGGGGAGGAAGAGCGCCGAGCGCGCGCCGACGATGATCTTCGCCTCGCCGCTGGCGATCGCGTGCCAGGCGCGGCGGCGCTCGGTCGAGCGCAAGCCCGAATGCCACGGCACCGGCTCGCAGCCGAAGCGCGCGGCGAAGCGCGTCAGCATCGGCTCGGTCAGTGCGATTTCGGGGAGCAGGACGAGCGCCTGCTGGCCCGCGGCGACCGCGGCGGCGATCGCCTCCATATAGACTTCGGTCTTGCCCGAGCCGGTGACGCCGTCGAGCAGCAATGTCTCGAACCGCGCGGCGGCGACCGCAGCGCGCAGTTGTTCGGCCGCCGCCGCCTGTTCGTCCGACAGGTCGGGCGGCGCAAAGCCGGGGTCGGGTTCGGGCCAGGGGGCGTCGGCGGACACCTCGACCGCCTCGAGCGCTCCTGTGTTGACAAGGCCGCGCACAACCGCCTCGCTGACACTCGCGAGCGCGGCGAGTTCGCGCACCGTGCCCTGCCGCGTGCCGATGGCGTCCATCGCGACGCTGCGTTGCGGCGTCATGCGCGCGGGCAGTTCGCCGGTCGCGCGATATTCGACGATCGGGCGGCGCGCATCGGCAAAGGCGGCGCCGGGGAGCACCATGCGCAGCACCGACCCCGGCGGGCTCAGATAATAATCGCTCGTCCATTCGACGAGGCGGCGGAGCGCAGCGGGGATCGGCGGGACGTCGACGATCTCGAACAGGTTGCGCAGGCGGTTGTCGCCGACGGGTTCGGACGCGCCGAAGCTTTCATCCTCCCACACCACGCCGCCCATCCGCCGCGGCCCCAAGGGCGCGACGACGACGCTGCCGAGCGGCGCATCGCTCCCCTGCGGCACGCGATAGTCGAGCGGGCCGAGGGCTGCGGTGAGGAGGAGAACGCGGGCGCGGGTCATGGAGGACGCAGGATATAGGCGGCGGCGCGAAATAGGAAAGCGGGGAGGTGGTGGCTCGGGTTGAGAGCGGACCAGTCACCCAATCGTCATCCCGGCGAAGGCCGGGATCTCGCCGGTGCGTCAGGCCGAGACGATGAGATCCCGGTCTGCGCCGGGATGACGGTTAAACCAATGTCCGCTCCCCACCCCAAAGCGGCCTTTCGCCACCTATGCCGAAACCAACGCCGCCTTCGTCTCCCGCCGCGCGGGCTTCGGCCGCCGGAACCAGAAGGTCCAGACCGCAAAGCTGCCGAGCAGGGTCAGCGCAATTCCCGAAAGCGTCATCAGCAGGCGATAGGGCAGTCCGCCGACCTTGCCCGCGTGGAGCGGATAGGCCTTGTTGAACGCCTGTGCGGCGGACGGCATGGCGAGCGCGTCGCGCGCGCCCAGCAGTTCGCCGGTCGCCGCGTCGAACCACAGGGTCGTGCGTCCGTTGGGGAGCCATTCGGCGGGCTGGCGCATGCGCAGGCTGATCGGATCGCCGGCCCCGCGCGGCAGGCTGAGGATACGGAATTCGGCGTCGGGAAAGCGGCGGCGCGCCTCGGCGAGCATCGCGGCATAATCGGGTTTTGCCGCGAGCGGACCGCTTTCATAGTCGGGCGTTGCCATTGCGTCGGCCGCTTCGCTCGTCGAGCCGAAAGGCGCGACGACCGCCATTGCGAAGGGACGAAAGATCATCATCGTGCCGGTGACGACCGACAGCAAAAGCAGCGGCGCGGCGACGATGCCGAGATCGCGATGGTGCATCAGGATCGCCGGGCGGCTCATCCGCTTGGGCCAGAACCGGAATTGAAAGGTCTTCCGCGTCCGCCACCACAGGATGACGCCGCTGATGACGAAGAACAGCCCCGCGATCCCTGCGATGCCGATCACCCATTCGCCGCTGTCGCCCGCGAACAAATGGTGGTGGAAATCGAACAGCCAGAGTTCGGGCCGCTCCCACTGACTCGCCCAGCGCGCGACCACATGGCCCGACTGGTCGGCATAGAGCCCGGCGCCTTCGCCGAAGCGCGCCTGGTGCAGCCCGAAGCCTTCGCGCGCAAAGATAACGCCCTGCGGCGCCTCGGGCAGCGCCATGATCGCCTCGGTCGCGCGCGTTACGCTGTCGAGGTCGGTGCGCTGTGCGTCGGCTCCGCGCGGCAGGCCGATCCATGCGTCCTTGTGAAGCAGGATCGTCCCGGTCAGCCCGAGCAACGCTAGCAGGAGGCCGATAAGCCCCCCCGCCCAGCGGTGCAGCGTGTCGAGCAGCTTCATCATTTAAAAGCGGTAATCCCAGCCGAGCGTAAAGGTCCGGCCGCGTCCGGCGAAGTTGAAGAAATTGTCGGTCGGGCGCTGGGTATCGCTCGCGTAGCTGATATATTGTTTGTCGAAGAGGTTCTGCACCGCGAGGCTGAGGCCCCCGATCGCGGTCTGGTAGCGGACAAACGCATCGGTGAGCGCATAGCCCTCGAAATCGTTGCGCGCGTCGCGATTGGGTCCGCCGAAGGTGCGCGCGAGGTAGAATTGCGTCTGCACGCGCGCCGAAAACGGACCCTTGGCATAGGCAGCAGCAAGGTTGAGCCGGTCGGGCGAGATGTTCGCGCCGTCGAGGTCGGTGTCGACGACATTGTCGTCGTCGCTGTCGTAGCGGCCGACGATATGGGCGTAACCCGCCGAGAGCGTCAGCCCGTCGATCGGCGTCCTGACCGCGAGGTTGATTTCGAGCCCCTCGATTTCGACGCGCTCGCGTTCGACGGTGAAGATGCCGTCGGGCCCGGCCTGAAGCCGCTGGCCGTTCTTGCTCGACGACCAGAAATAGGCGGCGCTCGCGTCGAGCGGGCCGCGCTTGACCTCGAACCCGATTTCTCGGTTGTTCGAAACGATGGGGGCGATGTCGAGGAAGTCGTCGATATCGGTGCCGGGGGTGCTCACCGATCGCGTGATGCGCCCGACGTCGGGAACGGTATAGCCCTCGGCATAGCTGGCGTAGGCGCGGATGCCCGCGACCGGCTCGACGATCACGCCGCCGTTGAGCAGCACATCGTCGAAGGTCGGGCTGCCGCCCGAAACGAAGGTGCTGCCCGAGGAGGCGAGCGTCGTATAATCGTCGATGCTGATCTTCACATTTTCATAGCGCGCGCCGCCTGCCAGGCGAACGCGCCCGCCCGCCAGCTTGAGGTTCGCCTGACCAAAGGGCGCGAGACTGCGGAAATCGGTCGGCGGCACCCAGCTGCGTCCCGTCGCGATCAGCCTTTGCTCGGTCGTGTCCCACAGTGCGTCGAAGCCAGCGATGAGGGTGAGTGCCTCGAACCCCGGCAGCGCGCGTTCATAGGACAGCTTGCCGCCATATTTGCGGCTGCGATTCTGCGACTGGTCGAACAGCGTTCCGACGGGCGCGATCGCCGCGTCCTGAAAGGTCGCAATCGGATTGGGCTCGCCGCCGAAGGTGTCGCGGCTGCGGTTCCAGAATATCTGGCTGACGAAATTGCCGCCGCCGAGGTCGCTGTCGGTGAGCGAGAGCGCGAGGCTTTCGGTGCGGTTGGTCGCAGGCACGCCCGGCGGGGTGCCGCGCTGCTGGCTCGTCGGCAGGCCGGTCGCGCGGTTGCCCGCGACGACCATATAATCGCCGTCGCCCTCGAGCTCGAAGCGGCTCGCGATCAGGTCGAGCCGCATCGTGTCGGTCACTTCATAACCGAAGCGGCCGAAGAGCGAGAGCGCCTTTGAATCCTGCGTCTCACCCTGCGTCAGGTTGATGCCGATCGGGCGTCCCTCGCCGTCGCGAAAAATGCCGCGCAGTTCATAGGCTGCGCCGACCGACGCGTCGAAGCGATCGGCCTTGTACTGGACGAGCCCCGCCGCCTTTCCGCCCATTCCGGCGTCGGAAAATTCATTGTCGGCGGTGCCCTGCAAGAGCACTCGGCCCGACACACCCTCTTGCACCGGCGCGCCGACGGTGACCTGATTGACGATGCCGCCGGTGCCGCCGATTCCCTGCAGCGCGTTCGAGCCATAGATGAGCTCGACGCGGTCGACAAAGAAGCCGTCGATGGTGAAGCCGTCGCGGCTGCCGTCGCGCAGCGGGGTCGATTGCGGGATGCCGTTGATCGCATAGAGCGGCGAGCGGCCGCGCAGCGTCTCGCCCGCGCCCGACAGCTTCTGGCGGGTGGGAGAGAAGCTGGGGGTAAGCGTCGCGACCGCGTCGGTGACCGATCCGGAGATTGCAAGCTGTTCGTCGAGCGCTGCCTTGTCGATCAGGTCAACCGTCAGCGGCAGCGCATTGGCAGGCAAGATGGTCCGCGCGGCGGTGACGATAATCGCATTGCCGTGTTCGGCACCCCCGGCCGGGGCCTCTTCGGCGAAAACGGGGGTGGCAAGCGCGCTTGTGGCGAACATGGCGACGGCAATCTTGCGAATCATTCTCAACTCCTGCTTGCGGGCTCGCTAGTGAGAACCAATTGCAATTGCAAGCCGCGTTTGGAATCCCGCGCCTTTTTTCCGGCGCCCGTCGCCACGCGCGGCAAAGCGCGCTATCACGGTCGCCATGCGGGAGAAGGAACTGCGTTTCGCGCTGATTTGCTATGGGGGCATCAGCCTTGCCGTCTATATGCACGGCATCACCAAGGAGGTGTGGCGGCTCGCCTCGGCGTCGCGCGCCTTTCACGAGGGCACGGTTCCCGATGGTTCGGGCGCCGCCTATCACGCGCTTCTCGCCGCGATCGACGCCAAGGCCGGGGTGCGCCTGCGCGTCTTTGCCGACATTATTGCGGGTGCGAGCGCCGGGGGTATCAACGGCATCTTCCTCGCGCGCGCGCTGGCGACCGGCCAGTCGCTCGATCCGCTCACCGACCTGTGGCTCGACGCCGCCGATGTCGACAGCCTGCTCGATCCCGATGCGCGTCCGCTATCCGCTGCGACCAAATTCTGGGCGGTGCCGATCGCAGGCTGGGCGATGAAGCGGCGCGGAAATGCCATCGACCGCACCGTCGGCGAAGGCGCACAGGACGAAGTGCGCGCAAAATTGTCGCGGTTCGTACGCGCGCGTTGGTTCGAGCCGCCGTTCGGCGGCGAAACATTTACCAACCTGCTGCTCGATGCATTCGAGGCGATGGATGCGGGACCAAGGGGGCCGCTCCTCGTCCCCGATGGTCAGCCGATCGACCTGTTCGTCTCGGTCACCGATTTCGCCGGCCATGCGATGCCGCTGTCGCTCAATAGCCCGCCGCGCGTGACCGAGCAGGAGCACCGGCTCGTCATGCACTTCCGTCACGACGGCCGCGGCGGCAGACGCATCGACGATGTGCCGGGGCTGACCGCGGCGGCGCGCGCGACCGCGAGCTTTCCTGGCGCCTTTCCGCCCTTTACCTTGCGCGAAATCGACAATGTGCTCGAACGGCGCAACCTGGCGTGGCCTTCGCGCGCCGGTTTCATCCGCGCGCAGCTTCCCAAGGGGGGCGAGGCCGATCCCGCCGACCGCGTGCTCATCGACGGTTCGGTGCTCGCCAATGCGCCCTTCCGTCCCGCGATTGCCGCGCTCAAGCAGCGTCCGGCGCGGCGCGAGATCGACCGGCGCTTCGTCTATATCGATCCCAAACCCGATTTCCGCTCGATCAGCTTCGGCAAGCCCGGCGAGGTCAAGGAGGGCGAGTCGCCGCGACTTCCCGGCTTCCTGCCCACGATCCTCGGCGCCTTGTCCGAAATTCCGCGCGAGCAGCCGATTCGCGACAATGTCGAGGCGATCGAAGGCATGTCGCGCCGTATCCGCCGGATGCAGCGCGTCGTCGATGCGATGAAGGTTGAGGTCGAGGAGCAGGTCGCGGCATTGTTCGGCACGACCTTCTTTCTCGATACACCAACAACCGCGCGCCTCGCGCGCTGGCGCGCAAAGGCGCAGGAACAGGCCGCAGCCCGCGCGGGTTTCGCCTATGCGCCCTATGGTCATCTGAAATTGTCGGCGGTGGTCGAGGAGCTGGTGCGCGTGACCGAGCGGCTCGCGCCTTCGGCGAACGAGATGCAGCGTGCGTCACGACGCGAGGCGCTGTGGACGGAGGTTCGCGCGCGCGGGCTCGACCGGATTTCGGGCAAGCGCGGTGCGGGCGCGAGCGGCGACGCGATCGACTTTTTCCGCACCCACGACCTCGGCTTTCGGGTGCGGAGGCTGCGTTTCCTGGCGCGCGAGCTCGACGGCGCGGTTGAGGCGACGCGCGACGCGCGCGATCCCGAGTGCGAGGCGATGCGCGAGGCGATTTTTACCGCGCTCGGCCTCTATCTCGAGCGTCAGGGCGACGACTGGCTCGAGGCGATCGAGCTTTCGGACGAGGCGCCCGCCGCCGAATGGATCGATGCGATTGCTGCGCGGCGCGACCTGCCGGGCGTCGATGGCGAGGCCGACGCGCTGATCGCCGAGGGGCTCGCCGCGTTGCCGAAGGACGATCGGCGGACTTTGCTGCTCGCCTATCTCGGCTATCCCTTTTACGATATCGCGACGCTGCCGCTGCTCCAGGGCGAGGGGTTCGACGAGTTCGACCCGATCAAGATCGACCGCATCTCGCCCTCCGACGCGACCGCGATCCGCGGCGGCGGCGCGGCGGCGATGCTCAAGGGAATCGAGTTCAACAGCTTCGGCGCCTTTTTCAGCCGCGCCTATCGCGAGAATGACTATCTGTGGGGACGGCTGCACGGCGCCGACCGGCTGATCGACATCGTCGCGAGCAGCGTCACCGGCGATGGCGCGCTGGCCGACGACGCCCTGATGGCGATCAAGCGCCGCGCCTTTCACGCGATCCTCGACGAAGAAACGCCGCGCCTGCCCAGGGTGCAGGCGCTGATCGCGGAGCTGCGGCACGAGATCGACGCCGCAGGCTGAGGAGCGGTTCGGGCGCTAGCGGTGCTGGTCGATCAGGATCGGATTGCCGTCGGGATCGACCAGCGTGATGCTCGCAGGGCCGCTGCCGTCGGGATCGGCTTCCGATGTCAGCTCGACGCCCGCTGCCTTCAACTGCGCCTGTAGCGCGCGCACGTCGGTGAAGGGATCGATCTCCTGCGCATTCTCGTCCCAGCCGGGATTGAAGGTCAGGATATTCTTGTCGAACATCCCCTGGAACAGCCCGATGACCGTCGCCCCGTTCTTGAGGATCAGATAGCCATGCTCGGCGTTGCCGCCGAAATCGCGGAATCCCAGCTTTTCATAAAATGCGCGTGACACCGCCAGATCCTTGACCGTTAGGCTGACCGAAAACACTCCGAGTTGCATGCCGCCTCTCCCTTTTCCGCCGAACTCAATGGCTGTGGGCGCCGCCGCCGTGGCTGTGGGCGCCCATGACGTCCTTTGACCGGTCGGGCATGTGGCCGCGCGGATGCCCTTTTTCGCTGTTGTAGATGGCTTCGACGAAGGCGTCGCCCATGATGAAACCGCCCTTGACCTCATATTTGGCGGCGGGCTTCATCGCCTTTACCTCGTCGAGCGACTTGCCCGCGGCCTTCGCGCTCTCGACCGCGCCAATCACTTCGGCGAGCATCGCGCGATAGGCGGCGAGGTCGGCCTTGGTGGCGAGCGGGCCGTGGCCCGGAATGATCACGCTTTTCTCGTCGGCCTTCGCGAGCACCATGTCGGCGGCGGCGAGCACGCCATAGGCCGATCCACCGCTGCCGAGGTCGATGTAAGGCAGCGTCACCCTGTGGAAAAAGGTGTCGCCCATGTGAAAGACATTGGCCGTTTCCCAATGGAGGATCGAATCGCCGTCGGTATGCGCGTGCGGCGCGTGCATGACGCGTACCGTGTCGCCGTTGAGGTGCAGCGTGATGCCGTCGTGATAGGTGAGCACCGGCAGCGCATCCTTCGGTGCCGGCGCGGCGCGGCCGCCGCGGTGAAGGCTGCCCTCGGCGAGCCGCTCGCGGACATGGTCGTGCGCCATGATCATCGCGCCCGCCTTGCCGAAGTTTTCGTTCCCGCCGCTATGGTCGCCGTGCCAGTGCGTGTTGATCAGCCATTTGACCGGGGTCGCGCCGAGCGCGGCTACCGCGGCTTGGAGTTTTGGGGTCAGCGGCGCGAACTGGTCGTCGACAAGGACCGTGCCGTCGGCGCCGTGGCTCACCGCGATATTGCCGCCAGCGCCGAACAGCACCGCGATCGACGGTGAAACGGTTTCGGTGCGGATTTCGACCTTCGACAAATCCTGCTGCGCGAGCGCGGCGGGAGCGGCGAGGACCAGAGTCGAGGCGAAGAGCACGGCGCGGAACATGACAGGGCCTTTCGTAAGCGGACGATGCGAAAGGCTAGCAGGGTGCGGAGGGAAAGAAAGGGGGAGGCGGAGGTTCGGCAAAACCCCCGCTCAATCGGTCAGATCGTCCCACATTTCCTTGATGCGTCCGAAAAAGCCCTGGCTCGCGGGGCATTCGTCGCCGGTTTCGGTCTCGCGGAAGGCCTCGAGCAGTTCCTTCTGCTTCGCCGACAGGCGCGTCGGCGTTTCGACGTCGACCTGGACGACGAGGTCGCCGTGGCCGCGGCCGTTGAGCACCGGCATGCCAGCGCCGCGCTGGCGGAGCTGCTTGCCCGACTGGATGCCTGCGGGAATGTTGATCTCGTGTCTCTGGCCGTCGAGGCCGGGGATCGTGATGCACCCGCCGAGCGCGGCGGTGGTAAAGCTGATCGGCGCGCGGGTGAACAGCGTCGTGCCCTCGCGCTCGAACAATTTGTGCCGCGCCATGTGGAGGAAGATATAGAGGTCGCCCGGCGCCGCGCCGCGCGCGCCGCTTTCGCCCTCGCCCGACAGGCGGATGCGCGTGCCCTCGTCGACACCCGGGGGGATGTCGACGGTCAGCGTCTTGCGCCGGTCGACGCGGCCTTCGCCAAGGCAGGTGCCGCAGGGGTCGGCGATAACCTCGCCAGCGCCCTGACACGTCGGGCAGACCCGCTCGACCATGAAAAAGCCCTGCTGCGCGCGGACCTTGCCATGACCGCCGCAGGTCGGGCAGCGATGCGTATGGGTGCCGGGCTTGGCGCCCGATCCGTCGCAAGTATCGCAGCGCGCCGCGACGTCGACCTGGATTTCGCGGCGGCAGCCGGTGAAGGCATCCTCGAGCCGGATTTCCATGTCGTAGCGCAGATCGGCGCCGCGCGCGGGGCCGCGCTGTTGCCGTCCGCCGCCGAATGCCGACCCGAAGATCGATTCGAAAATGTCGCCAATGTCGCCGAAGTCGGCACCGCCCCCGTTCGCGCCGAAGCCGCCGTTCCGGAAAGCATCCTTGCCGAACCGGTCATAGGCGGCGCGCTTTTGCGGATCTTTCAGGCAGTCATAGGCTTCGCTGATCGCCTTGAACCGCGCCTCGCTGTCGCTGCACCCCGGATTGCGGTCGGGGTGATATTGCATCGCGAGCTTGCGATAGGCTGACTTCAGCGCCTTGTCGTCGGCGCTGCGGTCAACCTGCAGCAGTTCGTAATAATCGATGTCGAGCGACATGGTTTGCTTATGCCCCCAAGGGTGCAGCCCTTCGAGACGGCCCTTCGCTTTCGCTCAGTCCCTCCCCCGGACGAACGGATAACCATGCACCGTTCGCCCTTGGGAGCCATTGAGCTTGTCGAAATGGCGTCTCGAAGGGCATGCCCTTCGCCTTACTTCTTGTCGTCTTCGACTTCCGAAAATTCGGCGTCGACGACGTCTTCGTCGGCCTTGCTTTCGGTCGCATCAGCGGCGGGCGACGCCGCGGCCTGCTGTTCCTTTTCATAGATCGCCTGGCCGAGCTTCATCGCGACCTGCGCCAGCGCCTGCGATTTTTCGGTCATCGCGGCGCTGTCGCCGCCTTCGACCGCGGTCTTGGCTTCGGCAACCGCCGCCTCGATTTCGGACTTCAGCGCCGCATCGATCTTGTCGCCATGCTCTTCGAGCTGGCGTTCGGTCGTGTGGATCAGGCTTTCGGCGTTGTTCTTCGCCTCGGCCGCCTCACGGCGCTTCTTGTCCTCTTCGGCGAACTGTTCGGCGTCCTTGACCATCTGGTCGATGTCGCTGTCCGACAGGCCGCCCGACGCCTGGATCTTGATCTGCTGTTCCTTGCCGGTGCCCTTGTCCTTGGCATGGACCGACACGATGCCGTTGGCGTCGATGTCGAAGGTCACTTCGATCTGCGGAACGCCGCGCGGCGCCGGCGGGATGCCGACGAGGTCGAACTGGCCGAGCATCTTGTTGTCGGCGGCCATCTCGCGCTCGCCCTGGAACACGCGGATCGTCACCGCCGACTGATTGTCGTCGGCGGTCGAATAGACCTGCGACTTCTTGGTCGGGATGGTCGTGTTGCGGTCGATCATGCGCGTGAACACGCCGCCCAGCGTCTCGATGCCGAGCGACAGCGGGGTCACGTCGAGCAACAGCACGTCCTTGACGTCGCCCTGCAGCACGCCCGCCTGGATCGCCGCACCGATCGCGACGACTTCGTCGGGATTCACGCCGGTGTGCGGTTCCTTGCCAAAGAAATCCTTCACGACTTCGCGCACGCGCGGCATGCGCGTCATGCCGCCGACCAGCACGACCTCGTCGATCTCGCTGGCGTTGACGCCCGCATCCTTGATCGCCTTCTTGCACGGTTCGAGCGTGCGCTTGACGAGTTCTTCGACCAGCTTTTCGAGGTCGGAGCGCGTGATCGTCTTCACAAGATGCTTCGGCCCGTTGGCGTCGGCGGTGATGAAGGGCAGGTTGACCTCGGTCGTCGCGGCCGACGACAGCTCGATCTTCGCCTTTTCGGCGGCTTCCTTGAGCCGCTGGAGCGCAAGCTTGTCACCGCGCAGGTCGATGCCTTCGTCCTTCTTGAAGGTGTCGGCGAGGAATTCGACGATCTTGCTGTCGAAATCTTCACCGCCGAGGAAGGTATCGCCGTTGGTCGACTTCACCTCGAACACGCCGTCGCCGACCTCGAGAATCGAAATGTCGAAGGTGCCGCCGCCAAGGTCATAGACGGCGATCGTCTTGTTCTCGCTCTTGTCGAGGCCATAGGCGAGCGCGGCCGCGGTCGGCTCGTTGATGATGCGCAGCACTTCGAGGCCGGCGATCTTGCCCGCGTCCTTGGTCGCCTGGCGCTGTGCGTCGTTGAAGTAAGCGGGGACGGTGATGACCGCCTGCTCGACCTTTTCGCCCAGATAGGCTTCGGCGGTTTCCTTCATCTTCTGAAGGATGAAGGCCGAGATCTGCGACGGCGAATAATCCTCGCCGCCCGCCTTGACCCATGCGTCGCCATTGCCGCCCTTGGCGATGGTATAGGGGACGAGCTCCATGTCCTTCTTGGTCATGGGGTCGTCGAAGCGGCGGCCGATCAGGCGCTTCACCGCAAAAATGGTGTTCTCGGGGTTGGTCACCGCCTGGCGCTTCGCCGGCTGGCCGATCAGCCGCTCGCCATCCTTGGCGAACGCGACGATCGAGGGCGTGGTGCGCGTGCCTTCGACGTTTTCGATAACCTTGGGCTTGCCGCCCTCCATGACCGCAACACAGCTGTTGGTGGTGCCGAGGTCGATCCCGATGACTTTGGCCATTGATATATCCGTCCTTGTTGCAACTTTGGCGCCCTGAACAGGCACGCCGTTTCATTGGTCCCTTGCGGGTTTCTGGGGGCGATATAGGTGCGCCGCTCCTTGGCACAAGGGCTTTAGGGGCTTATCTGGGAGGCGAAAATTTCGGCTTTTACGGAGTCCTCCCAAAATGAAACCTTTTGCCATCGCTGCATTTGCCCTCGCTGCGCTGTCGCTTTCCGCGTGCGGCGAGAAGCTGGGGGGCGAAAAGCCGCTCAACATCGTCAGTGGCCATATCGTGATGGGCGCGACCCCCGACCGGCCGGCGGTCGGCTATTTTCGCGTCCAGGGCGGCCCGCGCGACGTCGAACTCGTCGCCGTGACCGCCGACCTCGCGCAGCGCGTCGAGATGCATGAAACGGTGCGCGAAAATGGCGTCACCGCGATGAAGCCGCTTTCCGGCGCGCCGGTCCCTGCAAAGGGCGAGCTGGTGTTCAAGCAGGGCGGCAAGCATCTGATGATCTGGAACATCAATCCCGCCGCGGTGCGCGCGGGCAAGCTGCCGATGGCGTTCGTGTTCACCAACAACAATAATGAACGCATCCTCTTCGACCTGCCGATCAAGGCGGCGCCGGGCGCCGAAGCGATGGATCATGGTTCGATGGATCATGGCAGCGGCGGCGCGCCGGGCGCGGAATCCGCTGCGAAATAAGCGCAGGTGCCACGCCACGCCCGTGCCCTGACCGACGGCGAGGTCGAACTGGCGCGCAGCGTCTTTGGCGATGCCATCGACTATGCGCGCGTCCGCGTGTGCCGCAGCAAATGGGCCTTCTTCCAGCCGCGCCGCGTCGTGATGGCGCCGATGGGCGCGCTGCACTTCCACCCGCACGGCGATTTATATTGCGATGATTTCGGCGTGGCGTCGCAATCGCTGAAGGGACTGTTCATTCACGAGATGGTCCATGTGTGGCAGGCGCAGACGCGCGGGCGCTGGTATCTGGTGCTGATGCGCCATCCCTTCGCGCGCTATTCCTATACATTGAAGCCGGGGTGGAAACTCGAACGCTATGGCCTCGAACAGCAGGCGGAGATCGTGCGTCACTATTGGCTGTTGACGCAGGGCGTGCGTGTTGCCGGTGCGCCGGGGGCGGAGGCGTATCGCGCGGTGTTGCCCTTTGCCGAGACGCGCTGACATCAAGGTTGCGCTGGCGAAATCGACTTGCCCCGCGCGGCGGCGCATGACACATGGTAAGCGGTTCAAAATGGGGGTGAAGTCATGAAATTGATGGGGATTGCGGCGCTGGCCGCGCTGACCGTTCCGGTGGCTGTTTCGGCGCAGGATCTGTCGCTTCCCGCCGATCCGGTGAAAGCGATCGAGGGCAAGTGGACGGGACCGTGGAACGAGTGGGAAATCAACGTCCGCAACGGCCGCGTCGAACTGACGAAGGGCGATCCGAAGACATATAGCTATCTTCCGGTCGGCACCGTGCTGGGCGTGCTCAACGGCAATGGCAAGGCGGACGGCCGCGCGTATCGTTTCAGCGGGTCGACGTGCCTCCACCACAGTCAGGGACGCGGGCCTTCGGCCTATGAAGTGATCCCGTGCGGCGATTATGGCGCGGTGCTCAGCGTTTTCGCCAACTCTTATGAACTGCGCGTGTCGGGCCTGTCTTTTCGCCGGCCGAAAAAATAAATGTGAATGAACGGGCGGGAAGGCGCCGAAGCGCCTCCCCGCTCAACTTCAGTGCTGCATGTCCTGATGCTCGCCGTGGTCCGGCGCGTCCTCGCCCTTCTTCCCGGCGCAGCAATCTTTCTTCATTTCCTTGCAGCAGCACGCCTTGGGCGCCTTGTCCTCAGCCGCGTGCGCGGCCGTCGGGGCGGCGAACAACATGGCGAAACCGAACATCAGATTTTTCATGTGCATCTCCTTCGAACGCAAGGACGAAGATTCGACCCTGACCGAACGACAGTCTGTATGCGCGTCGTTCGGCAATGTCGCCGCTTCATCGTGGCGGCAAATTAGCCCGGCCGCGCGGAAATGAAAGCATCGCAGAGCCGCGATGAATCTGCGCTGGCCAAATGGCCTGCGTTCGTCCTATGTTCCGCGCATGGACCCGACCGCGCTGCTCATCGCCCTCTTTTCCCTTGTCCTTGGCGCCCTGATCGGCTGGCTCGTTGCGGGGCGGCAGGCAGGAGCGCTCAAGGCCGAGCGCGACGGATTTGCCGAGCGCTTCAAGGCGGCGGTGAGCGACCTTGCCGCCGAGGCCGAGGCGCGCAAGACGGCGGATCTGCAATTGTCGGCGCTGCTCGCCGAGCAAAAGGCGCGCGACGCGGCGCATGACGCGCAGATTGCGCAGCTCAAGGACGCGCAGGCGGCGCTCACCGCGCAGTTTCGCGAGGTCGGGCAGGCGATGCTCGACAAGGCGCAGCAGGATTTTCTCGCGCGCGCGACCGACCGCTTCAAGCAGAGCGAGGAAAGCGCGGGGCAGAATCTGAAGGCGCTGCTCCAGCCGGTGCACGAGCGGCTGCAGAAATATGAGGAAGCGGTCGGCAAGGTCGAGGCCGAACGGCGCGACGCCTTTGGCATGTTGCAGGGCCAGATCGCGGCGATGCGCGAAGGCACCGATCGCGTGTCGAGCGAGGCGGCGAAGCTCGTGAACGCGCTCCGCAACGCCCCCAAGGCGCGCGGGCGCTGGGGCGAGCAACAGTTGCGCAATGTGCTCGAAAGCTGCGGGCTTGCCGAACATGCCGATTTCCAGACCGAGGTGAGCGTCGCCGATGGCGAAGGCGGGCGGCTGCGTCCCGACGTGGTGGTCAAGGTGCCGGGCGGGCAGAGCCTCGTCATCGACGCCAAGGTCTCGCTCAACGCCTATCAGGACGCCTTTGGCGCCGTCGACGATGGCGAGAAAGCGACGCATCTCGCAGCGCATGCCGCCGCGATGAAGGCGCATGTCAACGCGCTGGGGGCCAAGGCCTATTGGAACCAGTTCGCCGACACGCCCGACTATGTGGTGATGTTCGTCCCCGGCGAGCATTTCCTCGCCGCCGCGCTCGACCATGATCACGAGCTTTGGGACTATGCGTTCGAGCGCAAGGTGCTGCTCGCGACTCCGACCAACCTGATCGCGATAGCGCGAACGGTCGCGGCGGTGTGGCGGCAGGAAAAGCTTGCCGGACAGGCGCGCGAAATCGCGGCGCTGGGCAAGGAGCTTTACGCGCGGATGGCGACGATGGGCGGTCATATCGCGCGCGTCGGCAAGAATCTCGATCAGGCGACCGGGGCGTACAATGCCTTTGTCGGCAGCTTCGAAAGCCAGGTGCTGACGCAGGCGAAACGGTTCGAGACGCTCGACGTCGAGACGGGGGGCAAGGAGATACCGGTTCTGCCTGTCGCCGAACAGTCGGCGCGACCGCTTGCGAAGCTTGCGGCCGCGCCGAGCGCGGTGAACGACGAGGGCGAATAGCCCGCGAGCGACGGCGACTGAAGGCTCCTTAAAGGCTCCTTGAATGCCGTAACAAGAAGTATCGCAGTCTTCTTTTCGTGGCCGCGGGGGAGATTCAAATCGACCGTCTGAGCACCGCCGTCCGTCCGTCCGGGCCGGTCAGCACCAACGTCCCGTCCGACGGAAATTCGATTCGCACCGGCGCGCGCATCAGCGCGAAGAAGGCATTTTCCTGCTCCGTTCCCGCCCCGGGACACGCCATCTTGGTCGCCATCAGCGGCCCGGCGGTGAGCATCGCGCCCTCGCGCGACCAGCTTCCCGAAAAGCGGTTGCATCCGGCGCTGCCGCTCAGGCGGTCGGCCTCGAACGCCAGCGATGTCGGACGGTCGGCAGCGACCGCGACGCCATTGATCGAGACGAAGGTCCAGCTCGTCCCGGCGAGGTCGGTCGGGGCAAGGGTCGCGCCGCCGCAGCCTTTCACCGTCTTGCCGTCGGCGATCACCATCACCGTGTCGGCATACAGGCGATCGCTCATCCCGTCGTTGCACTCGCCATGGGTGATATCGACCGTCAGCCGGTCGGTGACGTAGCGTCTGCCGTTGACGCTCGGCCGCGCGCCGGGGTTGGCGGCAGTGATACGGGTCTCGCCATAATCGCCATGATAATCGAGCTGTGCGGGCGTGATTTCCAGCGTCCAGCCCGGTTCGGTGCCGAGCGCCATATAGGCGGCGGGTTCGGTCGCGGGGGGCTGCGGTGCCTCGACCGGCGCGCAGGCGGCGAGGGCGGGCAGGACGAACAGCGGCAGGATGCGTTTCATGTGCGGCATCTCCTTCCTTCGACATGCTGAAAATACTTCAGCATGACGAGATAATCGAGCGTCGCCAGCGTTGCCAACCGAAAGTCGGAATGCGTATCGGCGTGCCGGGCGGTCAGCGCCGCCGCTGGTTCAGCACCTCATAGGCCATCACCGCCGCCGCGACCGCGGCATTCAGGCTGTCGGCCTTGCCCATCATCGGCATCTTGACGCGGACGTCGGCGGCGGCGGCATAGCTCTCGGGCATGCCTTGCGATTCATTGCCGATCAGGATGAAGGTCGGTGCTTCGTATCGCACCGCCTGATAATCCAACGTGTCGTCCGCCAGCCATGTCGCGACGAGTTGGCCGGGTCCGCTGCGCAGCCAGGGCAGGAAATCGTCCCAGCGCGCCTGCACGAGCGCCTGCGTGAAAATCGCGCCCATGCTCGCGCGCACCGCCTCGACGCCATAGGGATCGGTACTCTCGTCGAGCAGGATCAGCCCGCCCGCACCGACCGCATCGCCGGTGCGCAGCATCGTGCCAAGGTTGCCCGGGTCGCGCAGCCGCTCGGCGACGAGCCAGATCGGCGCGGCATTGCGGTCGAGGTCGGCGAGCGTCGCCGACGGCTCGGCATAGATGCCGACGACCGTCTGCGGATTGTCCTTGCCCGACAGTTTCGACAGGATCGCGGGTGTCGTGTCGATCACCTCGCCCCCCGCTGCGAGCGTGGCGTCGATGAGCGCGCGCGCCAGCGGATGTGCCGCGCCTTCTTCGCCAAGAAACAGCCACGCCGGCAACACTCCTGCCTCGCGCGCCTCGGTCGCGATGCGCAGCCCCTCGGCGAGGAACAGGCCTTCGGCGCGGCGATGCCGTTTTTCGCGCAACAGCCGCATCCGCTTGACGAGCGGGTTCGAAAGGCTTTCGATTCGGGACCGGCGACCGTGCGCCATCATCAATCCTCGCCGAAGCTGTCCTTGACCAGCCCGACCAGCTTGAGCAGCGCGGCGTCGGCGCCTTCGCCGCTGGTGTGGATCGTGATGCTGTCGCCCTTGGCCGCGCCGAGCATCATCAGCCCCATGATCGACGTGCCGTTGACGCGCGAGCCGTTGCGTTCGACCTCGACGCTCACGCCGTCGGGAAGGCGGCTGACAAAGGTAACGAATTTGGCGCTCGCGCGCGCGTGAAGCCCGCGCTGGTTGGTAATCTCGACCGTCTCGCTGGCGTCACTCACGGCCCCACCCCCAGCATTTCCGATGCGACCGAAATATATTTCTGCCCCGCCTCTTTCGCGGCGATCACGGCGGCGCGCAGCTCCATCGATTTGCGCGCGCTTTCCAGCCGGATCAGCATCGGCAGGTTGATGCCCGCGATAACCTCGGTGCGGCCGCTTTCGAGCAGGCTGATCGCCAGATTCGACGGCGTGCCGCCGAACAGGTCGGTCAGCATGATGACGCCGCGGCCTTCGTCGACCTTCAGAATCGCGTCGGCGATTTCCTGGCGGCGCATTTCCATATTGTCATTGGGGCCGATGCACACGGTCGCAATCGCGCGCTGCGGGCCGACGACGTGCTCCATCGCGGTCACCATTTCCTCGGCGAGCCGTCCATGGGTGACGAGGACCATTCCAAGCAGCGGTAAAGCTTTATCGGTGGGCATGAAGTCGGGGACCCTTATTCCTGTCGTCCGTTCGCCGCGCGCGACGTCGGCGGGGGGCTGCCCTCAAGCCCATCTTGCGGGCTGGAGTCAAGATTGCGGTGGGACACGGTGGGCGCATGACCTGCCGAACGCAGCGTTTTTGCGACACGTTCGGCGACATGGACCGAACGGTGGCGGCCGCCGGTGCAGCCGAAGGCAATGGTCACATAGCTCTTCCCTTCAGCGCGATAGCGGGGCAGCAGCGCCAGGAGCAGCGCCTCGATCTGCCCGACCGTCGCCTCATAGGCGGGGTCGGCGGCGACATAGGCGGCGACGGCATCGTCGAGTCCCGTGCGGGGGCGCAGCGCCTTGTCCCAATGGGGATTGCGCAGATAGCGCATGTCGAACACCAGATCGGCGTTACGCGGCAGGCCGCGAGCGAAGCCGAAGCTGAGGACCGTGAGCACCGGCGCGGTGTCGCCGCCTTCGGCGAAGCGTTGGCGCATTTCCTGTTGCAGGTCGTTGCTGCTGTAGTTGGTCGTGTCGATGACGTGCTCGGCCCAGCGGCGCAGCGGTTCCATCATCTCGCGCTCGCGCGCAATGCCGTCGGCGGCAGGCCGGTCTTCGGCGAGTGGATGGCGACGCCGCGTTTCGGAAAAACGTCGCTCGAGTTCGGTGCCCGCGCAATCGAGGAACAATGTCTGGATGTCGCGACCGCCCGCTTCGCGCAATTCCTTGATCCGGCGGACGAGCAGCGCCGGCTTGAAGCCGCGACTCCGGCTGTCGATGCCGACCGCGACCGGACGGCCCGCGTCGCCGGGCTTGACGGGGGCTCCGATCAGGGCGTCGAGCAGCGCCAGCGGGAGATTGCCGACGACCTCCCAGCCCAGATCCTCGAGCACGTTGAGCGCGGTCGACTTGCCCGCGCCCGACAGGCCCGTCACGAGCATCAACCGCTGTTCGGGGCGCGGGTTCATGCCGCGGGCGCCAGCCGTTCGAGTGCGAGCATGATCTTGATCGGCGCCGACGCCTCGAACGCCGACAGCAGGAGCGCGGGGAGCGGGTGCCCCGCGACCATCTCGACCTGGTTGACCGCGGGCATGCGATCATAGCGGTCGGTCAGCCGCACCGCGAGCGCGAGCGGCGCGGGCGCCGTCCACGGACGCTCGACGATGCCGATGCCGCGGACCTCGATCAGCCCCGCGAGCGTATCGGGCGGGCGGCACCACAGCCGGTCGCGTTCGAACCAGACATCGCAGCGGTCGTCGGCGACGAGCCGCGCGCCGCGGTCGATGAGCCGCAATGCCAGGTCGGACTTTCCCTGTCCGGCATTGCCCAGGATCAGCACGCCGCCATTGCCCGCCGCCACGCAGCTCGCATGGATGTTGACGATTTCGGGGCGGGTCCGGTTCGCGAACATCGACATGGCTTACCGGCGACGAAGCGGGGCCGCAAGGTGATAGGCGGTTTGCCGTCAGCCGGCGCGTTCGGTGCGGTCCGCCGACGGCAGCGTAACCAGCAGGCTCGCGCCGCGCTTGCCGTCATCGCGGTCGCGTGCCGAGATCGTCCCGGCATGCCCCTCGACGATGGCGCGCGCGATGGCGAGGCCCAGCCCGCTGTGCTTGCCGAACGCTTCGTCGCGCGGGCGCTCGCTGTGAAAGCGGCGGAAAATCGCCTCGCGCTGTTCGGGCTCGATACCGGGGCCGTCGTCGTCGACGCGGACGTGAACCTCGTCGCCCAGCCGCGTCGCCGAAATGCACACCAGCCCGTCGGCGGGCGAAAAGCTGATCGCATTGTCGATGATATTGTCGATCGCCCGTTCCAACCGGTGCCCGTCGCCCATGACGATCGTCGTTCCCTTGCGCGGGCGGGCAAAGGCAAGGCGCGGCTGTGCGGCGTCGGGTTCGGCGCGCGCCGCCCGTCCGGCGAGCATCGATTCGATCATCAGCCCGACGTCGATTGGCTCGAACAAGGTGCGCGACAATTGCGCGTCGATGCGGCTCGCATCGCTGATGTCGCTGACCAGCCGGTCGAGCCGTCGCACGTCCTCGTCGGCGATGGCGAGGAGTTGCTGGCGTTGTTCGTCGGTCTGGACGCGCCCCAGTCCCTCGATCGCCGAGCGCACGGAGGCGATGGGGTTTTTGAGTTCGTGCGCGACATCGGCGGCGAAATGCTCGCCTGCGTCGATGCGTTCGCGCAGCGCTTGCGTCATGTCGGACAGCGCCCGCGCGAGCGTGCCGATCTCGTCGCGGCGGCTTGGCAGGCGCGGGACGACGACCTCGCGCGCGCGGCCCAGCCGCACCCGCACCGCGGCGCGCGCCAGCCGTCGCAGCGGGCGGACGATCGTCCGCGCGAGGAAAAGCGACAGCAGCACCGATGCGAGCACGACCATCAGCACGACGACTGCCAGCCGGAAGCGCTCGGCGCGAACGGTGCGCGTGATGTCGCGCGCGTTGAGCGTCATCAGCACGACCTGCGGCGTGTCGAGGTCGACGATCCGCGTTGCGCTGAGCAGCGGCGTCCGCTCGGGCGCGTAGCGGAAGCGGTTCGTCGCGAGGCCCGATTGCATCGTCTCCACGACCTCGGGCCATGCTGCGGCATTGTCCACCACCGGCTCTTCGAATTCGGGATAGGTCGGCGCGCCGACGATCCAGTCGATGCCGCGGTCCATCGCGCGCGCGGCATCGCGTTTCCATGGCTGAAGGTCGGGGTCGCGCAACGTATAGGTTGGCGGCGCGCTTTCGAAACTGTCCGCAATGCGGCGGCCGTCGGCTGCGTAAAAGCGCAGCCGCGACTCGGTCGCGCGCGTGAATTCTGCAACAAGCGCCGAGCGCCGGTCGGGCCGCGCCGCCTCGAGCGCTTCGTCGAGCAGCGCGAGCTGCGCCTGCATCACGTCGACGCGCATGTCGACGAGCCGCGTGCGATAGGTGTCGAGATAGAAAAAGCCCCCGCCGAGCAGGACGATGGCGAGGATGTTCACGGCAAGGATGCGCGTTGTGAGCGACCAGCGCGCCGACCACACCAGCGGCGCTTCTTCCTGCTCGGCGACCGAGCCTTCGGGGCTCGCCGTATCAGCCATCGTCGGAGAAACGGTATCCGGCGCCGTAAAGCGTCGCGATTGCGTCGAAATCGGGGTCGACCTCGCGGAACTTGCGCCGCAGCCGCTTGATATGGCTGTCGATGGTCCGGTCGTCGATATAGACGTCGTCCTGATAGGCCGCGTCCATCAACTGGTTGCGGCTTCGCACGATACCCGGGCGCGCCGCCAGCGTTTCGAGGATCAGAAATTCGGTGACGGTCAGCGTGACGTCCTTGCCGTCCCAACTGACCTTGTGCCGCGCCGGGTCCATTTGCAGGCGTCCGCGCGTGATCGGTTCGGCAACGGGCTCGTCATCGGCGTCGGCGATGCTCTTGTTAAGTTCGACGCGGCGCAGGATGGCGCGAATGCGCGCGATGACGAGTCGCTGCGAAAAGGGTTTGGCGATATAATCGTCGGCGCCCATCGCAAGGCCCAGCGCCTCGTCGATTTCGTCGTCCTTGCTGGTCAGGAATATGACGGGCAGCTGGCTTTTCTCGCGCAAGCGGCGGAGCAGTTCGAGCCCGTCCATGCGCGGCATCTTGATGTCGAAGACGGCAAGGTCGGGCGGGTTGTCGATCAGCGGCCTCAATGCCGCCTCGCCGTCCGAATAGAGCCGCGTGACGAAGCCTTCGGCCTGTAGCGCGATCGAAAGCGAATGGAGGATATTGCGGTCGTCGTCGACCAGCGCGATGGTTGCCGTCATGTTCTTTCCATAGGGCGGACCCGTTCGCCGATTAGCCGATTAGCTGCACAGCGACAACCGGATCGCACGGCTACCGCTTCCCTTCGGTACAGGTCGCGGCGGCGGGGCGTTAATCTTTTGACCTCTCCTGCCAACCTCGCTAACGCGACCTTGTTTTCGGAATCGGCGTCGACGTCGGCACCCATGCAAATGCGGGCCCTCCCTTTCGCTTGGCAGGCATTGCATAGGTATGCAACGGCGGACGCCATGGGAAAGGCGCAGAAAATGACTGAGTTGGTGATCGGCGGAGCGGTTGTCGCGGCAAAAGCGGACGTCGCCGAAAACTGGGACACGCCGCGGCTGGTCGAGGATGCGGTGCGTCATGGCGAGGGCGTGCTGGCCAAGGAAGGTCCGCTCGTCGTCGCGACCGGCAAGCACACAGGGCGCAGCGCCAAGGACAAGTTCATCGTCAAGGACGCCGAGACCGCCGACACCATCTGGTGGGGCAAGACCAATGTCGCGATGACTCCTGATCATTTTGCCGCGCTCAAGGCCGACTTCTTTGCCCATCTTGCCGCGCGCGACCGTCTTTATCGTCAGCAGCTGTTCGGCGGGTCGCAGCCCGAACATCGCGTCGCGGTGCAGGTGATCACCGAATTTGCGTGGCACAGCCAGTTCATCCGTACGCTGCTCTGCCGCCCGACTGCGGACGAACTCGCCGGGTTCGACGCCGAATATACGGTGATCGACCTGCCGAGCTTCCACGCCGACCCGGAAAAGCACGGGACGCGCAGCGAGACGGTGATCGCGGTCAATTTCGCCGAAAAGCTCGTGCTGATCGGCGGCACCGCCTATGCCGGCGAGATGAAGAAGTCGGTGTTCGGCATCCTCAACTATCTGCTTCCGGCAAAGGGCGTGATGCCGATGCACTGTTCGGCGAACATCGGCCCCGAAGGCGACACGGCGGTCTTCTTTGGCCTGTCAGGCACGGGAAAGACGACGCTGTCGGCCGACGCGTCGCGCACGCTGATCGGCGACGACGAGCATGGCTGGTCGGACACCGCGGTCTTCAATTTCGAGGGCGGTTGCTACGCCAAGATGATCCGCCTCTCGCCCGAAGCGGAGCCCGAAATTTACGCGACGACGAAGCGCTTCGGCACGGTGCTCGAAAATGTCGTGATCGATCCGGTGGCGCGCACGCTCGACTTCGACGACAACAGTCTCGCCGAAAACAGCCGCGGCTCCTATCCGCTCGATTTCATTCCGAACACGTCGGACCATAATATGGGGCCGGTGCCCCGCAACATCATCATGCTGACCGCCGATGCCTATGGCGTGCTGCCGCCGATTGCGAAGCTGACGCCCGACCAGGCGATGTACCACTTCCTTTCGGGCTATACGGCGCGCGTCGCGGGGACCGAGATCGGCGTGACCGAGCCCGAGGCGACCTTCTCGACCTGCTTCGGCGCGCCCTTCATGCCGCGCCACCCGTCGGTTTACGGCAATCTGCTGAAAGAGCGGATCGCGAAGGGCAATGTCCAGTGCTGGCTCGTCAACACCGGCTGGACCGGTGGCATGGCGACGATGGACGGCATCAAGCGCATGCCGATCAAGGCGACGCGCGCGCTGCTCAACGCCGCGCTCGACGGCAGCCTGAACGACGCCGAGTTCCGCAAGGACCCCAATTTCGGTTTCATGGTGCCCGTCGCCGTTCCCGGCGTCGACAGCGCCTTGCTCGACCCGCGCGAGGCCTGGGCCGACAAGGCGGCCTATGACCGCACCGCGCAAACGCTCGTCCAGCAATTCATCGACAATTTCGCGCAATTTGCGGATCAGGTCGATGAAGGCGTCCGCCAAGCGGCCCCGAAGGCGACCGTAGCAGCTTAATCCACCCGGACTTCTTCCGGGTGGCCATTCACCCGGAAGGACCGGACAATGACGACCGAATATTCACCGCGCCTGTTCGAGCGCGATTCCGACATCCGCGCGCTGGGCGAGGGGCTTCTCGCCTGCGCGCTGCCGCGCGAAGCGTGGACGCACGAGGCGCATCTCGCCGCCTGCCTGTGGCTGCTGACCGAACGGCCCGACATCGACGTCGATGCCGAAATTGCCGGGCTGATCTGCCGCTTCAACGAAAGCGTCGGCGGCGTGAATAACGACCATGAAGGCTATCACGACAGCATCACCCGTGCCTATGTCGCCGGGGTGCGGCTGTTCGTCGCGCGCACGGAGGAAACGGAGTTGGCCGCGCGCGTCAACGCGCTGCTCCGCTCGGAGGTCGGGCGGCGCGACTGGCCGCTACGCTTCTACAGCCGCGAACTGCTCTTCTCGGTCGCGGCGCGGCGGGGCTTCGTCGAACCCGACCTCGCGCCCTTCCCCTAGGGTCAGGAGCGGCGCGCGCTACGCCTTCGCCGCCGCGACATAGGCGTCGACATTCTTTGCCAGCACGTCGAGCGGCACATTGCCGCCCTCGACCAGCACCATGTTGAAGTCGCGAAGGTCGTATTTCGGCCCCAGCGCCGCCTGTGCGAGCCCGCGCTGGCGGACAATCTCGCTGTGCCCGACCTTGTACCCGCACGCCTGCCCGGCCCAGCTGCAATAGCGGTCGACCTCGCTCGCGACCTCGAGCGGGTTCGACCCGTTCTCGCGCACGAAAAACTCGACGCCCTGTTCGCGCGTCCAGCGTTTGGCGTGGAGCCCGGTGTCGACGACGAGGCGGCACGCGCGGAAGGCAAGCGACTGGAGATAGCCAAGCCGCCCGACCTCGAAATCGTCATAGAGGCCCAGCTCGTCGGCAAGCTGTTCGGCATAAAGCGCCCAGCCTTCGCTATAGGCGTTGAACGCCAGCATCGTGCGGATCAGCGGCATCTGGTTCGAATATTCGCCCTGCCAGACATGGCCCGGAATCGCCTCGTGCATCGTCAGGTCGGGGAGCGAATATTTGCTGTGCAGGTCGGTGGTGCGCAGGTTGATCCAGAATTTGCCGGGGATCGTCCCGTCGATCGACCCCGCGCCGCCATAGGCCGAGGGTGCGCCGGGCTCCTCTTCGGGCGGCAGGCGCTTCACCTCGACGTTGCCGCGCATCAGGGTGCGGAAGGCGCGCGGCAGTTCGGCGCGGATCTTGCCGAGCCATGTCTGGATATAAGCCATGATCTCGGCGCGCCCCGCGTCATTGTCGGGGAATTTGAAACGCGGGTCCTTGGCGAGCGCGTTCATGCGGTCGCCGACCGACCCCTGCGTATAGCCGAGCTTCTTCAGGATCGGGTCCATCCGGCCGTGGAGCGCGGCGAGTTCGTCGCGGCCCATCTGGTGGATTTCGTCGGGGGTCATGCGCGTCGTCGTGCTCGCGCGCAGCGCCCAGGCGTAGAATTCGTCGCCGCCGGGGCGCGCCCACATGCCGGCGTCCATCGTCGCGCGCGGGCGCTGCGCCTTGAGTTCGGCAAGCTGCCGCTCGAGCGCGGGAACGACCGCGCCGCGCACGATCGCCTCGGCGCGCGGTCCCCAATTGCCCGCGATCCCCGCGGCGGCAGTCCGGCGCACGAGGCTGTCGACCAGCCCGCCGCCTTCGCGCGCGCCAGCGAGCGTCGCCTCCATCTGCGTCACCGCCTTGTCGATCAGGAAGGCGGGCGCGATCAGCCCATAGGCTGCCGCCGATTTCAGCCGCTCGGTCTCGCCGTCGAGCATCGCGGGAAAGGCGTTGAGGCGCGATAGATAGGCTTCGGCGTCGGCCGATGTCTTGACCGGATGGTCGCTGTCGAGGAAGCGCGGGATGTCGAGATAGGCGCCGACATTCTGGATCACGACGTAGGGGGTGTTGCGCCACCCCCCGACCGCGACGTCGCCATAGGGCTGCGCGAACCCGTCGAGCGCGACGTCATAGGCGCTTTCGACGACGGCAAGGCTGGTGCGCGTGCCGTGATCGAGTCCGGTGGTGTCGAAGGCGCGGATACGCGCGACGTCTGCCTTCAGCGTATCGGCAATCGCCTGTTGTCCTGCCGCCGAGCGGTCGCCGAGCTCGCCGCGCATCGCCGCGCGCGCGCCGGTGTCGATGCCAAGCCCGGTCGCGCCTTCGGGCGAATGGGCGAGCAGATTGTCGCCGATCGAGGCGAGCAAGGTTTCTGCTGCGGGCTGTGCTCCCGTTGCCGGAACGGGTGCGGGCGCGGCAATGGCGGCACCGCGCGAACATGCGGCGAGGGTGATGCCGGCTGCACCGGTTCCGAGTGCGCCGAGCGTCTGGCGACGGTTAAGGGAGAGAAAAATCTGATCGGGCACGTGCGGAATCCTCGCGACTGGTTTCGAACGAAACCTGTCTAGGGGGAGCGGCCGTGCGGTCAATGGGGCAGTGGCGTCCGTGGCGAAGCCACGGCGTCCACCCGCCCGGTTCGCGACATCGGCGTCACGCCGCCATCAGGCGGAATTCCTCGCGAAAGTCGGCGTCTACATCGATGCGTCCGCGCATGGGGGTGACGGCATTGCTGCCGTCACCATCGCCCTCTTCAAACAGCGCGCAGGCGGCTTCGCCGCCGCGCGCAAGGCTGTAGCGCTGCGCGATCCGGCCGGTCGGCCTGAAGCCCAGCTTGCGCAGCACCGCGCCCGACGCCGGATTGTCGAGAAAATGGCCCGCGGTCAGCTTGGGCATGCCCATTGCGCGTGCGATGCGGACGAGCTGGCGCCCGGCCTCGGTCGCAAAGCCGAGCCCCCAATAGGGGCGCGCGATCCAATAGCCCATTTCGGGAGTGCCGTCGGGATCGGGCGAAATGCCGCACCCGCCGACGAGCCGCGGCGCGCCGACGGTGCGCGCGAAGATCAGGAAGCGCGGATGGACGGGGTCGAGCGGCTGGCCGAGAAAGGCCTGCGCTTCGGTCTCGCCATAGGGCCAGGGGGCGGTCGCGAGGTTGCGCACGACGGCTTCGTCGCCGATCGCGCGGGCGAGGGCGGGGGCATCCTCCACCCAGCCGGGCCGCAACAACAGTCTTTCGGTACGCGCAAACATTCTTTTCACTCCCAATCGGTGGTCGCATTGGCGCCAGATGGTGACGCTTTGACGACATTCGCATGCAGAGGGAGACTGGTTGCCCGATTTTCGCGTCCGTTTGCCAATCATGGCGCCAAGCGCCCGATTTCGGACAAGAAAAAAGGGAGTCCGGGGTGACCCGTCTCCCTCTTTTCGAACCTTGTTTCCGCCGTGGCGGAAAGGACAGCTCCGGGTCATCCCTGGTGGACGACCCTGGAAAGATCGTCCCTTATTCGGCGGCTTCCGCCATCGCGTCGACCGACACATATTTGCGGCCAAGCTTGCCATCGTGGAATCGGACGCGGCCTTCGGCGGTGGCAAAGAGCGTGTGGTCCTTGCCCATGCCGACATTGACGCCCGGGTACACTTTGGTCCCGCGCTGGCGCACGATAATGTTGCCGCCGATCACTTCCTGACCGCCGAACTTCTTTACGCCAAGGCGACGACCGGCTGAGTCGCGACCGTTGCGCGATGAACCGCCTGCTTTTTTATGTGCCATGACTGATGCTCCTTAATTCGATCGGGGCCGAGCTGCGTTGCCGCGCTCAGGCGTCCTTCTTGGGGGCCGCCTTCTTGGCAGCGGGCTTCTTGGCGGGTGCGGCCTTTTCGGCGGCGGCCTTCTTGGGCGCGGCGGCCTTCTTCGGCGCAGCTTCCTTGGCAGGTGCGGCCTTGGCTTCGGCAGCCGGGGCTTCTTCCTTCTTGGGAGCGGCTTCCTTCTTCGGCGCGGCCTTCTTGGCTTCGCCGACTGCCAGGATGCGCAGCAGCGTCAACGATTGGCGATGGCCGTTGCGGCGGCGATAATTGTGCCGGCGGCGCTTCTTGAAGACGATGACCTTTTCGCCGCGCGTCTGCGCGATGATTTCGGCCGATACGGTCAGACCCTTCGCGTCCTTCACTTCGCCGCCGTCGCCGGCCAGCAGGACGTCGCCCAGCGACACGGTGTCACCGGCTTCACCCTCGATCTTCTCGACGGCGATCTTGTCTCCAGCGGCGACGCGATATTGTTTGCCGCCCGTGCGCACGATTGCGAACATGGTCTTCCATCCAATCAAAAACTATGGTGCCCGCGCTGCCAGTCACCCGCCGAAGCAGGCGATTTTTCCGGCATGCGGGAAAGACCGCGCCACTAACCGCACAGGCGGCTGCTGTCAACCGCATATTTCCGTGCTTTTGCTACATTGCGGCCCGAAAACCGCACCCGTTCGGGCGCGGTCCGATTCGCGCTTGCTGCGGCGCGGCGGCGCTCATATCAGGGGCGGCAATGATGCGCATCCGCCTTTTGGCGCCTCCGGCGCTTGCCCTGTCGCTTTCCTTGTCCGGCTGCGCCGCAGCGCAGGGCGGCGCTGCGCCATCGCTCGCCAAGCGGCCGGTCGAGGGGCAGTTCGATGTGGCGCCGCCGACGGTGGTCGTTGCGCCGCCGGGGCCGCTTCCCGCCGACCTTGCAGGGCGTCTCGCGCGCTGGGAGGCCGACGCCACCGCCGCGCAGCAGGCTTTTGCCGCCGAGCGCACGCCGACCGTCGAGGCAGTTGCAGCGGCGCAGGGGGCGGCGATCGCCAGCGAACGCTGGGTCGTCGCGCAGCAAGCGGTTTCGCGCCTTGTCGCCGCGCGCGCACCGCTGACGGCGGCGCTCGCCGACATCGACCGGCTCTATCTTGAACGCCGTATCGAAGAGGCGGTCGACGGGTTGCCCGAAATTTTTGCGCTGCGCGAGCGGTTGGCGGAACTGGCCTCGGCGCAGGACGCGGTCGTTGCGGCGCTGTCCAGCGAACTGCCGGAGGAATAGGCGGCGCGGGCCAGGCCCTTAATTCAACCCATGCTTCTTCAGGGCATGGCGAATCTGATCGTAACTCAGCCCTAGTGCCTCCGCCGCGACCTTCTGGTTGAAGCGGCAGCGTGCCATCGTATCCGACAATATCTGCCGCTCATAGGAATCGACCGCGGCGCGCAGATCGCTCACGGGGCCCGGCGCCGGCGGGGCGGACGCCTCGCTATTTGCGGCCTGCTCCGTCGGCGTGTCGGTTGTACGCGGCGCCGGGGTGCGTCGCGCCGGTTGCCACGGGCTGGCGAACGGGTCGAAGCTCAGCGCGTCGACGGGCCGCGACGGGTCGCCCCAGCGATAGATGGCGCGTTCTATCACGTTTCGCAGCTCGCGGACGTTGCCGGGCCAGTCGTGCCCCTCCATGGCAGCGAGCGCACGCGGTCCGAATCCCGGCCACGCCTCCCAGTCGAGCACGGCCGCCATCCGCTGGCCGAAATAGTCGGCGAGCACTTCGATATCGCCCTCGCGCGCGCGCAAAGGGGGAAGGGTGATGACCTCGAACGACAGGCGGTCGAGCAGGTCGGCGCGAAATTTATTCTCCTCGACCAGCGCGGGGAGATGCTCGTTGGTCGCCGCGACGATGCGGACATCGACGCGGATCGGGCGCGACGAGCCGACACGCGTCACTTCGCCATACTCGACCGCGCGCAGCAGCCGTTCCTGCGCGCCCATCGACATGGTCGCAAGCTCGTCGAGGAACAATGTGCCGCCGTCGGCCTCCTCGAACCGGCCCGCGCGGCTGCGCGTCGCGCCCGTAAAGGCGCCCGCCTCGTGCCCGAACAATTCGGATTCGATCAGCGTTTCGGGCATCGCGGCGCAGTTCATTATCAGATAGGGCTTGTCCCACCGCGTCGACAGCCGGTGAAGACGCTCGGCGATCAGTTCCTTGCCGGTACCGCGCTCGCCGATGACGAGGACGGGACGATCGAGCACCGCGGCCTGGCTTGCGCGTTCGACGGCGTCCTGAAAGGTCGCCGACTGACCGATGAACTGCGTTTCGCGCTCCATTCCCAATCATTGGCAAATTTCACCGATGATTGGCAAGGCAAATCGTGCAGAGATGCGATTTCGGTGTGAAGTTGCACGCATTTCCGCCCTTTTCGGCAATTGGCACACCCCCTGCATAGTGTTGGTCGAACCGGCGCAAAATGTGCCGGGCAGTCAGAACAGGATGGAAAATCATGAAGCCGATGTTTGCCCAAGCCGCCACCTTCGCATTCAGCGCAGCCGGGGCGTTGGCGATCCTCGTCGGATCGATCAACCAGCCCCTGCTCGCGGCCAATGTCGCTGGCGCCCCCGCCATCGGCCTGGTCTCGGCTGCTTCGACCCCGGCGGTCAGCCCTACGGCTTGACCGACACTGGTGCCGGGGCACTCTCCCCCCTTGCCCCGCCCCGGCACCAGCATTTTTTCTGATTTTGACCGAGTTTTCGACAGGAGTTTCAAAATGGGTATTTTCTCACGAACCCGCGACATCATCGCCGCCAACGTCACCGACCTGCTCGACCGGGCCGAAGACCCCGAAAAGATGATCCGCCAGATCATCTTCGAGATGAACGAAACGCTCGTCGAAGTTCGCGCTTCCGCCGCCCGCACGATCGCGGACCAAAAGGAAATGCGCCGCCACATCGCCAAGCTCGAAAGCCTGCAGGACAGCTGGAAGGAAAAGGCCGAACTCGCGTTGTCGAAGGACCGCGAAGACCTCGCCACCGCCGCGCTCGTCGAAAAGCAGAAAGCCGGCGACATGGCCGAGCGGCTCAAGAACGAGATTGCCGTCCTCGACGACGCGCTCAAGGGCTATGAGGCCGACATCGCCAAGCTGCAGAAAAAGCTCAGCGAAGCGCGCGCCCGCCAGTCGAGCGTCGTCAACCGCCTCGAAAGCGCCGAAAACCGCTTCCGCCTGCGCGAGATGACCAATGGCGACCGCGTCGAGGATGCCTTCTCGCGCTTCGAGATCCTCGAGCGCCGCGTCGACGAGGCCGAAGGCCGTGCGGATGCGCTCAGTCTCGGCTACAAGAAGTCGCTCGACGAGGAAATCGCCGAACTGCAGGCCGCCGACAAGGTCGCCGACGAGCTTGCCGCGCTGAAGGCGGCGCAGGCCAAGAAATAAGGAGCCCGGCCGATGGAAGAGATCATCATCGTCCCGATTGTCATCGGAACCCTCTTCCTCGGTCTGCCCTGGCTGATCCTCCACTACATCACCAAGTGGAAACAGGCCAAGACGCTGACCGGAGAAGACGAGCAGCTGCTCGACGAACTTTACGATACCGCACGCCGGCTCGAGGGCCGTCTGCACACCGTCGAACGCATCATCAGCGCCGACCATCCCGAATTCCGCCCCGCGGTTCGCAGCGATGAAGAGCTGGCGCAACTTGAAAATACAAGCAGGAGGAATTGAGATGTCTGCCAGCCGCACCAAATTCTATCTCGACAAGCAGAACGCCAAATGGAGCGGCGTGTGCGCGGGTATCGCGGACTATAGCGGTGTCGATGTCCTCTGGGTCCGCGTCGGCGCGGTCCTGCTGACCCTGATGGGCGGCTTCCCCTGGACGCTGATCGCCTATTGGATGGTCGCCTGGATGGGAACGCCGAAACCCTTCGCGCTCTATGGCTCGAACGAGGAAGCGAAGTTCTGGCAGGGCGTGCGCAGCAACCCGGGTGCCTCGACCCGCGACATCAAGTCACGCTTCCGTGACATCGACCGCCGGCTTGCCGACATCGAGCAATATTACACCAGCCACAATCGCCGCCTCGCCGACGAAATCGACGCGCTGCGCTGAGCGGACAGGCAACAGGGAGAATTGACATGAGTTGGGGTGGTCCCACTTTCGTCCTCGCCATCATCGCACTGTCGATCGGCGGCTGGATGTTCACGACATGGATTCGCGCCAAGCACGGCTATCCGGTTGAAAATGAATGGGGCGGCACGGTTCATCGAACCGACCCCGACGCTGATCGAAAAATCGCATTGCTCAGCGACGACAATGCCAAGCTCGCCAACCAAATCGGCCGGCTCGAAGAACGGATTGCAGTGCTCGAACGCATCGCGACCGAAGAAAGCGGCCGCGCAGCGCAACTCGCCGACCAGATCGACCGTCTGCGCTAGGGGGAATTGACCAATGAACGCTGACCTTTTGAACGCTCTTGCTCCCGCCGCAGCCCTGATCGGCATCATCGCCGTCGGTGGCTGGATCTTCACCACCTGGCTGCGCGTCAAGCATGGCTACCCGCTCGAAAACAGCTGGGGCAAGGCGGTTTATCCCAAGACCAGCGACGAGGCGATGGAACGCGTCAAGCTGATCAGCCAGGAAAATGCGCAGCTTCGCGCCGAGCTGGGGTCGGTCAAGGACCGCCTTGCGGTGATCGAGCGCATCGTCACCGACGAAGGCAACCGGCTGAGCCACGAAATCGAGGCGCTGCGGCGCCCCGCGAACTGAGGAGTGAGCGATCATGGGCGATGAAATCTGGATCCTGATCCCGCTGGCCCCCTTCATCCTCGGCGGCTTCGTCATCTGGTCGAAGCACCAGCAACGGATGATCGAGAAACAGTCGGAGATGACCGCGGAAAAGGCTGCGCAATATGCAGCGCATACCGAACGGCTCGAAGAACGCGTCCGCGTCCTCGAACGCATCATTACCGACAAGGGAGTTGATGTGGCCGACGAGATCGAAAAACTGCGCGACGCGCCGCTCAACTGACGCGACGAAAATAGGAAAGGATCTTCCCGATGGGACCGTTTGAAATGGTAATTGGCATCGTCCTCATCGTGACGATTGGCAGCATCATCCGCGCCAAGCACGGCATCCGTCGCGATCGCCACGGCAATGACTATGTCGCCGCAAACGATGCCGAGACCAAGGCGCTGCAAGCCGAGATTCGCGCACTGAAGGAGCGCATCCACGTGCTCGAGCGCATCGCCACCGACAACAACCGGGCCGTCAGCCTCGACCAAGAGATCGAGAAGCTGCGCGACCGTTCCCTCCCCTGATGTGACGAAGAAGGAGCCGGCCGATGGCCACCATCACTTCCGATCTAGCAACCAATCTGGTCACCGCGGCGGTCGCGCTGAGCGCGCTGACCATCATCAGCCTCGCTGCGCTGCGCGGATGGCGCGACTGGATCCAGTATAAGCGCGAGGAACTCGCCGCGTGCCATGCGGTCGGCCACGATCCCGCGCTGCCGCACACCGGCTCGCGCATCGAGATCGCCGACCTCAAGGAGCGGCTGCGCAAACTCGAAGCCATTGCTGCGGGCGTCGATCTGTAGCACCCGTCGCTCCCGCGAAGGCGGGGGCCGCAGGCGGCATTGCTCAGCCGCGCTGCTCGAATTGTGGGGGCGTCGCCTTCTCTGGCGCGGCGGCAAAGGACGAGGCGGACCCTTTCCTCCACGCCCCAAATCTGCCACTGCCGCGACCATGCGCAGCCTCTCCGACATTTACGACGAATATGACTTCCTCGACGGCGACGACCGCTATCGCCTGCTGATCGAACTCGGCCGCGAGCTGGAACCGATGCCCGACGCGCTCAAGACCGACGCGACGCTGGTGCGCGGCTGCAGCGCAAGCGTCTGGGTCTATCCGGTCCCGCAAGATGACGGGCGGCTTCATTTCCTCGCCGACAGCAACGCCGCGATCACCAAGGGGATCGTCGCGCTCGTCCTGTCGGCGGTGCAGGACAGGCCCGCCGCCGAGGTTGCCGATATGGACATCGCCGCCGCGCTCGCGCCTTTCGAGCTGACGCGCCAGCTCTCGTCGAACCGCACGCAGGGCGTTCCGAACATGATCGCGCTCGTCAAGGACACCGCGCGGCGCATCGCCGCAGGCTGACCGCGACCCGGCCGCCTGCCGCGCGCCGCACCTTTTCCGTCATCCACGAAAAAGGGCGCGGGAGTTTCCTCCCGCGCCCGATTTCTTGACGCAATCGCGTCGCTTAGAAGGCGACGGTCAGCGTGCCGCTGACGGTGCGCGGCGCACCGATCTGCGCGAACGGCGGCGACGATCCCTGCGAGATCGACGTCGTGTAGCGACCGACATACAGCGTATCGAACAGGTTATAGACGTTGAGCTGGAAGAAGGTCTGATCGTTCAGGCCCAGGAATTCCAGGTTCAGGCGTGCGTCGAGGTTGACGAGCCAATAGGCGTTCGTTTTGGCCGGAAAGACTTCGCTGCCGCCAACAACGATCGGCAGGTTCGTGTCGTAAATGTACCGGCCGCCCGTGCGCTTGGCAGTCACGCCCAGTTCGACCGGGCCCAGCGTACCACGCGCCGATCCACCGAGCGTATAGGCGGGGGCGCCCGATTCGCGCTTGCCGGCGGTCGGGATGAAGCTGGTGCCGCCCGACTGGACATCGTCCTTGATTTCCGATTCGAGATACGAACCGAAAGCATAGAGCGCGAGTTGGGGCAGCGGCTGCCAGGCGACGCTGCCGTCGATGCCATATTTGTCGACGCGGCCGAGGTTCCGATACAGGTTGCGATCGGTGACCGGATCATAGGCCGAAGCAAGACGATTGTCATACTTCGTGAACCAGCCCGAAACCTGCGCCTGGACCTGCCCGGTGCGATAACGAAGGCCGAGGTCGAAGTTGTCGGTCGTTTCGGGTTCGGGGCGTGCCGAAGGCGTGTCGGGGGCGAAGAAGAAGGCATTGTACAGGGCATCGGTGCCCGGGACCTGCAGGCCCTTCGAATAGTTGGCGAAGACCGAAACCTGGTTGCTCGGTTTGAACAGCAGGCCGACGTTCGGAAGGATTTCGTCATATTTCAGCACGCGCTGCTGCGGCCCCTGAACCGTCGGATTGGCGGCAGCATATGCGGCGTTGCGCGGATCGCCCTGTCCGAAACAGTCGACAAAGCCGGTGTCGCTCGTGGTGAAACAGAAATTGTTGAGGTCGCGCTTGAAGAAGGGGGCGCGGATGCCGAGCGTGGCAACGAGCGACCCGTCCATGAATTCGCCGCGATATTCACCCGAAACCTGCGACAGGATCGCATAGGACAGGCGGTCGCGCTTCTGGAGCACGGCGCCGGTCACATCGGTGAGCGGGTCGTTGACCGGGAACACATCGACCGGCTCGCCGTTCAGCTGGAGCAGGCCGACCTGGCCGGTCTGGCGGTGGCGCGCGCGGTCATAGGTGAAGCCGACGCGGACGCTGTGGTCGTCGTTGATGTCCCAGCGCAGGTTGGCAATCACGCCATAGCGGTGCGTTTGCGTCTGACTGGGAGCCGTCATCGTGACTTCGTCGAGCAGGTCGCCGTCGCCGTTGAGGTCCATCCCGAAATAGGGACGACCACCGATATAGCCAGCGAGGTTGGTCACACCGGCGCCCGGCTGAACGTCCTGAAGGCGCTCGCGTGCATTGACCGTGCCGCCGCCATTGGCCTTCACATACTGATAGCTCGGATCGACCGTCAGCACGACGCCTTCGGTCAGCGTGAAGCGCGACGCACCGCGGATGTTGCCGGTGTTCGACGGGTTGTAGCGGCGATCGAATTCGGTGCCGCAGCCATTGGTCAGGTCGGCGAGGCCGGGCCGCGCGATGGTGCTGACGGTGCAGGGATAATTGATGTCATATTCGCGCTCGTCCTTCGACTGCGGGAAGCCCGACGGGACCGCACGGTCGAACCGCAGCGGCAGCGAACCGAAGAAGTTGTTGCGGTTTTCGTTATAATGGCCGGAGATCGCCACGAAGTCGCCATTGTCGCCGATCGGCTGCCAGATGCGCGCGTTATACTGCTGCTTGTCGACGACGCCGTAATTGTTGAACGGGTTGTCGTTCGACGCGGTCGAGGCCGAAATGAAGGCGCGCGTGCCCCAGGGGGTGAAGACGCCGGTGTCGACCATGCCGAAAATGCGGAAGAATTTAAACTCGCCCGCCGAGCCCGACAGGCGGACGCCGAATTCTTCGCCCGGCGTGCGCGTGCGATAGTTGACGGTCGAACCCGTCGCGGCGGCGGTCGGGCTGTCGACGTCGGTGGTGCCGAGATTGACGTTGACCTGCTCGATCAGCTCGGGATCGAGCTGCTGGTTCGAATAAATGGCATAGTTGCCCGAATCGTTCAGCGGAACGCCGTCGAAGGTCAGGCTGATGCGATCTTCCGAAAAACCGCGGATCGAGAGCTGGCCGCCCGACGAGCCGTAGGCGTCATTGTTGGTGAAGACGACGCCGGGCACCAGGTTGATCGTGTCGAGGATCGTCTGACCGGGGTTCTGGCGGGCAATGATTTCCTGGTTCAGCACCGACTTGGCCTTCGACGTGTCAGGCGACTGGATGCCCGCGACATCGGTGGCGCGTGCGCCGGTCACGACGATCTCGTCGTCGAAGTCGACCGAGCCGGTCGACTGGGCAAAAGCCGGAGTGGAAAGCAGCGCGGCCGGAATCAGCGCGGCGCTTGCGGCAAGCGAATGACGGAGTTTCATCTGAGGTTGTCCCCTTTGTGGTGCGAATCTGGCAGGCGCACTCGACAGGGCGCGCAGTACCCGCGAGCGCCCCTGAAGCCCGCGTGTGGCACGATTGTGACAGCAATTGTGACAGCGCAAGCCGCGAAGGAGTTGGCGATCAGGAAAGCGTCAAGAAAGCGCGCATTTGCGTGAAATCGCGGCGGCGCATGGCCTGCGCGGCTGCGCTTTTTTCAGCAACTGTTGCTGCAATGCAACATAGTTGGCGAGGCAACAAAACCCGATGCGGTGCGACTCAGGCCGCGTCGCCGGCCTCTTTCGCCTTGTCGGCATAGACGCGCACGGGATCCTTGCGGCCTTCGACGACATCCTTGTCGACGACGATTTCGACGACGTCGGTAAGGTCGGGCAGGTCGAACATCGTGTCGAGCAGGATCGCCTCGACGATCGAGCGCAGCCCGCGCGCGCCGGTCTTGCGTTCGATCGCCTTCTTGGCGACCGCGACGAGCGCATCGTCGGTGAAGGTCAGCGCGACATCCTCGAGGTCGAACAGCTTCTTATACTGTTTGACCAGCGCATTCTTGGGCTCGCCCAGAATCTTGACGAGCGCGTCGATGTCGAGATCTTCCAGCGTCGCAATGACGGGCAGGCGGCCGACGAATTCGGGGATCAGGCCGAACTTCAGCAGATCTTCGGGCTCGATCTGTTTGAGTACTTCGCCCGTGCGGCGTTCGTCGGGGCCGGCGACATGCGCGCCAAAGCCGATCGACTTGCCCTGCAGGCGGTCGCCGATGATCTTTTCGAGGCCGGCAAAGGCGCCGCCCGCGATGAAGAGGATGTTCGTCGTGTCGACCTGCAGGAATTCCTGCTGCGGATGCTTGCGCCCGCCCTGCGGCGGAACGCTCGCGGTCGTGCCTTCCATCAGCTTGAGCAGCGCCTGCTGGACGCCTTCGCCCGACACGTCGCGGGTGATCGACGGATTTTCGGCCTTGCGGCTGATCTTGTCGATCTCGTCGATATAGACGATGCCGCGCTGCGCCTTTTCGACGTTGTAATCCGACGACTGGAGCAGCTTGAGAATGATGTTTTCGACATCCTCGCCGACATAGCCCGCCTCGGTCAGCGTCGTCGCGTCGGCCATGGTGAAGGGCACGTCGAGGAAGCGCGCGAGCGTCTGCGCGAGCAAGGTCTTGCCGCTGCCGGTCGGGCCGACGAGCAGGATGTTCGACTTGGCTAGCTCGACATCGTCGCCGCGCCCCGAATTGGCGAGGCGCTTGTAATGATTGTGCACCGCGACCGACAGCACGCGCTTGGCGGTGTTCTGGCCGATGACATAGGCGTCGAGATGCTGGCAGATTTCGAGCGGCGTCGGCACCGCGCCGTCCTTGCGCGCAGCGACCCCACCCTTGATTTCTTCACGGATGATGTCGTTGCACAGCTCGACACATTCGTCGCAGATGAACACCGTCGGTCCGGCAATCAGCTTGCGGACTTCGTGCTGCGACTTGCCGCAGAAGGAGCAATACAGAGTGCTCTTGCTGTCCGAGCCGCTCAACTTGGTCATAAATCTTCCTCTGGCCCGCGCAAAATGCGCGCTGCCCTGTTTATCCTAGCCCGCGTCCCCTCAATTACAATATGGCAATTGGGTGACATGGCTTCAATGTCCCGCATAGCGCCAGGCGCCGTGCGAGACGTCAAGAAATGCGGTTAGCGGGAGGTTGCGCCGGCGTCCGGTCAGGGCGTCGGGCCTTCGCTCACCTCGGTCGGCGCGTCGTCGCCGGGCGCGCCCGGGCGGCGGTCGAAGACCTGGTCGACGATACCGAATGCCTTGGCTTCGTCAGCCTCGAGGAAGGTGTCGCGATCCATCGCCTTCTCGATGTCTTTCAGGGGCTTGCCGGTATATTTTGCATAAAGGTCGTTCATCCGTCTGCGGATACGCAGAATTTCCTTGGCCTGGATCTCGATGTCCGACGCCATCCCGCGCGCGCCGCCCGACGGCTGGTGGACCATCACGCGCGCATTCGACAGCGCGACGCGCATCCCCGGTTCGCCGCTCGCGAGAAGGAAGCTGCCCATCGACGCGGCCTGGCCGATGCAGACGGTGCCGACGCGCGGGCGGATGTACTGCATCGTGTCGTGAATCGCCATGCCCGCCGTCACCACGCCGCCCGGCGAGTTGATGTACATATAGATGTCCTTCTTCGGATTCTCCGATTCGAGGAAGAGCAACTGGGCGACGATCAGCGAGGCCATATTGTCCTCGACCTCGCCGGTGACGAAAACGATGCGCTCGCGCAGCAGGCGCGAGAAAATGTCGAAGCTGCGTTCGCCGCGGCTCGTTTGTTCGACGACGACTGGAACAAGGGCGGCAAGCGGGTCGATCATCGGGAATTCGTCCTTATGGTTTTCAAGGCGCCGCGCCGAGGACCGGCGGGCTGGGTTTCCGTCGCCCTACATCGTCGCCCCGCGCGACGGATTCAAGAGGGGAAAACATGGCGAGGCCGATCAGGGTGGGAGTCGATATCGGCTTTGGGATAACGGTATTGATTGGAAACGACGTCCACTACCGGTCGTCAGGCGATACCACTCTCCGTATGAAAAAGGGGCGGGAATGACCCGCCCCTTCTGTCCGTTTGACGTCGCGGCGATCAGTCGCCTTCGCCGGGTTCGGGCGAGAAAAGCTTCTCGAACTTGCCTTCGACGCCCTTATATTCGTCGGCGTCGGCGGGGCTTTCTTTCTTCACCGTGATGTTCGGCCATTCGGCGCTGAACTTGGTGTTGACCTCGAGCCATTTCTCGAGCCCGCTTTCGGTATCGGGCAGGATCGCCTCGGCGGGGCATTCGGGTTCGCACACGCCGCAGTCGATGCACTCGTTCGGGTTGATGACGAGCATATTCTCGCCCTCATAGAAACAGTCGACGGGGCAGACCTCGACGCAGTCCATATATTTGCAACGAATGCAGGCGTCGGTGACGACATAGGTCATGGGTTCGGGCTCCCTTTGCCGACGGCACCCTTGCCGTCCGGCCTTCATCTGCGACCCGCCTCTATGCCGCGCGGACGCGGCGCGTCAACGCAAAGCGACAGTTGCGAATCACTTTCATTCCCCTAGTCCGCCCACGGCAAAGCCGCGCCAGAGAATTTCCTTGGGCGCTGAAAGTTCAGTGCGCCGCGGCAGTCGCGCCGGGGTCGAGCCGGATGTAACAGGCGTGCGCTTCGGGCGCCGGACCGCGGCGTCGGGGGAGGGCGACCAGCCGGATGACCTCGACGCGCTCGCCGACGGGGAGGACAAGCGTTTCGCCCGCGCGTACCGGCGCCGACGCGCGCGTGATGCGGCGCCCCTCGAGGCGGATATGCCCCGCGGCGATCATCGCCTGCGCGATACTGCGCGACCGGGCGAAGCGCAGGTACCAGAGCAGCTTGTCGAGCCGGATGCTCCCTGCCGCGCCGGGACTCGCCATTGCCTGCGTCAATCCTTTCCGGCGTCGGCGAGCAGCGCCGCGAGGCCTGCAAAGGGGCTGGTCGGCGACGGGCCGCGCCGCGGTGGCCGGTCAACGCGCGCCGGGCGCTGGACGGGCGTGCCGGGCGGAGCGGATTTGCCGCGTTTGCCGCGCGGACCTTTGGCCGCCGCGCGCCGGTCCTTGCCGCTGGCATCCGCTGCCGGAGCGTCGGCCGTCTTCCTGGCCTGTTTGCGACGGCGGCGCTTGTCGGCGCGCTGCAGACCCGACCAGCGCCAGCGCTGCAGTTCGGGGTCGCCGACGGTACGAAAGCCGAAGCTTTGCAACAGCGCGCGCCGCGATTCCTCGTCGAGACCGAGCGAGGTGGCCAGCGCCGGGTCGATTGCAAAGCCAGGGGCGACCGCCGCCGCGCCATCGGCAGCGCTGCTGTCCTCATGCTGGTCGACATGATGCTCGGCGGTGCCCGAAATCGGTGCCGCGGGCGGCGCCGCGGCCTGCATACGCGCCGCATGGGCCTGCCGCGCAAGCTTTTCGGCCATGTCGATCCGCAGCCAGCCGGTCGCGCAGCGCCGGAAACCTGCGATCCGCAGTCCCGCCTGGTTGCCGTTCTTTTGCAGCACCGCGCCCTGCGGCGGCAACGCGGGGACGGGCGTGCCCTGCTGTGCCGCGGCGAGCGCGGCGCGCCAGCGCACCGCCTCGGGCTTGAGCAGTTGCGGGTGGAAAATGTCGAGCGAGCCGATTGTCAGACCGAGTTTGCGCAACTGGGGTCGGTCTTCGGCGCCGATCGCGCTCAGCTGGTCCTCGACCGCAGAGCGGCCGATGGTGCCGCCGCCGTCGACGAGCGCCGCCAGCAGCGCGCGGACGCGCGGCGGCGTGAAAAGGTCGCTCGCCGCCTCGCCCATCGCGGCGAGCGGCCCCGCATGGCGCGCAAGCTGTTCGGCGACAAAGGCGTGCAGCCGCTCGGTGATCGCCTGCACCTGTTGCGGCTCGAGGCGGCGCAGCGAGGGGTCGATTTGGAGCGCGGGCTGGACGAGCGTCGGCCCGCGCCCGAGCGTCGCGACGATGTCACCGTGCCACGCGAGGCGCGGGGGCGCGCCCGCTTCGCTCACCAGCGACAGCGCGCTTCCGTCCCCCTCGGCGAGCGATGTCGCGCGCCGCGCGAGTTCGCCCCGCAGATGCTTTTCGGCCGCGGCGAGCAACATGCGATGGTCGCTTGCTCGCGCGACCGGGTCGACCTTGAAATGAAAGCCCCTGAGCGTGCCGAGCGCCTCGCCATCGACCGCGACGGTGCCGTCGGCGCTAACCGCCACCGGCAGCGCCGCGTTGCGCTGCCCCGCGTCGCGGAGGAGCAACGCGAGCCGCCGGTCGACGAAGCGCTGCGCGAGCGCTGCGTGGAGCGCGTCCGACAGGCGTGATTCGAGTTCCTGCGTCTGTTCGGCCCATCCTGCGCCGCCCGCGATCCAGTCGCCGCGCTGCGCGATGAAACAAAGCGTGCGGACTGCCGCGATGCGGCTCGCGAGCTGTTCGATGTCGCCGTCGGTGTCGTCGAAGCGTGCAAGGCGCCGCGCGAACCATTCGGGGTCGATCATCCCGTTGCCGCTCGTGCGCCATTGCCACAGCTTGAGCACGGTGCGGCTGTGATGCTCGGGACCGAGCTGTTCGAAGTCGGGGAGGCCGCACACGTCCCACAGCCGCGCAACCGCTTCGGCGTCGGTCGCGCGCGCGCGCACCTCCATGTCGCCTGCCAGATATTTGAGCACCGCGATATCGACCGCCTCGGGCGCCGGGCGCAGGCCGGCCAGCGTCGGCGGCTCGGCAAGGTCGGTGAGCAGCAGGTCGAGCGTGTCGGCACGCGGTACCGGATTGCGCCAGAACAGGTTGGGAAGCGGCGGAAAATGATGCCCCTCGATCGCTGCGATTTCCTCAGGGGTGAATCCGCCCTGCGGCATGCCGACGGTGCCGAAACTGCCGTCCTGCTGGTGGCGCCCGGCGCGGCCCGCGATCTGCGCCATTTCAGCGACCGTCAGGCGGCGCAGGCGGCGCCCGTCGAACTTCTGCAGGCTTGCAAAGGCGACATGCGTAACGTCGAGGTTCAGCCCCATGCCGATCGCGTCGGTGGCGACGAGATAATCGACCTCGCCCGCCTCGAACATCGCGACCTGCGCGTTGCGCGTCTTGGGGCTGAGCGCACCCATCACCACCGCCGCGCCGCCCGAAAAACGCCGCAGCATCTCGGCGATCGCATAGACCTCCTCGGCCGAGAAGGCGACAACCGCGGAGCGCTTGGGCAGGCGCGACAGCTTTGACGGCCCGGCATAGCTCAGCGTCGAAAAGCGCGGCCGGGTGACGATTTCGGCCTCGGGAACCAGCCTGCGGACCAGCCCGCCGATGCTCGCCGAACCGAGGATCATCGTTTCCTCGCGACCGCGCGCGCGCAGCAGGCGATCAGTGAACACATGGCCGCGTTCGGGATCGGCGCCGAGCTGCGCCTCGTCGATACCGACAAAGGCGACGTCGCGCGTGACGGGCAACGCCTCCATCGTGCCGAGCAGATAGCGTGCATCGGGCGGCGTAATCCGCTCCTCGCCCGTGACGAGCGCAACCTGTGCCGCGCCCTTGATCCGGACGACGCGGTCGTAAACCTCGCGCGCGAGCAGGCGCAGCGGGAATCCGATCATGCCGCTCGCATGGGCGGTCAGGCGCTCGACCGCCAAATGGGTTTTGCCGGTGTTGGTGGGGCCAAGGACGGCCTTGACCGGGGTGGAAGAGGGTGGCGCCATTGTCTTTCGTGCACGCTGGCATGGACGCGCCGCGTGCGCAACAGGCGATCGACGGCCATCGGTGCGCCGCGTGCGGTTTTCGCCCTGAATCACGCCGCGTCGCGGCGACGCCACGCCCCGCCGCAACAAAATTCCCGCGGCGGGCCATTAAATTGACTTTAACGGCCTTTGTTTACAGACAAAGCGGCGGTAATATGAATTGAGCGGCCGGGCCGGGGGGCTCGTCGAGCGGGGGTAATATCTTGTTCCAGCGTCACGAACCCATCGCGGGGATGTCCGGCAATGCTGCCGCCCTCACGATGTCGCAGGCGATTCCCCTGCGATCGGGTGACGCAAAAGCGCCCCCTCTGCTGTCGTGGCGTGAACGGCTGGCGCAGCTCGACCTTGTTCCCGACCTTGGTAACGATATCGGCTCGCGCGAATGGTGGCGCGGCCTCGCGACGTTGACGCTGCTCTGCGGCAGCGCGATCGCGACCTTCCCCGGCATCCGGCCACTTGCGGCGCCGACCGCGCCCGCGCTCGACGCCGCCGATTTCAACGAGGCGCGCGCGCAGATGATCGTGCCGCTCGCGTTCGGCGGCGACACGGGGCGGCATATGGCGGCGACCGATGCGGTGCGCCCGCTGACGCAGACACCCGAACGCCCGCAGATCGAACTGACGGCTACGCTCGGCCGCGGCGACAGCTTTTCGCGCGTCCTCGAACGTGCAGGCGTCGGCAGCGCCGAGGCGCAGGCGCTTGCAAGCCAGGTTTCGGGCGCGGTGCCGCTTGCCGATATTGCGGCGGGAACGCGCATCGACCTGATCCTGGGGCGCCGCGCCGCGCGCACGATGCCGCGCCCGGTCGACGCGCTGGCGATGCGTGCGCGCTTCGACCTCCGGATCGAGATGGAGCGGATCGACGGGCGCCTCGTCATGCGGAGCATCCCGATCGCGGTGGACAACACGCCGCTGCGTATCCGCGGCCGCGTCGGCGACAGCCTGTATCGCTCGGCGCGCGCGGCGGGAGCGCCGCCCGAGGCGATCCAGGCCTATCTGCGCGTCATCGGAAAGCAGATATCGGTCGGCAGCGACATCCGCGCCAACGACGAATATGACATCGTCGTCGATTATCGCCGCGCCGAAACGGGCGAGAGCGAGACGGGCAAGCTCCTCTACGCCGGGTTGATCCGCAACGGTCGGCCGAAGCTGTCGATGCTCGAATGGAAGAAGGACGGACGCAGCCAGTGGTTCGAGGCGTCGGGCGTCGGCGAACAGCGCGGCGGCATGGCGCGCCCGACGAACGGCCGTGTTACCTCGACGTTCGGGATGCGGCGCCACCCGATTCTCGGCTATCGCCGGATGCACAGCGGCATCGACTTCGGCGGCGGCTATGGTGCGCCCATCTATGCCGTAACCGACGGCGTCGTCGCGATGGCGGGGCGCAACGGCGGTTATGGCAATTATGTCCGGCTCAACCACGGTGGCGGTCTCGGCACCGGCTATGGGCATATGAGCCGCGTCGCGGTGCGTGCGGGTCAGCGGGTCAGCCGCGGGCAGGTCATCGGCTACATCGGCTCGACCGGCCTCTCGACGGGGCCGCACCTCCATTACGAGCTTTACCGCAACGGGCGCGCGGTCAACCCGTCGTCGGTGACCTTTGTGACGCGCGCGGCGCTCGAGGGCAAGGAACTCGCCGATTTCCGCGCGCGCATCCGTCAGCTCACCGCGATCGAACCGGGCGCCGCGCTCACCCCGATCGCGCCGAAACAGGTGGAGGGGCCCAAGCTCGGCTCGCTCGCCGACGTGACGGCAAAGCGGATCGGCGACGGCATCTGAGCGCCGCGGGTTCGCGCCAATATCCGTTTGCGGCGCGGCAAAGCGCGGCTATGGACGCGCGATGACCAACGCCGCTTTCCCCGACCTGCGCCTGCGCCGGACGCGCCGCACCGGCTGGAGCCGCGCAATGGTGCGCGAGACGCATCTGGCGCCGTCGAACCTGATCTGGCCGCTCTTCGTCTGCCCCGGCACCGCGACCGAGGAACCGATCGCGAGCTTGCCGGGCGTGTCGCGCTGGTCGGTCGACCGCATCGTTGAACGTGCAAAGGACGCCGTCGCGGCCGGAATCCCTTGCATCGCGCTTTTCCCCTATACCGAAGCCGGTCGGCGCAGCGACGACGGGGCAGAGGCGCTCAATCCCGACAATCTGATGTGCCGCGCGACAGCGGCGGTCAAGGATGCGCTTGGCGACGCCATCGGCGTTCTCACCGACGTCGCGCTCGACCCCTATACCAGCCACGGGCAGGACGGGCTGGTCGACGAGGGCGGATATGTGCTCAATGACGAGACGGTCGACGTGCTGGTGGGGCAAGCGCTCAACCAGGCGCGTGCGGGTGCCGACATCATCGCGCCCAGCGACATGATGGACGGCCGCGTCGGCGCGATCCGCGAGGCGCTCGAGATGGAAGGGTTCACCCACGTCCAGATCATGAGCTACGCCGCCAAATATGCCTCGGCCTTTTACGGCCCCTTCCGCGATGCGGTCGGCTCGCGCGGGCTGCTGAAAGGCGACAAGAAGACCTATCAGATGGACCCCGCCAATGTCGAAGAGGCGTTGCGCGAGGTCGAGGCTGACCTGGCTGAAGGCGCCGACAGCGTGATGGTCAAGCCGGGCCTGCCCTATCTCGACGTCGTGCGCGCGGTGAAGGACCATTTCGCGGTGCCCGTCTATGCCTATCAGGTGTCGGGCGAATATGCGATGATCGAGGCCGCGGCCGCAGCCGGAGCGGGCGACCGCGACGCGCTCGTCCTCGAAACCCTGCTCGCGTTCCGCCGCGCCGGCGCGGCGGGCGTGCTCAGCTACCACGCGCTGCATGCGGCGCGGCTTCTCGGCGCATGATCGAAACCCAGCGGCTCCTGATGCGTCCGTGGCGCGATGACGACGTCGTGCCCTTTCAGGCGATCTGCAGCGATCCTGCGGTCATGGCGACGCTCGGGCCGCCGCTCGACAGTGAACAGACCGCCGCGCTCATCGAGCGGATGCGCGGGATCGATGCGGCGCACGGCCATTGCTTCTGGGCGCTCGAACGACGCGACGACGCGCGGCTGATCGGATGGTGCGGGGCAATCCGCGGGAGCGTGGGGCCGGTCGCCGACAAACCCGAAATCGGTTGGCGGCTGGCAAGTGATTGCTGGGGTCGCGGCTATGCGACCGAGGCGGCAAAGGCCGCCGTCGCGTGGGTTTTCGACAATTTGGCTGACGAAGCCGTGTGGGCGATCACATGGCGGGGCAATGTCCGCAGCCGGGCGGTTATGGAGCGATTGGGAATGCAGCACGCCGAGACTTGCGATTTCGACCATCCCAGGCTGACCGAGGGCGATCCGTTGCGTCCGCATGTGGCCTATTTGCTCGACCGGGCAAGCTGGGGGCACGCATGAGCGCGGTTGCGACACGGCGCTGGCTTTTCGTGCTGACTATCTTGGTCGGCAGCTTCCTGCTTTTCCAGATCCAGCCGATGGTCGCGCGGATGGTGCTCCCCAAATTGGGCGGCGCGCCGGCGGTGTGGAACAGCGCGATGCTCGTTTATCAGGCGTTGCTGCTCGGCGGCTATGCCTATGCGCACTGGCTTGGACGTTTCGCGCTGCGGCGGCAGGCGATGATCCACGTTGCGCTCTTCCTTGTGGCCGCGCTCTGGCTTCCGATCGGAATTGCGCAGATCGCGCCGCCGGCGGCGGGGCAGGAGGTGCTGTGGGTTCCGCTGCTGCTTCTGGCGTCGATCGGACCGGTATTCTTCGTCGTTTCGGCGCAGGCGCCGCTGATGCAGCGCTGGTTTGCCGCAGATGCGCGCGCGGGCGACCCTTATTACCTCTACGCCGCGTCGAACCTCGGCAGCTTTGCCGGGTTGATCAGCTATCCGGCACTGGTCGAGCCCAATCTTCCGCTGGCGACGCAAAGCTGGGGATGGACCGGGGGCTATGCGGCGCTGCTGCTGCTGGTCGCCGCGAGTGGCTGGGCGCGTTGGAGCGCACACCCGGAGGCCATGGACTCGGATGTTAAGCAACCAGCCGAGCCGGCACCGACGTCGCGACGGATGCTCCACTGGCTGTTCATTGCGGCGGTTCCGTCGGGCCTGATGCTGTCGACGACGACGCATCTGACGACCGACATCGTCGCGATGCCGCTCCTGTGGGTGCTGCCGCTCGGCCTGTACCTGCTCAGCTTCGTCATTGCCTTTTCCACGATGGACCGCGCGACGCAGGTCGTCACGACGATCGCGCCGACGATGCTGCTGATGGTCGGCGCGCTCGCGCTGCTCAGCTCGGCCGGCGGAACGATGATGGTGGCGCTCGCCAGTCTTGCGATGCTTTTTGTCGTCGCGACCGCGCTCCACGGCTATCTCTATCATCTTCGCCCCGCGCCGCGGCACCTGACGCTTTTCTACCTGGTCATGTCGGCGGGCGGGGTGCTTGGCGGCCTGTTTGCCGCGCTGGTTGCGCCGCTGCTATTCGACTGGGTTTACGAACATCCGTTGCTGATCGTCGCGGCGGCGCTGTTGCTGCCGTTGCCCGCGCTTTTCCCGTGGAACGAGTGGATCAAGGCCTCGCCGCAGCAAACGCGGCGGCTCGTCTTGCTGCTCGTCATCCTCGCAGCCTTCGCCTGCTGGAACATGGTCCAGCGCTGGTCGGGGGCGTTCGAAACGGACACGGCGCTGTGGGGCCTGACAATCGTAGCGGTGGGCTTGCTCGTATCCGCATGGCGCTGGGCCTATGTCTCTACGCTGCTGCTGTTGATGATCGGCGTCGGCGGCTGGGATACGGTGAAGGTCAGCCTCGACGGGACGCGGGTGCGCAGCTATTTCGGCGTCTATTCGGTCACCGACGACGCTTATCGCATGCAGCGGCGGCTCGCGCACGGCACGACACTCCACGGCCTGCAAAGTACCGAGCCCGGGAAGGAGCGCGAGCCGACAACCTATTACGGGCACCAATCGGGCGTCGGCCTGGCGCTCGACAAGGCCGAGGCGCTGGCGGGGCCGGATGCGTCGGTAGGGATCGTCGGGCTCGGCGCCGGGACGCTGTCCTGCTATCGCCGTCCGGGCCAGAGCTGGACGTTTTACGAGATCGACCCCGTGATGGCCGACATCGCCCGCGACCCGCAGAAATTCACCTTCCTTTCGAATTGCGCGGACGACACACCGATTGTCATCGGCGATGCGCGGCTGCAGATAGCAAAGGGACCAGCGGCGCAGTTCGACATTTTGGTGATCGACGCCTTTTCGTCCGACGCCATCCCGCTGCACCTGCTGACCGAAGAAGCGATCGGCGTCTATGCGCGCGCGCTCAAACCCGACGGCTATCTGTTGATTCATATTTCGAACCGTTTCTTCGGACTCGAGCCGGTATTGGCCGCCGAGGCCAAGGCACGCGGCTGGTCGGCCGCGATCCGGATTGACCCGACCCCCGATCCCGAGGGCGAGTTCGGCGACCTGACCGGGTCGAGCTGGGTTGCGCTGACGGCGACACCGCAGCGGCTCGAGCAATTGACCGGCGGGACGAAGGCGCGCAATCTGAGCGCCGAAGACGGCACTTGGGTTCCGCTTGCGGCGCGCAAGGGGTTCACGCGCTGGACCGACGATTATGCCTCGACCCTGCCAGTGCTGATCTGGAAAAACGTGATCGGAAGCTACGAATGACCCGGAGTGACATCAGCATCATCAGCGTCAATGGCAAGACGCCGCAGATCGATCCCAGCGCCTTCATCGCGCCGGGATGCCGGATCATCGGCGATGTGGTGATCGGTCCCGACGTCAGTATCTGGTATAATTGCGTGCTGCGCGCCGATGTCAGCCATATCCGCATCGGCGCGCGCTCGAACATCCAGGACGGCAGCATCCTGCACTGCGACGGCCCGACTCCTTTCCATCCCGACGGCTTTCCGACGATCGTCGGCGAAGATGTGCTGATCGGACATTTGGCGATGGTGCATGGCTGCACGCTCGCCGACCGTGCTTTTGTCGGCCTGAAGGCCACGGTAATGAACGGCTGCCGCATCGGCAGCGACGCGATGCTCGCCGCGGGCGCGTTGCTCACCGAGAATAAGGAAATCCCTGACCGCGAACTGTGGGCCGGGACCCCGGCGCGCCGAGTGCGCGAGATCGACGACGCGCAGGCCGCGGGCATGCAGATGGGCGTCGCCCATTATGTGATGAACGGCCGCATGCACAAGGCGGCGGTGGAGGGGTGAATAAATCCTCCCTGTGGCGAAGCCATGGGGAGGGGGGCCGTCGCCGTAGGCGATGGTGGAGGGGCGGCAAGGTTGCGCCAAAGCCCCTCCGTCAGCCCTTCGGGCTGCCACCTCCCCATCGTTTCACGACAGGGAGGATCGTCACATCACCCGTGGTTGGCGTTCACCATCGCATAGAGCATGGGAATCGACAGCAAGGTGTTCGTTCGCGAAAAGATCATCGCGGTTTGTGCCGCCTTGGCCTTCGTTGCGTCATCGGCCTCAACGATGCCCAGCGCCTTTTTCTGGTTCGGCCAGATCACGAACCAGACGTTGAAAGCCATGATCAGCCCCAGCCACATGCCGACGCCGATCAGCTTATAGGGGTCCTGCAACGTCAGGGCGGGAACCGCATATTGGGCGTGAAAGGCGATGGCGAGGCCGAAGAGCACCGTCGCGGCGGCCGCCCAGCGGAACCAGAAGAGCGCGGCGGGCGCGATATGCTTGCCGACCGCAGGTTTCAGTTCGGCCGGAATTTTCGGCATCGTCGGCATCTGGACGAAGTTGAAATAATAAAGCAACCCGATCCACAGTACGCCGAAAAAGGTGTGCAGCCAGCGCATGATGGCATTGCCCGCGGCGACGCCATCGTCGAAATTCTGGCCATTGAGGCCCAACATCAGCACGATCGCGAACACCAGCCCGGTACCCAGAACGGCGTGAAGATTTCCGAAAAACTTCCCCATTTGCATTCCCCTCCTTATCGTTCGGCGCGCGGTGCGACCCGGTGCCGTGGCGATGCTATGCCAGCGCGGAAGGAAAGGCTCAAGCGGGCTTGTCGGAGGTGTCCTCGGCGACCGAAAGGCCGTTCTTCAACATCACCGGGACCTGCGTCAGCGTGAAGATGAAGGAGAGGGCGGTGACGCCCCAGACTTTGATCGTGAGCCACAGGTCGAAACTCATGCGATCGGTCTGGATCAGTTCGTACATCACGTGGTTTGCGATGCCGAGCGCGCCGAAGAAAATTCCCCAGTTCCGCGACAGCAACAGCCAGCCCTTTTCGGTCAGCCCTTCGAGCGCCGACTGGAGCAGATATTTGAGCATCGGGCGCTTCAGCCACCAGCCGCCGAGCAGCAGCAGGGCAAAGGCGCCATAGATGATCGTCGGCTTCATCACGATGAAGCGCTCGTCATGGAACCAGATGGTCAGCGCACCGAAACCGAGTACGAGCACGCTCGACATCCACAGCATCGGCGAAATCTTGCCCAGCTTCCACTTCGACACTGCCATAGCGACGATAATCGCGACCATGAACGCGAGTGTGCCCTTGATCGCGGCGGTCGTCGCGGCAAAGGCGCCGTCGCCTTCCGATGCGAACTTATAGGCGACGAAAAAGACGAGCAGCGGTCCGAAGTCGATCGCAAAGTTCAGCCAGCCGTGCTGCGCGCGCGGCGGCGCGGGGACGGGCTCGGGGCCGGTGGGCGGCATGTCGGGGGCGGTCATCGGATATTTCCTGCAATGATGGCGGCGATCTCGTCGGCGTCGAAGGGGCGCAGATCCTCCATCGTCTCACCAATGCCGATTGCGTGGATGGGCAGCCCGTGGCGCTCGGCCGCGGCGACGAGGACCCCGCCGCGCGCGGTGCCGTCGAGCTTGGTCATGACGAGCCCGGTAACGCCCGCGACCTCGCGAAAAACGTCGATCTGCGACAGCGCATTCTGCCCGGTCGTCGCGTCGAGCACGAGCACCACGTCGTGGGGCGCGGCGGCGTTGAGGCGACCGAGGACGCGCTTGATCTTGGCAAGCTCGTCCATCAGCTCGCGCTTGTTCTGCAGGCGTCCAGCGGTGTCGACGATCAGCACGTCGATGCCCGTCGCCGTCGCCTGCTTCACCGCGTCAAAGACGATGCCCGCGCTGTCGCCGCCTTCGGGGCCCGCCATAATCGGCACGCCGAGGCGTTCGGCCCAGACCTTCAATTGCCCGATCGCGGCGGCGCGGAAAGTGTCGCCCGCGACGAGCATTACGCCATAATCCTGTTCCTGGAACAGGTGCGCGAGCTTGGCGATGGTCGTCGTCTTGCCCGACCCGTTGACCCCGATCACCAATATGACCTGCGGGCGCGGAAAGGCGTCGATTTCCAGCGGTTCTGCGACCGGGCGCAGCACCGCCGCAATCTCGTCGGCAACGACGCGGCGGAGCTCCTCGGTGCCGTTCGCCGCTACGTCGCGGCGCTCGGACAGCCGGTCGCGGATGCGCGCTGCCATCGCGGGGCCAAGGTCGGCGGTGATCAGCGCCTCCTCGATCCGGTCGAGGTCGTCGTCGTCGAGCCGCGACTTGCCGGTCAGCCCCGACAGATTTTCGCCGAGCCGCTCCGACGTGCGGCGAAGCCCGCCGAGCAGCCGCTCGCTCCAGCTCGCCCCGCTCATGCTGCGATGCTTTCGGCGATCATGCGCTCGCCGTCGCGCGCGCGAAGGCGCACCGGCACGATGCTGTTCGGCGCGGCGGGTGCGGCCAGCGTCAGCGCGGCAAAATTCTCGGCATGGCCGTACATCCCGTCGCGCTCGACGAGCATCTGCGTCATCGTGCCAGCTTGCGCGTCGAGCCAGCGATGGCGCCGCCGCGCATTGGCCGCGCGCAAGGTCGCGGCGCGGTCGCGCGCGACGCGGCGCCCGACCTGCGGCATGCGCGCGGCGGGCGTTCCGGCGCGCGGGCTGTACGGAAAGATATGGCCGAAGACGATGTCGCAATCGTCGATCAGCGCCAGACTGTTGGCAAACATGCTGTCATCCTCGGTGGGAAAGCCCGCGATCAGGTCGGCGCCGATCGCGATCTCGCTACGCGCCGCCTTGAGCCGTTCGACGAGCCGCACGGCGTCGGCGCGGCGATGGCGGCGCTTCATGCGCGTCAGCACCATATCGTCGCCCGCTTGCAGCGACAGATGGACGTGCGGCATGATTCGTGGCTCTTGGGTGAGCAGCGCGAACAGCGCATCGTCGACGCGGTCGGGGTCGAGCGAAGACAGGCGCAGCCGCTCGACGGGCAGCGCGAGCAACGCCTCGACGAGCGATGCAAGACTCGTCCCGCTGTCGTCGCCATAGCTCGCAAGATCGACGCCGGTGAGCACGATCTCGCGCTGTCCGCGCGCGAGCGCGGTGCGCGCGGCCTCGACGACGGCATCAACCGTCGCCGACCGCGCGGTCCCGCGCGCAAGCACGGTCGCGCAAAAGGTGCAGCTGTGCGAACAGCCGGTCTGCACGCCCAGGAAGGCGCGCGCATGATCGGCGCCGGAGAGGGCGGGGGTATAGGATTTGGGTGTGGGTGTGTAAGAATCCATGTTCCCCCGCGAAGGCGGAGGTCGATCTCTGGCCGGTGCTATTTGGAGTCCGCCGGTGATGGGTCCCCGCCTGCGCGGGGACACACCGATATTTGCGTAGCTTTGCGTCAGCCCCTTCGCATCGTTCGCCACCACCAGTGCGCCCATCGCTTCGAAACGTCCGGCCTCGAGTTCCGCCGCGCATCCTGTCACCACCACCTCGGCATCGGGATGTTCGCGTAGCGCGCGGCGGACCGCCTGCCGCGCCTGACGCACCGCCTCATCGGTCACTGCACAACTGTTGAAGACGATGGTGTCGGACGCGCCCGCGTCGCGCAGCGCGGTGCGAACCGCTTCACCCTCGGCGATGTTGAGCCGGCACCCGAAATTGACGACCCGATGCCGGTCGGCGACCGAATTGCTCATCCGAAGCGCGCCCAGTCGGTCTCGCCCTCGAACACGCGCGTCGCCGCGCCGGTCATCACGATCGGCTCGCCGGGCGCCCAGCGGATGAGGAGGTCGCCGCCGGGGAGCGAGACGGTGACCGGCGACTGGACCAGCCCCGCCCGGATCGCTGCGACCGCCGTCGCGCAGGCGCCGGTGCCGCACGCCTGGGTGAGGCCCACGCCGCGCTCCCAGACGCGAAGTTGCAGCTGATTCTCGCCGTCGAGGCTTGCGACATTGACGTTGACGCGCTCAGGAAACAGCGGGTCGGTTTCGATTCGCGGACCCAGGTCGGCGAGCGGCACAGCGTCGGCTTCGGGTACAAAAAAGACGACATGCGGATTACCGACGTTAACGCCTGCGCCATGTTCAAGCTCGTCCCATGCGACCGGCATGTCGCGCGTGTCCATCGGCATCGCGAGCGGGATATGCTCCCAGTCAAACACGGGTTCGCCCAGCGTCACTTCGGCGCCGCCATCGGCGGGACTGACGCGCAGCATCCCGCCCAGCGTCTCGATCACCGCGGGCTGCGCGAGCAAGGTCGCGACGCAGCGCGTCGCGTTGCCGCACGCCTCGACCTCGCCGCCGTCGGCGTTGAAGATGCGCATCTTCACGTCGGCGCTGGTCGACGGTTCGAGCAGGATCAGCTGGTCGCAACCGATGCCGTGACGGCGATCGGCAATCGCGTGCGCGCGCGCCGCGGTCATTTCGACCGCTGCCTCGCGCGCGTCGATCACGACAAAGTCGTTGCCGAGTCCGTGCATCTTGGTGAAGCGGTCTGCCATAGCCGCGCATGTAAGGGCGCGGCGCCGCGAAGTCTAGCGATGGGTCGGGTCAGGCGCTCTTGCGCAGTGGCTCGGCGTCGGGCTTCGCAACGCCGCCTTCAGGCATCGCGGGCGCGCGCAGCAACCCGCGCTCGGCGAGCAGCGCCGCGGTGTCGCCCGCCGACGCGGCCCGGCCATAGAACCAGCCCTGTCCCTTGGTGCAGCCGAGGCGGGTGAGTTCGATCGCCGTCGCCTCGTCCTCGACGCCCTCGGCGGTGATCGGCATCGCGAGGCTTTCGCCGAGCCGGACGATGGCGACGACGATGGCTTGCGCATCGGCGCTGTCGCGCATCGCGGCGACGAAGCTGCGGTCGATCTTGATCCGGTCGAACGGCAGCGCGCGCAGGTGCGACAGCGAGCTATAGCCGGTTCCGAAATCGTCGAGGCTCAGCGACACGCCCTGATTTTTCAGGCTGGTGACGATCGAGCGGACCAGCGGCAGGTTCTCGAACAGGCTGCTTTCGGTAATCTCGACCTCGAGCTGGCTTGCGGGAAAGCCCGCCTCGACGAGCAGCTTGGTCAGCTTCTGGCTGAACCACGGGTCCTTCAACTGCTGCGGCGAGATATTCACCGCGAGCATGATCGACGGATCCCAGCCCTTGGCGATGTCCATCGCGCTACGGATGACCTGCAGCGACAATTCGCCGATCAGCCCGCTCTCTTCGGCAATCGGGATAAAGCGTTCGGGCGGGATCATGCCATATTCGGGCGAATCCCAGCGCATCAGCATTTCAAACCCGACCAGACGGCCGCTGGCGATATCGACCTGCGGCTCGAAATAGGGGACGAACTCGCCGCGCGGCATGCCGCTGCGGATGCCCGTTTCGATCTGGTTGCGGACCTGCACCGCCATTTCCATGCCCATCTCGAACCAGCAATAGCGGTTCCGACCCTGGTCCTTGCAATGGTACATGGCGATGTCGGCCTGCCGCACCATCGTGTCCATCGTTATGCTCGCATCGTTGGCGAGAGCGATGCCCAGCGATGCGCCGATGCGGATCTGCTGCGCGTCGTGCGTCACCGAATCCTCGAGTGCCGCGACGAGCTGTGCGGCGAGCGCGTCGATCGTCGCACGCGCGCCGGGCTCGAAGGGCAACAGCGCGACGAATTCGTCGCCGCCGAGGCGCGCCTTGGTGGCGCTCGGCGGCAGGACGGTGCTGATGCGCTCGGCGGCGACCTGCAGCACGCGGTCGCCCGCGACATGGCCGTGGATGTCGTTGACGGTCTTGAAATGGTCGAGGTCGAGCAGGAACAGCGCGACCTGCCGACCTTCAACCGCCGATTTCGCGATTAGCTGCTGCCCGGCGACGAGCAAGGCGCGGCGGTTCAGGAACCCGGTCAGCGGGTCGGTATCGGCCAGATAGCGCGCGCGCTTTTCGGCCTCGGTCCGCTCGCGAATTTCGCGGTTCAGATCCTCGTATCGCCGCCACCCGAACAGGATCAGCGCGACGTTCAGGATCAGCGCCGCCGCCAGCACCTTGTCGGGTCCGCCGCCCAGCCCGATCAGGCTCTGCACGAGCGCGTGCATCAGATTGCTGCCGGTGCCGACGAAGAGCAGGATGGCCGCGACCACGATACCGCCGGTCAGGACGTCACGCCGGGCGGCTTCGCTGCGATCTCGCGGCCGGATGTCTGAAGTCATAGATTCTTTTCCCACTGTTGTGCCTTTTATGGCGGGCAGCGATGAAATTTGCGTTAAGTGCGTTACCGCGGCGGCGGTGCGCGCGAGCGTCGTGCGGCCTTGCCTTTCTTTGCGCTTTTGCGTAAAGGCGCCGCGTCCGGCCGCATCTTGCGGGCGGACAGATACGACATCCGCGACGGAAACGTCTGTCCACGGATAGCCGCTGGTTGGCGAGGTTTCGCTCACCGGCGTCTTTTGCGTTGCGGCATGTCAGAAGGGTGCAAACGGCGCATGTTCGACAGTCTGAGCAATCGGCTTGGCGATGTTTTCGGGAAGCTCCGCGGTCGCGGCGCGCTGACCGAGGCGGACGTGCGCGCGGCGATGCGCGAAGTGCGAATCGCCTTGCTTGAGGCCGATGTCGCGCTGCCCGTCGTGCGCAGTTTCGTCGATCAGGTCACCGAACTCGCGATCGGCCAGAATGTCCTGCGATCGGTCACGCCGGGGCAACAGGTCGTCAAGATCGTCAGCGACGCGCTGACCGAGATGCTCGGCTCGGAAACCGCCGAGCTCGACCTCAATGTCGCGCCGCCCGCGGTGATCATGATGGTCGGCCTGCAAGGCTCGGGCAAGACGACGACGACCGCAAAGATTGCGAAGCGGCTCAAGGACAAGGAGCGCAAGAAGGTGCTGATGGCGTCGCTCGACGTCAATCGCCCCGCCGCGCAGGAACAGCTCGCCGTCCTCGGCACGCAGATCGACGTCGCGACGCTGCCGATCGTCGCGGGCCAGCAGCCGACCGAAATCGCGAGCCGCGCGCTGCAGGCGGCGAAGCTCCAGGGCTACGACGTGCTGATGCTCGACACCGCGGGCCGGCTCCACGTCGACCAGCAGCTGATGGACGAAATGCAGGCGGTGTCGCGCGCGGCGAACCCCGCCGAAACGCTGCTCGTCGTCGATAGCCTGACGGGTCAGGACGCGGTGCAGGTCGCGCAGCGCTTTACCGAACAGGTGCCGCTCACCGGCGTCGTCCTGACCCGCATGGACGGCGACGCGCGCGGCGGCGCGGCGCTGTCGATGCGCGCGGTCACCGGCAAGCCAATCAAGTTCGCGGGCACCGGCGAAAAGCTCGACGGGCTCGAACTCTTTCAGCCGTCGCGCATCGCGGGCCGCATTCTCGGCATGGGCGACGTCGTCAGCCTCGTCGAACGCGCCGCCGAGACGATCCAGGCCGACGAGGCCGAGGCGATGGCCAAGAAGATGGCGAAGGGTCAGTTCGACCTCGACGATCTTCGCAGCCAATTGAACCAGATGCGCCGCATGGGCGGGCTCGGCGCGCTCGCGGGGATGATCCCCGGCCTCAAAAAGGCGCAGGCGGCGATGGCGCAAAGCGGCGCCGACGACAAGGTGCTCGTCCATATGGATGCGATCATGGGGTCGATGACGCGCAAGGAGCGCGCAAAGCCCGAAATCATCAACGCCAAACGCAAGATCCGCATCGCCAACGGGTCGGGCACGACGGTGCAACAGGTGAACAAGGTGCTCAAGATGCACCAGGAAATGTCCACCGCGATGAAGAAAATCCGCAAAATGGGCGGGCTCAAGGGGCTCGGCGCGCTGTTCGGGCGCGGCGGCGGCATCCCCGGAATGCCCGGTCTTGGCAGCGGCATGGGAGGCATGGGCGGCGGTCTGCCCGGGCTCGGCGGCGGAGCGATTCCGCCCGATCTCGCCAACCTGATGAACAAGAAGAAATAATCCAGACAATACAGTTAGACTTAGAAGGAAAATATCATGGCTACCTCCATTCGCCTCTCGCGCGGCGGTTCGAAAAAGCGCCCCTATTACAAGATCGTCGTCGCCGATTCGCGCAGCCCGCGCGACGGCCGCTTCATTGAACGCATCGGCAGCTACAACCCGCTGCTCGCCAAGGACAATCCGGAGCGCGTCAAGCTTGACGCCGAGCGCGCGACGCACTGGCTGAGCGTCGGCGCGCAGCCGAGCGACCGCGTTGCCCGCTTCCTCGACGCCGCGGGCATCAAGGAACGCGCCGCGCGCAATAACCCCAACAAGGCGGTTCCGGGCGAAAAGGCCAAGGAACGCGCCGAAGAAAAGGCGTCGAAGCTGGCTGAGGCCGAAGAGGCCGCAAAGGCTGCCGCCGCCGCTCCGGCTGAAGAAGCCCCGGTTGAAGAGGCTCCCGCTGAAGAAGCTCCCGCCGAAGAGGTTACGGCCGAATCGGATGCCACGGGTTCGGTGAAGACCGAAGAAACCGCCGAAGCCGTTGCCGATGCGGTCGCCGACGAAGTTCCCGCCGACGCGACTGCCGAAGACGCAACCGCGATCGCCGAAGAAGTCGCTGAAGGCGGCCCCGTCGCTGCCGAGGGCGAAGAAGCCCCGGCCGAAGACGCCGGCGAAGAAAAGGCCGAAGGCTAACCGCCTTGGTGAGCGCCGACCGCCCCGTCACCCTTGCCGCCATTGCCGGTGCGCACGGGGTACGGGGCGAGGTGCGCCTCAAATTGTTCGGCGAAGGCGCGGATGCTCTCCGCGCCTTTTCCACATTCGATGCGGGGCCGCGCAAGCTGACCCTGACGTCGGTGCGCCCCGCCAATCAGGGCGCGGTCGCAAGCTTTGCCGAGCTGACCGACCGCAGCGCTGCCGAGGCATTGCGCGGCACGCTTCTGACCGTTCCGCGCTCGGCGCTGCCGCCGCTCGGTCCCGGCGAATATTATCATCACGACCTGATCGGGCTTGCCTGCACCTCCACCGACGGAGCGCCCGTCGGCCACGTCGTCGCGGTCGAAAATTTCGGCGCGGGCGACATCCTCGAAATCGAGAAGCCCGATGGCAAACGCTTCATGGTCCCGATGACCGCGCAGGCGGTCACGGCATGGGATGACGCGGGCGTGACGATCGATCCGGCATTTGCCGACTGACACAGCGCGTTCAGCGCGCGCGCACCCGCTTTCGCGTGGCCGCCCGGCCGATTGATTTGCAGCATTCGGCGACCCGCACGAAATAGGTGTCGGCGCCTTCGCGGTGGCTCGGCGTCACCAGTTCGGCGAAGCGGTCGAACGCCGCCACGAACTTGCGTACCAGCCGGTCAATATCGGCGCTGAGCTGGCCGTGGCCTGCGACCCAGACGCGCATAAAATTTTCGTCCATCATCGGTCTTCTCCTGCTTGTCCGATGACGATCCATTTGCGCCTTTCGCGCGCCGCTTGCCAACAAAAGCTGTGGCGCTTCTCATAAGGACAGCTTATGATGATCGGCATGACGAAAATTCCGCCGCTTGCCGCCGTCCGCGCGTTCGAGGCCGCAGCCAGGCTGGAAAATTTTTCGCGCGCGGCAGAGGAGCTGGGGATGACGCAGGCGGCGGTCAGCTATCAGGTGCGTCAATTGGAGGATCGCCTCGGCCGCCCGCTGTTCGTCCGCGAAAAGGGTCGCGTGCGGCTGTCGGAAACGGGGCAGCGCCTGCTCCCCGCGATCAGCTCGGCCTTTGCGGCAATGGGTGATGCCTTTGCGTCGCTGGGCAGCGACGAGACCGATGTGCTGACGATCAATGCCGTGACAAGCTTCGGCGGCGGGTGGCTCGCCTCGCGCATCGGCGCGTTCCAGCTCGCCTTTCCCGACCTCGCGGTCCGCCTGTCGATGTCGAACGCGCTCGTCGATTTCAACGCGTCGAGCGTCGATGTTGCGATCCGCATGGGGCCGGGCGGGTGGCCGGGGCTGCGCGCCGATTTCCTGTTTCGCGGCCATGTTTCGCCGATCTGCGCGCCATCGTTTCGCGACGCCAACCATATCGAGCAGCCCGCCGACCTGCTGCGCGTCGAGCGGCTCGCGCCGAATGATCCGTGGTGGGCGGGCTGGCTTGCGGCAGCAGGGGTCGACACGTCGCCGCCGCCGCAGCGGCGCGGCATCGAACTCGACAGCCAGCTCCAGGAGGCGTCGGCGGTGCAGAGCGGCTTCGGCATCGCGATGATGACTCCGCTGATCTGGCGGGCCGAAATCGATGCGGGGCGGCTCGTCCAGCCGTTCGACACGCTCTATCATACCGGCAGCGCGACGTGGCTCGTCCACCGCGAGGGCCGCGCCGGCGTCCGCAAGATCGAGCGCTTCCGCGAATGGCTCCACGCTGAAATGGACCGCGATCGCGACCGTTCGCCCGCCGCGATATGGGAGCCGCTGGGCTAGCGACGCATAGCCCTCTTGCCAGCGCGTGGCGCTGTGCCATGAAGGCGCGATGACCCAGCTTCACGCCACCATCGTCCAGGCCGCCCCGATCCCGCTCGCGATCGGCGACGGCATCGCTGCCGCTGCCGACCATGCGCGGCGCGCGGCGGACGCCGGCGCGCAGATTGTCGCATTTGGCGAAACCTTCCTCGGCGGCTATCCGCTCTGGCTCGACGAGGCGCCGGGCGCCGCGCTGTGGGACCATCCGGGCACGCGGGCGCTCCACCGCATCCTGCTCGATCAGGCGGTGCGCCAAGACGATCCGCGCTTCGCGCCGTTGCAGGAGGTCGCCGACCGCGGGGTGCTCCTGTCGATTGGCGCGCACGAGCGCGTGCGGTCGAGCCTTTGCAACACGCAGATTCTTTTCCGTCCCGGCGCGCCGCCGCTCCTCCACCGCAAGCTCGTTCCGACGCATGGCGAACGGCTGATCTGGGCGCGCGGCGACGGGTCGACGCTCGACGTCCATCAGGCACCCTTCGGCGCGGTCGGCAGCCTCATCTGTTGGGAGCATTGGATGCCGCTCGCGCGCGCGGCGATGCACAATCGCGGCGAAGCGGTGCATGTCGCCGCCTGGCCGACGGTGCGTGAAACCTATGCCATTGCGTCGCGCCACTATGCGTTCGAGGGGCGGTGCTTCGTTCTTGCTGCCGGGCTGGTACAGGCGCGCGCCGACCTCCTCGACGGCCTCGCGCGCGTCGGCGGCGATGCCGAGGCCGAGGCGCTGATCCGCGCGATGCCTGACGGACCACTCAACCGCGGCGGCAGCCTGGTCGTCGCGCCCGACGCGACGGTGCTGGCCACGGCGGGTGAGGGCGAGGAGCATCTGTCGGCGACGCTGGACCTGTCTATGATCGGCGAGGCGCTCGCGGCGCTCGATGTCGACGGCCATTACAGCCGCCCCGACGTCTTCACGCTCGATGTCGACACAGCGCCGCAAGCGGGGGTGCGCTGGGACTGACAGGGCGACGCGCGGGGGGAATCGCTTCTTGCGCGCGCAGCCGCTATGGCGGCTCGCATCATGACATTCGCCGCCGTTCCGCTGACGCTTTATCCCGACATGTTCCCCGGCCCGCTGGGGCACAGCATGGCGGGCCGCGCGCTCGAGGCGGGGGTGTGGTCGTGCGCGCCCGTGCAGATCCGCGATTTTGCGACCGATAAGCACCGCACCGTCGACGATACGCCCGCGGGCGGCGGCGCGGGGATGGTGCTCAAGGCCGATGTGCTCGGCGCCGCGATCGACCATGCGACGGCGGCGCATCCGGGGCTACCTATCGTCGCGATGACGCCGCGCGGCGCACCGGTGACGCAGGCGCGCATCCGCGAACTTTCCGCCGGCCCCGGCGCGATCATCCTTTGCGGGCGGTTCGAGGGGTTCGACGAGCGCATCTTCGACGCAAGGCCCATTGAGCAGCTTTCGATGGGCGACATCATCTTGTCGGGGGGCGAGATGGCGGCGCTGATGCTGCTCGACGCTTGCATTCGGCTGCTTCCCGGCGTAATGGGCGCGGCTTCAAGCGGCGACGACGAATCGTTCGAACACGGTCTGCTCGAATATCCGCACTATACCCGGCCCGTCACTTGGGAAGGGCGCACGATCCCCGAAGTGCTGCGATCGGGGGATCATGCGAAGATCGCCGCCTGGCGGAAACACCAGGCGGAGGACGACACACGGTTACGCAGGCCGGACCTTTGGGAGCGTCATATCGATGCTCGGGACCGACCTGCCTCTGGCGCGCGGCAAAAGAAGAAGGACTAGGGGCATGAACCTCATCCAGACGATCGAAGCCGAAGAAATCGCCAAGGCTGGCAAAGACATTCCGACCTTCCGCCCTGGCGACACGCTGCGCGTCGGCGTGCGCGTGGTCGAAGGCGAACGCACCCGCGTCCAGAATTTCGAAGGCGTGTGCATCGCGCGTTCGAACAAGGGCATGGGCTCCAACTTCACCGTACGCAAACTGTCGTTCGGCGAAGGTGTCGAGCGCGTTTTCCCGCTCTATTCGCCGAACATCGATTCGATTACCGTCGTCCGCAAGGGCGCCGTCCGCCGCGCGAAACTTTACTATCTGCGCGGCCGCACCGGTAAATCGGCGCGTATTGCGGAACGCCGCGATTACCGGTCGGAAGCCGAGGGCTAAGGAGAGCTTCTCCTCCACAAAGCCGAAACAGCTTTCCAAAACGGCCGGTTCCGCCAACAGGCAGAGCCGGCCGTTTTTCGTTTCACGCCAAGACAAAGGACATTTTCATGGGTTACCGGATCGTCGTCGCAGGTGCGACGGGCAATGTCGGACGCGAAGTCCTCGCCATCCTCGCCGAACGCGAATTCCCGATTGCCGAACTGGCAGCGGTCGCTTCGTCGCGCAGCCAGGGCGACGAGGTCGAGATCGGCGAGACCGGCAAGACCGTGAAATGCCAGAATATCGAGAATTTCGACTGGTCGGGCTGGGACATGGCGATCTTCGCGATCGGCAGCGACGCGACCGCGATCCATGCGCCCAAGGCCGCAGCGGCGGGCTGCGTCGTGATCGACAACAGCTCGCTCTATCGCATGGATCCCGACGTGCCGCTGATCGTGCCCGAGGTGAACCCCGACGCGATCGACGGCTACACCAAAAAGAACATCATCGCGAACCCCAACTGCTCGACCGCACAGATGGTGGTGGCGCTGAAGCCGATCCATGATGCCGCAACCATCACGCGCGTTGTCGTATCGACCTATCAGTCGGTGTCGGGCGCGGGCAAGGCGGGGATGGACGAGCTGTGGAACCAGACGCGCCAGATATTCGTCGGCGACGAAAAGGATGTGCAGAAGTTCACGAAGCAGATCGCCTTCAACGTCATCCCGCACATCGACAAGTTCCTCGATGACGGCTCGACCAAGGAAGAGTGGAAGATGGTTGTCGAGACCAAGAAGATCCTCGATCCCAAGGTCAAGGTGACCGCGACCTGCGTGCGCGTGCCCGTCTTCGTCGGCCATTCGGAAGCGATCAACATCGAAACCGAAAAGGAGCTGTCGGCAGAGGATGCGCAGCGCATCCTGCGTGAAGCCCCCGGCGTCGTGCTCCACGACAAGCGCGAGGATGGCGGCTACATCACCCCCGTCGAATGCGTCGGCGATTTTGCGACCTTCGTCAGCCGCGTGCGCGAAGACCCGACGGTCGATAACGGCCTCAACCTGTGGTGCGTCAGCGACAATCTTCGCAAGGGCGCCGCGCTCAATGCGGTGCAGATCGCCGAACTGCTCGGACGGCGCCACCTGAAGAAGGGCTGATCGCCGTGTCGCCGAACGAGAAAGCCGTGCGCGCCTATATCGACGCCTTCAACCGCGGCGACTGGGATGCGATGCATGACATTTTCACCGAGGACGCCAGGATCCAGGGCGTCCTCGGCCATGCGACGCTCGACTGGGCGCTCGACATCTGGAAAGGGTTGCACGAGGCGATGGGCTGCCGGCTCGAGCCGGTGGCGATCGCGGTCGACGGCGACCAGGTCGCCGTGCGCTACAAGGAAACTGGCCGCTTCGCCGCCCCCTTCATCGCCTATCCCGACGCTGAGCCAACCGGCAAAAGCTATGAGGTCCTCGCGATGGAATGGTTCGACTGTCGCGACGGCCGCATCCACCAGCGTTGGGGCGCGCGCGATTCGGCGACGATCCGTAAACAGATACTGGGTGAGTGACGGCGGCGACGAGCCCCGCGCAGCGTCGCCTGCTCGGCCTGCTGCTTGCGCTGCTGCTCGTCGCGCAGATCGAGCAGCCCTATCCTGAAGTCGCGCTGCTCCAGCATCTGCCGACGATGCTGCTACTGATCGCGTCGCCGGCGCTGCTTCGCCGCTGGCCGCTGTCGACGCCGGCGGTCGCGTGCGTTGTCGCTTTCCTCGCGCTACACACGCTCGGCGGACGCTACGCCTACAGCAACGTCCCCTATGACGATTGGGCGCGCGCGCTGACCGGCACGACTCTCTCCGAAAGCCTTGGCTGGACGCGCAACCACTACGACCGCCTTGTCCATTTCGCTTTCGGCGCGCTGTCGATCGTCCCCGTCGCCGAAGTCGCGCGCCGTTGGGGCGGGCTGGGCCGACGCGGCGCGCTGGTTGTCGCCATTGGCTGCGTGCTTGCGTTGTCGAGCCTCTACGAAATCTTCGAATGGCTGCTCACCGTCGTTGCTGCGGGCGAAACCGCCGACCGCTACAACGGCCAGCAAGGTGACATGTGGGACGCGCAGAAGGACATGGCGCTCGCGCTGCTCGGCGCGCTCGCCGTCGCGGCGGCCGTGGCGAAGCGGTAGTCGACAGGCTTCCTTCGATGCTAAGCAAGGCAGCACAGGCGGCGTCCAGCCTTGCGCTTCCCACGGCCGAGGGCCGAACCTAGCGCGGTCGTTTGACGAGGAATGGCCGGGAATTGCTTCCCGGCCATCGGTGCGTCTCAATCGGTTGCTTACCACCCGGTCGGCTTGCCCTTATTCTGCTCGTCGAGCCATTTTTTCAGCGGCGCGAAATAGGCGGCCATCGCCTTGCCCGACATTTCGCGGCTGCCGGTAAAGGCTTCGAGCGCGTCGGGCCACGGCTTTGACGCGCCCATTTCGAGCATCGCGTTCAACTTCTCGCCGACCGCCTTGTTGCCATAAAAGGAACAGCGGTGGAGCGGCCCTTTCCACCCCGCCTGCTTGCACGCCGCCTGATAGAATTGGAACTGCAGCACGCGCGCCAGGAAATAGCGCGTGTAGGGCGTGTTGCCCGGAATATGATATTTTGCGCCCGGATCGAAGGCGTCAGCCGGACGCTCGGCGGGCGGGACGATCCCCTGATATTGGGTGCGAAGATCGGTCCACGCCTTGTTGTAATCGGCGGGCTTGATCGACCCGTCGAACACGCCCCAGCGCCAGCGGTCGATCAACAGGCCAAAGGGCAGGAACGCCACCTTGTCCATCGCCTGCCGCAGCAGCAGGCCGATATCCTTGTCGGCGCTCGGTACCTTCGCCTTGTCGAGCAGGTCGATGTCGACGAGATACTGCGGCGTGATCGACAGCGCGACGAAATCGCCGATCGCCTCGTGGAAGCCATCGTTCGCGCCGTTCAGATATAGGAACGGCTGTTCGTTATAGGCGCGCTGATAATAATTATGGCCGAGTTCATGGTGGATGGTGACGAAATCGTCGGCATTCACCTTGATGCACATCTTGATGCGGATATCGTCCTTATTGTCGATATCCCACGCCGACGCATGGCAGACGACTTCGCGGTCGGCGGGCTTGGTGAACATGCTCCGCGTCCAAAAGGTTTCGGGAAGCGGCTCCATCCCCAGCGACGAATAGAAATTCTCGCCGATCTTGACCATGTCGATCGGGCCCTTGCCCTTCGCCGCCAGCAATTCGCCGATGTCATAGCCAAGATCGCCCGTTCCCGGCGGCGCGACGAGTGGATAGATGTTGCCCCATTCCTGCGCCCACATATTGCCGAGCAGGTCGGCGCGAATCGGACCCGTCTTCGGCTGGATCGCGTCACCATATTTCTCGTTGAGTTTCGAGCGCACATAGGTGTGGAGCGCCATGTAGAGCGGCTTGACTTCCTGCCACAGCCGCTCGGTCGTCTTGGCGAATTCTTCGGGCGGCATGTCATAGCCAGAGCGCCACATCGCGCCGACGTCGGTAAAGCCCAGTTCCTTCGCGCCCTCGTTCGCGATGCCGACCATCTTGGCATAATCGTCCTTCATCGGCGCGCCGACCTGATTGTGCCAGCTCGTCCACATTTCAGCGAGTTCGGCGGGGGTGCGTTCGACATTCCCCATTTCGGCCTCGATGTCCGAACCCGAAATTTCCTTGCCGTTGAGCGTCCCGCGGCCCTTGCCATATTGCGACTGCAGGTTCGTCGCGATCTGGTTGAGTTCGGTCGCGGCGCCCGGCGTCGTCGGCGCGGGAAGCACGAGACCGGTGCGCAATATGTCGAGCTTGCGCTGCGTATCGGCGCTGAGCCCACCGACATTCATGTATTTGGCAGCTTCGAGCGCATATTTGACCATCTTTTCGGTGCCGACGGCATTGATGCGCGCCGCCATCGCGTCGGTATCCTCGGTGATGTAGGTCGAATTGACCCAGTTCACCTGGCTCGCCTCGACCGTATAGTCGAACAGATCCTTTTCGGCCGCGGCGATAAAGGCTTCGGCGTCCGCGACAGTGGGCGCGGCCGTTTGCGCCGCCGCCGGCGTCGCCACGGCGAGCGAAAGGGCAAGCGACAGGGTCGAGATCATCGATTTCATGGGGTTGCGTCCTCAATCAAGTTTCATGCGCTCTGCGGCGCGATAGCCACAGCTTGGCGCGCGCCGCCTGCCCGGTCAAGCGGCCAGGAAGCTTGCGATCGCCTCGCCGAGAGCAGGCTCGGTCACGCTCGACATATGCGTTCCGGGGATCGTCGTGAGCCGCGCGTCGGCGAGCGTTGCCGCAAGTTCGGGCGCTGAACCATTGTCCTGATCGTCCTCGCCGCAGACGACGAGCGTGGGCATGGTGATCGCCGCTAGTGCTTCAGGTGGCGTGTCGGTGAAGCTGTTCAGCAGATGCCCGGCAGCGACGCGGTCGACCTTCATCGTTTTCATGAACTGGATCGCCATCCATGTATCGTCCCCGCGCTTCGCGCTGTCATATTCGGCGATCGCGCGGCGAAAGAAATCGCCCCGGCGCTGCCAGCCTGAAAGGCCCGCGAGCCCCATGCCGCCAAGGATCAGCCGCTCGGGTGCGACGCCCCCGACGACCGCGCGTACACTGGTCCGGGCGCCGAGCGAAAAGCCGCCGAGATCGAAGCGGTCGAGGCCCAGATGCGCTATCAGGTCGCGCAGATCGTCGACGAGGACATCGGGCGGATAATGCGCCGCGTCGTGCGGCGCGTCGCTCGCCCCATGAACGCGCAGGTCGGGCATGATGACGCGGTAACCCTCGGCTGCAATCCCGTCGGCGGTGCCGAACTTGATCCAATTGACCTCTGCGTTGGAGAAAAGGCCGTGGAGCAGGAGCAGCGGCCGCCCCTCGCCCCTTTCGCGCCAAGCAAGGCGAATCCCGTCGCGCGCTTCGAAAAAATTCGTGTCGTTCATCGCGCGCGCAGTCCCTTTTGCTCCATCCGCCATTTCGCCATCTCTATCCGGTCCTGCCCGAAAAAGGGCTCGCCGTCGAATACGAGTGTCGGGACGCCCCAATGGCCCGCGATCTCGAGCGCGACCTGATTGCCGACAATCTCAGTGTCGAGCGCATCGGCATCCGCGACGACCTCTGCATCAAGCTCGCCGAGGTCGAGTCCGGCGCGACCCGCGGCGCCGGCGAGATGGTCGCCAAGGTGCCAGTCCTCGACGCCGCCCCAGATCAGCTGCCCCGCCTCATGCGCGAAGGCGAGCCCCTTGCCGCGCCGCGCTGCCGCCTGCCCCAGCCGTGTGAGGCGATAGATATAGGGCTGATCGGCTGCGATCGCGCGCGTCGTCACATTCTGGACGATCGGATCGGGGCGCGGCGGCCCGAAGGGGATGCCGTGGAACTGCGCGACGCGGATCATGTCGCGCATCGTATAGCTCAGCCAATTGGGGTGGTTGCGCTCGAAGAAGTCGGGCTGGCGGATCGCGAGCGGATAGACGGGGCGCAGCTTGATCATAACATCGTGGCTCGCCGCGAGCGCACGATAGCGGCCGACGGCGAGATAGCTGTACGGCGAGCGGAAGGACCAGAAAAGGTCGGCGGTCAGCGTCATGGAGCGCACCCTGCCCGAAATGGAGCGAAGTGCAACCGTTGGCGCCGCTGTTGCTGCCGAAACGGATGTTTTTGAAGGTGTCGCGCAGCGTGCGTTGTGTTTAGTAGCAATTGCTATTATATGTGGTGCCATGAGTGAATCGATCGGCTTTCTGCTCAACGACACCGCGCGGCTGTTCCGGCGCGCGTTCAACGCGCGCACGCGCGACAGCGGCATCACCGCGTTGCAGTGGCGCGTGCTGTCCTATCTGTCGCGGCACCCCGGTATCCGCCAGGGCCCGCTCGCGGATATTATCGAGGTCGAGCCGATCACCCTGTCGCGGATGATCGACCGGCTGGAAGAGGCGGGGCTTGCCGAGCGCCGCGCCGATCCGACCGACCGCCGCGCGTGGCTGCTGCACCTCACCCCGCTCGCCGAGCCGCTGCTCGACGATCTGCGCCGCACCGGGCGGGCCGTCGTCGCCGAGGCGACCGAGGGGCTGAGCGACGCCGAACGCGACCAGCTCGCCGCGCTCGTCGAGCGCGTCCGCGCCAACCTGTCGCGCCGCGAATGCCTGAAAGAGAAAGAGACGCTCTGATGGACCAGCTGACCCGCCGCCCGCGGCCCGAGGATGCGAACTCCCCCGCCGCAGCGCCGAAAGCCGATCCCGTCCCGCCCACCGCCCCCGACGCGGCATTGCGCGGCGATGCAGCGCCCGCCTGGCGCACCCGCCTGCTGATGTTCGGTCTGCCGCTGCTGATGGCGGCCGGGGCGGGCGGATACTGGCTGATGAGCGGCGGAACGGTGTCGACCGACAATGCCTATGTCCAGATGGACAAGGTTTCGGTGGCTGCGGAGATCGGCGGACGCATCACCGAAGTTGCCGTGCGCGACGGGCAGCATGTCGCGGCGGGCCAATTATTGTTCCGCATCGACGGCGAACCCTATGCGCTGAGCGTCGCACAGGCGGACGCGGCGATCGACGCCGCGCGCGTCGACGTCGGCAATCTGTCGGCGAGCCTCGCCGCCACCGGCGTCGCCATCCGCGCCGCCGAAGAGGATATCGCCTTTGCCGAGGCCAATTTCCGCCGCCAGGCCGCGCTGATGGAGCAGGGCTTTACGACGCGCGCCGCCTATGATGCCGCGAAACATGCGGTCGACCAGGCGCGCGCCAGCCTGGCGCAGGCGAGGGCCGACGCGGTCGAGGCGCGCGCGAAGCTGGCGACCGGAGGCAGCGGCATCAATCCGCAGGTCGAAGCCGCGCGGGTGCAGCGCGCGCAGGCGGCGGTCAATCTGGGCCGCACCGAGGTTCGCGCGCCAAGCGCGGGCCGTATCGCGCAATCGGACCGGCTGCAGGTCGGCCAGACGATGGTCGCGGGGCTGCCCGCGGTGACGATCGTCGACACGGCCCGTCCGTGGGTCGAGGCCAATTTCAAGGAAACCGACCTTGCCGACATGCGCGTCGGCCAGCGCGCCGAAATCCGTTTCGACGCCTATCCGGGGCTGAAGGTGCGCGGCCATGTGCTGACGATCGGGGCAGGGACGGGCAGCGAATTTTCGGTCCTGCCCGCGCAGAATGCGACGGGCAACTGGGTCAAGGTGACGCAGCGCGTCCCCGTCCGCATCGCCCTTGACGAAAAGCCGTCGCGCGACATGATCGCCGGGCTGTCGGCGGATGTGACGGTGTTTACCGGCGGCGGGACGGCGGCGGGGAAGTAGGGGTGGTCGCGCCGCTTTACACAACCCCATCCCTCCCCTTCAGGGGAGGGCAGCGAGACTTGCCAGCTTGCTGGCTTAGTCGCGGCGGGTGGGGTCCAGCGGCCTTGCGCCAGGCCGATGGACCCCACCCCAACCCCTCCCCTGAAGGGGAGGGGCTTTTTAGCTAGCCATGGCCAGCCGCTCGCTCCCCCGCCGGCCCGCCGCCGCTGCGCTGCCCGCCGGCGACGAGGTGCCGCTGCACGAGCGCGTGCGTTTTCGCGGGCTGCTGACGGTTGCGGTGATGGGCGCGTCGATCATGCAGATCCTCGACACGACAATCGCCAATGTCGCGATCCCGCACATGCAGTCGGCGCTCGGCGCGACGGGCGAGACGGTGACGTGGGTGCTCACCAGCTATATCCTCGCGTCGGCGGTCGCGATGCCGATCACCGGCTGGCTTGCCGACCGCATCGGCCGGCGCGAGCTGTTCCTTGCCGCGATCGCGGGCTTCATCGTCACGTCGATGGCGTGCGGCGCCGCGCAATCGCTCGAACAGATGGTCGTCTTTCGCTTTCTGCAGGGCGTGAGCGCCGCCTTTATCGCGCCATTGTCGCAATCGGTGATGCTCGACATCAATCCCCCCGAACGCCATGCGCGCGCGATGTCGATCTGGGGCATGGGGATCATGATCGGGCCGATTCTGGGCCCCATACTCGGCGGCTGGCTGACCGAAAGCGCCAATTGGCGCTGGGTCTTTTACGTCAACCTGCCGGTCGGCCTGATCACGCTCGCGATGATGTGGGCGCTGCTCCCCGCGACGCACCGCCGCGAGCGCAAGTTCGACCTGTTCGGATTTTCGATGCTCGCGCTGGGCCTCGCGGCCTTGCAACTGATGCTCGACCGCGGCGCGCACGAGGACTGGTTCGACAGCGCCGAAATCTGGATCGAATGCGGGGTCGCCATCGGCTGCCTGTGGATCTTTGGCGTCCACCTGTTCACGTCGCGCCGCGACACGCTGTTCAACCGCGCGATGCTTGCCGACCGCAACCTCGTCACCGCGATGGGATTCATGATCGTGATCGGCGTCGTGATGTTCGCGTCGATGGCGCTGCTGCCGCCGATGCTCCAGAATCTGTTCGGATGGCCGGTGATCGACACCGGGCTGGCGCTCGCGGTGCGCGGGATCGGAATCCTGATCAGCATGGGGATCGCGGGGCAGTTGATGGGCAAGGTCGATGCGCGCTGGCTGGTCGGCGCCGGACTCGCCATCGCCGCGCTGTCGCTGTGGCAGATGAGCCACTGGTCGCTCGCCATGGGGATGCGGCCCGTCATCGTCAGCGGGCTGGTGCAGGGGCTGGGCATGGGGCTGATCTTCATCCCGCTCAACACCATGGCGTTCGCAACGATCGCGCCGCATTTCCGCACCGACGGGTCGAGCCTGCTCAACCTGTTCCGCAGCCTGGGCGCGTCGGTCGGCATATCGGTCGTGACGACGCTGTTGGGCGCGAACATCCAGACGAGCCACGCCGACCTCGCCGCGCATGTCACCAGCGGTTCGACGAGCGTGATCGACCCGTCGACCGCCGACCGCTTCGGATCGCTCGGCGATGCCGCGATGATGATGGTCAATGCCGAGATCAACCGGCAGGCGGCGATGATCGCCTATATCGACGATTTCTGGCTGATGATGTGGGTGACGCTGGCGGCGGTGCCGCTGGTGCTGCTGCTACGGCCGGCCAGGCAGGAGGCGCCGCAGGCGGCGACGGAGGATATGGGGGATTAGAAAGCGGCGGCTTTGGGGTGGGGAGTGGACGTTCGACGCGATTAAGGCCCCTCCCCTTCAGGGGAGGGGTTTGAGGTGGGGGTCCGACGCCTTGCGCAAGGCCGCTGGCCCCCACCCCACTCCGACTAGGCAGCAAGCTGCCAAGTCTTCGTTGCCCCTCCCCTGAAGGGGAGGGGCTGTCTTTTCCTTACGGCAACTATCGGTCGCTACCAGACCTTCGTCATCGCGGACTTGATCCCGGATCCATGATTTCGGCGCTGCTATGGATCCCGGATCAAGTCCGGGATCACGAACTGATTATTGGCAGGAATTGGCGCAATCTGCTCCAAACTCCCGGTCGCGCAGCGATGGGGGGGGCAGTCGCGCTGCGCTAGCCCGCCTCCACGCGCCGCTTGAGCCGCGCGAGTCCGTCGGCTGCGGCGGCGGCGTGGGGGCCGATCCAGCGGTCGTGGATGTCCTGGATCGGCATCGCGTCGAGGTGGTTCCAGCGTTCGCGCCCGCGGCGTTCGGCGATCACCAGTCCGGCATCTTCCAGCACCCTCAGATGCTGCATCACCGTGCAGCGGTCGATTTCGGGGAAATGGTCGCAGAGCGTTCCCGTCGTGAGCGGCTGGTCTTTCAGATCATCCAGAATCTGTCGCCGCACCGCATGGGCCAGCGCCTTGAACACGCGGTCATAATCGTCGTGGATTGACATGTTATAAAAATATAACATAATTGGCGCCGACTCAAGCGGAGATTGGCGATGGAACTCAAATTCAGGGTCGCGGCGCGGATCGCGAAGCCGGTGCACGAAGTGTTCGAGGCGGTGGCCGATCCCGCGCAGCTTTCGGAATATTTCACGACCGGCGGCGCGCAGGGGCGGTTGGAGCCGGGCGCGACCGTGTCGTGGGCTTTTCACGATTACCCCGGCGCCTTCCCGGTTTGGGTGATCGAAGTGGTGAAGGATGAAAGGATCGTGCTCGAATGGCAGGCGGGCGAAGGCGAAGCCCCCAATCTCGAGGGCGGCGAACTGAAGGATGCCGATTACCGGACGCGCGTGACGATGAGTTTCAAGAGCCTCGACGACGGCCGCACGCTGGTCGAGATCGCCGAGGAAGGCTGGCGCGAGAACCAGGCCGCGCTCGGCGCCAGCTATGGCAATTGCCAGGGCTGGGCGCAGATGCTGTGCGCGCTGAAGGCGTGGCTCGAATATGGCATCAACCTGCGCGCGGGCATGTATGATTGAGGCGCGCGCGGCGCGGGCAAGCCCGCGCGGCGGCCCGATTCAACGGAACGGCGGCTCGTTGAACGCGCGCAATTTGCGGCTGTGCAGCTTCGCGCCCTCGTCGTGCAGTATCTCGCAGGTCCGAATGCCGATTTGCAGGTGCGCGGCAATCGCCTCTTCGTAGAAGCGGTTCGCCTGTCCGGGCAGCTTGAGTTCGCCGTGCAGCGGCTTGTCGCTGACGCAGAGCAGCGTCCCATAAGGCACGCGGAAGCGATAGCCCTGCGCGGCGATCGTCGCCGACTCCATGTCGATCCCGATCGCGCGCGACTGCGAAAAGCGCAGCGCCGAGTCGGTGAAGCGCAGCTCCCAATTGCGGTCGTCGGTGGTGACGACGGTGCCGGTGCGCATCCGTTTCTTGAGGTCGGCGCCGCTCGTCCCCGACACCGCCTCGGCCGCGCCGGCGAGCGCCTGTTGCACTTCGGCGATCGGCGGGATCGGGATTTCGGGCGGCAGCACGCTGTCGAGGATATGGTCGTCGCGCAAATAGGCGTGCGCGAGCACATAGTCGCCGATCCGCTGGCTGGGGCGCAGGCCGCCGCAATGGCCGATCATCAGCCATGCCTCGGGCCGCAGGACGGCAAGGTGGTCGCAGATCGTCTTGGCATTCGACGGGCCGACCCCGATGTTGACGAGCGTGATGCCGCTGCCGTCGGGCGCGATCAGGTGATAGGCGGGCATCTGGTGCCGCCGCCACGCGCTGTCGGCGACGAGCGCGCTCGCATTGACGCCGGGCCGGTCGACATAGAGACCGCCGGCGCCGGCAAGCGCCGTGTAGCGACCCTCGCCGACCTGCTTGCCCGCCCAGACGACGAATTCGTCGACATAGCGGTGATAGTTGGTGAAGAGGATATAGCGCTGGAAATGCTCGGGCGCGGTGCCGGTATAGTGGCGCAGGCGCGCGAGGCTGAAATCGGTGCGCAGCGCGTCGAACAGCGCGAGTGGCTGCGCCGCGGTCGGATCGAGACCGAACAGCCCGTCGGCAAGCTCGTCGCCGATGTCGGCGAGTTCGGTCGTCGGAAAATGGCGCGCAAGCTCGAGCGGCGTGACGCTCCCCATGTCCGAACCGTCGCTCGCGTCGAGCACATAGGGGAAGGGGATCTGTTGTCCCGTCCGCGTGACCTCCAGCGTCACCTCATAGTGGCGGACGAGCAGCAGCAATTGCTCGCGCAGATAATCCTCGAACAAATCGGGGCGGGTGACGGTGGTGACGAATTCGCCCGCGCGCTCGAAATGACCGAAGGCGAAATTGTGGCCGCCCTGGCCCTTGCGAAACTCGCCGGTGGTGACGAGACGGAGCGCGGGATAGTCGAACAGCCCGGACGATGCCGCGTCGGCGGGCGGCAGCGTGCGGTCGCGAACATAGTCGGCAATCGCCGATTTCAGCGCGGATACGGAAGACTGGAAGCGGCTTTTGAGTTCGTCGATGACCGCGTCGACAAGCGCGGCGGGATCAGCGATTTCGGAAGTTGGCGATGAGGTCGTCATCGCGACGCTGTTGCACGAAATTATGACAAAAGGGAAGAGGGCGGCACCATCGGGCGCCGCCCCCCAGATCTCAGAGCTGTTCGAGCATATGGTCGGCGCTCGAAACCTTGAATTCGCCCGGTGCCTCGACGTTGAGCTGTTCGACGACGCCGTCGTTGACGATCATCGAGAAGCGCTGGCCGCGCTTGCCCATGCCGAACGCCTTGCCGTCCATCGTCAGCCCGACCGCTTCGGCGAAGTCGCCGTTGCCGTCGGCGAGCATCGTGACGCTGTCGCCGGCGCCGGCGCTCTTGCCCCACGCGCCCATGACGAAGGCGTCGTTCACCGCGGTGCAGACGATTTCATCGACGCCCTTGGCCTTGAGTTCGGCGGCCTTGTCGACAAAGCCGGGAAGATGCTTGGCCGAGCAGGTCGGCGTGAACGCGCCGGGCACGGAGAAAAGCGCCACCTTGCGGCCCTTGAAATAATCGCTGCTGCTCACCTGTTCGGGACCATTTTCGGTCACCTTGACCAGCTTGGCGTCGGGCAAAGTGTCTCCGGTCTGGATCGTCATGTCGGCATCCTTTCGTTGAGGGGGTTGGATCGCGGCAGACATTGGGGCGGGGCGGTGCCAAGTCAAGCGGTCGGGAACCCCCCTGGCGGGAATTTCCGCAATCGGCGGCGCGGCTTGGCCGGAGAGACGGGCGCCGACGTCAAAGAGGCTGGACCTGCCGCGCACGCGGGTTCATGATGGCGCGATGGAGACGGACCCGACCTGGTTCACCGGCCAGCTGCTGCTCGCGCTGCCCGGTATTGGCGATCCCCGCTTCGAGCATTCGGTGATTGCGATGATCAGCCATGACGAGGAAGGGGCGATGGGGATCGGCATCGCCGACCCGATCGGCGGCATGACCGTCGGCGCGGTGCTCGACCAACTCGAAATCGACCATGACGACCCGCTCGATCAGCCGGTTTTCCTCGGCGGGCCGGTCGAACCGTCGCGCGGTTTCGTCCTGCACAGCCGCGATTGGGGCGGCGAGGGGGCGGTGCAGGTTTCGGACCGCTGGATGGTGTCGAGCTCGCACGACATATTGCGCGCGATCGGCGACGGGCACGGACCGTCGCAGTGGCTCGTCGCGCTCGGCTATGCGGGCTGGTCGCCGGGGCAGCTGGAAGGCGAGATGGTGCGCCACGGCTGGCATGTCACACCGGGCAGCGACACCCTGCTATTCGAAACGCCGCCCGCCAGACGCTGGCAGGCGGCGTTCGCCGAAGCGGGAGTGGACGCCCGCCTGCTTGCCACCGAAGGCGGCGAAGCATAGCTTCGTTTTTCGCCGGGACGACGATATCGGATCAGCGCGCAAGCGCGAGCAGCGGCTGACCCCGATCGAGGTTGGCGCGCGCGGTGCGCGCCGCCCAGCGTGAGTCGACGTAGCGGCCGTCGGCCAGCTCGACATCGTAGCGGATCGGGCTGGCGGCCGCCGCTTCATAGGATGTGGCCGCATCGGCGGTGCGACCCAGCCGGGCATAGGCGGTGCCAAGGTTGATGAGGCGCGACGGGTCGCGCGCGTCGAGCGTGGTGTCGCTCGTCAGCTTGGCGACCGCGGCCTGATTGTCGCCCGCTTTCAGCTCCGCATAGGCCACCGGCAACACATGCGAATCAGCCTGCGGGGCAGTTACGACAACGATCGATTGCGCGGCGGCGGGGGTCGCGAAGGCCAGGACAACAAGCGGAAGCAGAATTTTTTTCATCTTAGGTATCTCCCCGAAAACTTTATGCGATTTTCTCGCGTGACCGTGAAAAAGTCAATATTTCCGGGCATATGTAACATGGCTGTCACATTAGGAAATTATGCTCATCGCATGGCGCATTATAAGTCAAGATAATCAGAACCTTGGCTTTTGCGACTCCGTGTCACAATTCCGGGGTCGCGCTTGTCACAATTGCGCCGCTCCAAAATTTATTTGCCGCGCCGGTTCGGTTCGCGGTCAACGAATCGCGTTCAGGGAGCCGCTGGAGCCACGGCAAAGGCGCGCGGTTTGCCGGGTCATTTTGCCCGCATCGCGAACGGCCGGGCGCGCCGCATTTGCGATATAAAGAAAAGTTTATATTTGATTGGCCGCGCCGTTTCGGTTAGGGCGCCGGGCATAATTGCTTCGAGCATTCGGGACCGCTCGCCTGCGGTCGAACTTGCCAGACTGGAGAAACATCGTGGCCACTCTTGCCGCCGATACCCGTGATTATGTGATTGCCGACATCGGGCTCGCCGATTTCGGGCGCAAGGAAATCAACATCGCCGAAACCGAGATGCCGGGGCTGATGGCGCTGCGCGAAGAATATGGCGCGTCGAAGCCGCTGAAGGGCGCGCGCATCACCGGGTCGCTGCACATGACGATCCAGACCGCGGTGCTGATCGAGACGCTGACCGCGCTCGGCGCCGAAGTTCGCTGGGCGACGTGCAACATCTTTTCGACGCAGGACCATGCCGCTGCCGCAATCGCCGCGTCGGGCGTTCCCGTGTTCGCGGTGAAGGGCGAAAGCCTTGCCGATTATTGGGACTATGTCGGCCGCATCTTCGACTGGGAAAGCGACAATGACGGCCAGACCTGCAACCTGATCCTCGACGACGGCGGCGACGCGACGATGTTCGCGCTGTGGGGCGCCAAGCTCGAGGCCGGCGAAACCATGCCCGCGCCCGAGAATGAGGAAGAGGTCGAGATGCAGCGCGCGCTGAAGGCGTTCATCGCGGCGAAGCCCGGCTATCTCACCAAGACGGTCAAGGCGATCAAGGGCGTGTCGGAAGAAACGACGACCGGCGTCCACCGCCTCTATCACATCGCCAAGAAGGGCGAGCTGCCTTTCCCCGCGATCAACGTCAACGACAGCGTCACCAAGTCGAAATTCGACAATCTTTATGGCTGCAAGGAATCGCTCGTCGACGCGATCCGCCGCGGGACCGACGTGATGCTCGCGGGCAAGGTCGCGACCGTCGCGGGCTTCGGCGACGTCGGCAAGGGCTCGGCCCAGTCGCTCCGCAATGGCGGCGCGCGCGTGCTCGTCACCGAAATCGACCCGATCTGCGCGTTGCAGGCGGCGATGGAAGGGTTCGAGGTCGTGACGATGGACGAAGCCGTCAAGCGCTCGGACATCTTCGTCACCGCGACCGGCAACGCCGACGTCATCACCGCCGAGCATATGGCGGCGATGAAGAATATGGCGATCGTCTGCAACATCGGCCACTTCGACAGCGAGATCCAGATCGCGGCGCTCGCCAACTACAAGTGGACCGAGGTCAAGCCGCAGGTCGACCTCGTCGAATTCCCCGACGGCAAGCAGATCATCATCCTCTCGAAGGGCCGCCTCGTGAACCTCGGCAACGCGACCGGCCACCCGAGCTTCGTGATGTCGGCAAGCTTCACCAACCAGACGCTCGCGCAGATCGAGCTGTGGACGCGCAGCGAGCAGTACAAGAACGACGTCTATGTCCTGCCCAAGCATCTCGACGAAAAAGTCGCCGCGCTGCACCTCGAAAAGCTGGGCGTGCATCTGTCGAAGCTGACGCAGAAGCAGGCCGACTATATCGGCGTGCCGGTCGAAGGGCCGTTCAAGCCCGACCATTATCGCTATTGATCGGCAAAGCCGATCGGAAGGAAGCGGCGCCGGGATTCCGGCGCCGTTTTCATTTGGACGCGCCGCGAGCGTCAGCGAGCGCTTGCGCGCTCGGCCCCTCCGTCAGCCGCGGCGCGACTGCCACCTCCCCATCGCTGCGCGGCCGGGAGGATTGGGGCAGCTTGCACCAATTGCTGCCAATAATCGGTTCGTCATCGCGGACTTGATCCGGGATCCATAGCAGCGCCGAAGTCATGGATCCCGGATCAAGTCCGCGATGACGAAGGTCTGGTAGCGACCAATTGCGGACATGGGGCTGCGCTTTGAGGCGGGTGTCGGTGCCCGCAGTGAACTCGCGATGAATGAGACGTATTTTCCCGTTCACGGAGCCGCGAGTAGAGTTTCTCGTTGATCATGCGGGCGAATGGAGAACGGAAATGCGTGCAATAGCGTTGAGCGCCCTGGGTTTGGCGGCTTTGGCGATCGCTGCCTCGGCCCAGGCCCAGTATCGAGACGGGTATTATTCCGGTCAGGACTTTCGCGAGCTGAACAAGATCGAGCGCGAGTATCGCAAAAAATACGCCAAAGAGCGCGAGGAATGTCGCAAGAAGGAAAACGATGCCGACAGTCGTAGCGAGTGGCGCAAGGCGCAGCGCGAATGCCGCGAAAAGCTGGCTGAAGTGGAGCGGGAGTATCGCAAGAAGCTGCGCGAGGAGCGGCAGAAGCTTTACGAAGACCGATACGACCGTGACGACGATGACTAGGGCCGCCCGTCATCGATAGACTGCCTTTCTAGACCCCTTCGGCAATCGATCGGCGGTCCCGATGTCGAACGCCCGCTTCCCACCCCGAATCAGCCCTAGTCCGCGAGCGGACCCAGTACGTCGCGCAGAGGGCCAAGCCATTCGGCATAGGGGCGCCACACCTCCATCCCGTCGCGGTTGAGCGGGCGGCGCACTTGTTCGCTCGACGGCGTGCGGACGACGCGATCGAGCTTGTGGAATTCGAGGATCGCGGCATCCCAGTCGAGCCCGAGGTGGGCAAGCGTGGCGCGCAGTTGCGGTTCGGGATCGTCGACGAGCGCGGCATAGTCGATGTGATGCACCATGCCCGGTGCAACGCGGTCGAGGTGCGCCATCAGCCGCACATAATCGACATAGCATTGCCCGATGTCCTCGAGCCGGAACGAAGCAGCATGGGCGCGCGAGAAGCTCTGCGTGAAGTTGGAAAAGCAGCAATCCATCGCCGGGCGGCGGATGTCGAGGAACTTCGCCTGCGGCAGGATGCGGCGGAGGAAGAGGATGTTGCTCCAATTGTGCGGAAGCTTGTCGATGAAGAAGGGCGCGTCGGTGCGGCGGTGGAGCGCGGCGCGCGCCAGATAGTCGGCGCCCATCGCGGCGGCCTGTTCGGGCTGCAACCCCGCGATCAGTTGCGGAACGGTGACGCGGCCGCGGCGCGTTGCCAATTCCATCACGCTGCGCAGGATGGCGGGCGCGTAGGGAAGCTCGCCGACCGGCTCGATCGCCGGATGGCTGCCGAGCATCTGTTCGAGCAACGTCGATCCCGATCGCGGCAGGCTGACGATGAAGATCGGCGTGGCGTCGCCGACCGGCGGCTGGTCGAGCGAAGCGAGGAACGGTGCGTCGGCGAGCTTTTCGATCTCGGCAATCTCGCCGGTCAGCTCGCTTGCGTCATAGCCAATGTCTTCGGCGCGCTGGCGGTTGCCTTCGGCATAATGCTCGAACGCGGCCGCATGGTCGCCGCGGTCGTGAAGCGCGCGTGCGAGTGCGAAATGCAGCGGCGCGCTGTTGCGCACGTCGATGGCGATGGCGATGGCGCGGCGCATGGCGTCGAGATCGGCGTCGGCAAAGACGCGCCGTTTGATGCTTGCAAGCCCCCACCAGGCCTCGCCGCACTCTTCGTCGAGTTCGATCGCCTTGCGGTAGGCGGCGACGGCATCGTCGACGCGGCCCGCGGCGCGCAAATTATGGCCGTAGGAAATCCAGTAGTGCGGCCGGTCGCTCGTCTCTTCGGCGAGCGGCTCGATGAGCGCGCGCGCTTCCTCTGACCTCCCGAGCCGTTCGAGGACATTGGCGTGCATGCCCGCGAGTATGGACTCATCGTGCTCGCGCCGCAGATCGGCATAGAGGCGGGCCGCTTCGTCGAGCCGTTCCTGCTGGCTGAGCACCGACGCCAACTGTCCCCGCATTGCGCGATCGGCCGGATCGGCGGCGAGGGCGCGGCGGATGAAATGTTCGGCCTGCATCAGCGCGCCGAGGTGCATGGCAATTTCGCCGAGCAGCGCCAAGCCTGCCGGATCGTCGCGATAGCGCCGAAGATGCGCCATGGCCGCCTGCGCTGCCTCCTCGAACCGCCCCGCGTCTGCAAGTTCGCGTGCTTTGCCGAGCATGGGATAAAGGGTGACGGTGCCGTTGCCAGTCATCGGTGCTTCAATCAGTCATAACCGAGCAACGCACGCAGTCCGGGCGCGTGATAATCGACCAGCGCCTTGTGCCGACGGGGCAATTGGCTCGGGAAGTCGTGCTCGACGCCGGTCAGATTCTCACGCGCGGTCGCACTTTGCCGCCGGTCCGAGCCGATACGCACGCGATCGCGCCAGTCGTCGGGGCGGGCGATGCCGCAGGCGTCGAGCAGCGCGCCGAAAAAGTCTTCGGCCCCGCCGTTGTCGAGATCCGCGACATGGGTGGCCAGATCTTCAAAGCGTACGATATGGACGCGAGCGCTGAGCCAAGCAGCGGCGTTCATTTCGTAAATGTCGTTGAGCGACGGGGCTTTGCCCGGCAAGCCAAAGATCATCATCGTCAGCAACTCGTCGATGGAGAGTGCTTTCGATTTCAGGAAATCCATATTGCCCGAAAACTGCTCCGACGCGAAAAATCGTGCTCGCGCGATCACCCAATCATAGGGATCGCGATAAAGGAGGATGCGGCGCGCGGGCGCGGTCTCGATTGCCGAAGCGTCGGCGAAGAACAAATGTCCCCAACTCAGCCTGGGGGCGGCGGGATCGAACGCCGCTCGATGCTGTTGCAGATTGGCCCATTGGATGAAGTCGGCGCGATATTGCTGCTGAACAGGCACGAACATGCGCAGGATGTTGCGCAACAGATGGCTGCCGCTCTTGGGCACACTGTTCAGAAATACCGGCTGCGCCAATGGCGCGAGATCGAACCGTTCGGCTTCGGTGTCGAGCGTGTCGGCTTTTACCAGGATGCGCGGCATTGGCGATATCTGCTCCATTGTGCGGGTTTCGAAAACGGGCAAGGGGCGGCATGTTGTCATGCCGCCCCCGCCTTGTCCCGTGCAATCGGGTCAGTAACGTGCGCGGACGTTCAGAAATGCGCGCCGCCCCACGAAGGGATATTGCGAGGCCGAGACGACGGGGCCGAGCATCGTGATCTGACCACCATTGAGCACCGAAACACGCGGCGGACGCGTGTTGAAGATGTTGCTCACGCCAGCCGTGATTTCGAAGCGGCCATCGCCGATTTCCTGCGTGATCGAGGCATTGTGATAGAAGGTCGCCTTGGTCGTCAGCAGTGGGCAATAGCGACCGCGCGTCGCCGAATCGATGCAGGGATCGTCGCCATTGCGGGCAAGGAAATCTGCGACATCCGATGTGCCGCCGATGACGTTCATGCCATAGAAGAGCGATGTTCCGCCTTTGGTCCAGTTGAGCCTGAAGTCACCGACCCATTGGGGCGACCCTGCTTCGCCGTTGTCGGACTGGAGCGGCGAGTTGGGAAGCAACCTGAAGTCGTCCTTAACTTGCCACGTCATGTCGGCGGTGAAGTTCAGCCGACCCGCACGCCCGAGATCATGGCGCACATTGACTTGAACGTCGACACCGCTGTTCTTCTGGCTCGCGATGTTGACGAACTGGTCGTAAACTTCATTGACCGCAAGCGGGTCGGCAGTCTGTCCACGTGTGAACAGGTTGCAGAGCGGCTCATTCGCGAAATCGTCGGAGTCATAGCAGCCGAACAAGATATTGTTTGCCCCGAGCTGCGTGATTTCGCCTTTCACGCGGATATTGAAGTAATCGACTGCGACGTTGAACGTTGTGTCCGGAAGGAAGGCGAATTTGGGCGACAAAACCCCGCCCAAGACCAAAGCTTTCGAGGTTTCGGCTTCGAGTTGCCCGAGACCGCCCTGCGAAAAGGCCGTGGCTGTAATGTTGCCGCCGACATAGGTGCCCGGGATCCCGTCAGCGGCGCAATTGTCGGCGACGCGCTGCGTCGTCGAGCCGTCGGTGAGCCCCTGTTGCCAGTTGACGCACGGATCGATGTTCCGCGCATTCGGGAAGCTTGTTTCGTTCGCCAAAAACTGTTCGAACAATGCAGGCGCCCGGAATGATGTGCCGTAGCTTGCCCGGAACCGGATGATGTCGTTTAGCGCCCAGTTGGCGCCCAACTTGTATGTCCAGTTGCCGTTGTCGCTGTCCGACACGCCATCCGATGCGCGCGTTGCCTTTACACTGGTGATGCGCGCCGCGCCCGACAGGGACAGATCCTTGAAGAAAGGCTTGTCGGCAAAAACGGGAACGTTGATTTCGCCGAAAGCTTCCTTGGTGATGCTTTTGCCGGCGGTAATGCCCGAAGCCGAGGCACCCCAGGCATTGGCGGCGAGCGTAATTTCACCGGGTACGTCGTTGATACGGTCGCGCCTTACGGTGACGCCAAGCCCCACCTGCAATGGTCCGGCGGGCAATTCGATCAAGTCGCCGTTGACCGTCGCCTCGCCGGTTAGCTGGGTATAGACGGTCTTTCCCTCTTCCCAAGAAAAGAGGAAATCAGTCTGCTCGGGCGTCAGCTCTCCGCGCAGGAAATAGGGATCCATCCACGGGAGGTCGATGCACTGCTTGCCCGAAACCGGGAGCACTGTGCCGACGCACGAACCGCCAAAATAAAGTCCCTGATCGATCCCGACGTCGTATACGTCCTGCAGGATTTGCTCGGTGCGATAGCGGCCGACACTCTTGCTATATTGGCCATAGGCTTCCCAGCGCCATTTGCTATCGCTGCCGAAATCTCCCCGCAGGCCACCGACACCGCGATAATAATCGACCTTCTGGCTACTGTCGGCGTGATTGGTAATGCCGGTGGGACTGACGAGGTTCACGCCCTCCCAGCCCGGCGCCCAAACATTGTAAATCGTTCCGGTGCCATAAAGGTCGCCGGTGTAACCGAAGTTCCAGAACTGGCGCCAGCCGTTCTGATAGGTCTTGCGGCGATTGAAGAGGAACTCGCCGAACAATTCGACCGACTCGCTCACTTCGAACGCACCTTCGGCATAGGCGGTTATCAGGCTGGTTTCCGGAATGATGGTCTGTTCTTCGACAAATGGATGGTAAGCATTCTGAACGGCAAGCGACGCGGTGTCATATCCCGTCGGGAACCAACCTGCAGGAACGCCGATGTCGCCTGGAAATGCCGGAGCACCGTATGTGGGAATGCCCAGTGTTTCGCCAGGGTACTGGAACTGAATAAGATTGACGCCGCCAAACCTGGCCGTGTCGATGCCCGTGTTCGGGCCGCCGGGTCCATCAAGCGCCATGTTGCCGATGAGGTCATAGGTCCACACATGGCCCCAGCGAAGATCCTCGCACTTGAACTGGCCGGTGCGCGGATCGATCAGATCAGCGCGGCTGCCATCTTCGCGGAACGTATAGGCTTCGGGGCAGGCGAGATAGCTGCGGTCGCCGCGCGCCAGTTCGCGTTTCTTTGTGTAGTCGGCGGCCACCAGGAAATGGCCGCGGCTGAAGGTCTTGCCCCAGATGGCGCTCAACCGATATTCTTCGCCGCCCCCGTCAAACGGAATCGACACATTGCCACTGAGTTCGACGCCATCGGTATCGGTTTTGGTGATGATGTTGACCACACCCGCAACCGCGTCGGAACCATAGACCGACGACGCGCCAGTCTTCAATATTTGCACACTCTGTGCAATCGATTGGGGCAGGACGTTGAGGTCGAACGACGACACCGCGCCCCTTGTCCCGGCAGGGCCGGCACGGCGTCCATTGAGCAACACGAGCGTGCGGTTCGCGCCGAGGCCGCGAAGATCGATGGTCTGCGCGCCGGGGCCGCCGTTGGTGACGAAGTTCGACGAAATCGCCGAGGTGATCTGCGTCGAGCCCGCCGCAACCGGCGAGCTTTGCAGCGTCGAGGCGAGATCGAACTTGCCTTCCTTCGACGCGATTTCGGGATCGATCACCGAAATCGGGTCGGGGCTGTTGAATGGCGTGACGCGGCTGAGGCGCGATCCGGTGACGACGATGGCGGGTTCGCTCGCGGCGGCTTCCTCTTCGCTCGTCTCCGTTGCCGCCGTGTCCTGGGCATAGGTCGGCGTCGCCAGGATGACGGCCATTGCCGACAGGCTGGCCAAGCCAAGATTGCGGCGCTGAAGTGGCGCCAAGCCATTGTTATATTTCATATTTTTTCCCCGGTTTATAGCCCAACGGCATTTTCCCCTGAAAATGCCTTGTCAGATGGCCCTTTGCAGACCTTATGACTTGTCAGGATTAAGAAGGTTTCAAAGCCAACCAACCAAGTCAACCAAAAGCGCGCCCTTTTCCGGCCTTTCGCGCCGCATGTGGCAAATTTGCCGCACTTGTGTGACGATTATTTGGTGGTCGTGTCCGGCCATCGGGACGGCGCCAGGTGATTGAAACGCCGCGGCACAGTCGATAGGGCGAAACGATGGCCCTTCGCCCGTCCCTCACCCTTTTTCCGCCTGTGGTCCGCCGCCGATGACGCTGTCGACGGGCGCAGTATTTGCGCTGGGCATTTTTGCGGCTTTCTGGTTGCTCGCCGGCCTGTGGGCGGTCGGCCGCGGGGTGGCGATGCAGCGCCGCTCGGCCTTTGTCGCCGGGCAGACCGGACGGCTTGCGGGATTGCTGGAAGCGTCGCCCTATCTGCCCGTCGTCGTCCGGTCCGACTGGCGGATCGAGGCAAGCGACCGCCTGGGGCGCTGGCTGGGTCTTGGTCCGGGGCCACGCAGCTTCGACGAGCTGCGCGGACAGGATGCCGGGCTCGACGCCGAAGGGCATGAAGCGCTGCGGCAGGCGATCATCGGCGCGCAGCGCGGCGCGCGGCCCTTTACGCTGAGCCTCAGGCCGCTGGGCGGAACGCGCACGATCGTCGTGCATGGCGCCGCCGCGCCGCAGAGCGTTGCGGGGCCGGGCAGTGTGCTGTTGTGGCTGAGCGACGCGACCGACGGGGAGCAGGCGCTCGCGCGGGCGCGCGGCGAGCGCGACGAAGCGCTCGCGGCGTTCGAGGCGCTCTCGGGGCTGATCGAGGCGGCGCCTTTCCCCATGTGGTTCCGCGATACCGAGCTGCGCCTCGCGCTCGTCAACCGCGCCTATGTCCGCGCGGTCGAGGCGACGAGCGCCAATGCGGTGATCGACGAGGGGGTCGAGCTGTGCGAATCCGTCGCCGGCGTCAGCGCGACCGATACCGCCGAGGAAGCGCGCGAATCGGGCGTCACGCAGACGCGGACGATTCCGGTGACGATCGAAGGCGAACGTCGCATCATGCGCGTCGTCGACGTTCCGCTGTCGCCCAACGATGGCCATGTCATCGGGATTGCCGGTTACGCGATCGACATTCAGGAGCTCGAAAGCGAACGCGGCGCGCATCGCCGTTTCGCCGACGCGCAGCGCGAACTGCTCGACCGGCTTTCGGCTGCGGTGGCGCAATTCGGCCCCGACCAGGGGCTGATATTCGCCAATCAGCCGTTTCGCCGCCTGTTTTCGCTCGAAGCCGACAAGATTGCCGAAGCTCCGCCTTTTGCGCGACTGCTCGACGTGTGGCGCGATATCGGGCGGACGCCCGAAGTGCGCGATTTTCCCGAGTGGCGTCAGGCGCATGTCGACTGGTTCGCGCGCGCCGAGGCGAGCGAGGAGGACTGGCTGCTGCGCGACGGCACCCACCTGCGCGTCGTTGCCCAGCCGACGCCCGACGGCGGCCTGCTTCTGATCGCCGAGGACCGGACCGAGCAGGTGCAACTGGCGTCGACGCGCGACACGCTGCTCCGCGTGCGCACCGCGACCTTCGACAATCTGTTCGAGGCGATTGCGGTCTTTGCGCCCGACGGTCGGCTGCATCTGTGGAACCAGCGTTTCCGGCGCCTGTGGGGCATCGACGAGGGCACGCTCGCCGCGCACCCGCGCGTCGACACGCTGATGGGCGAGCTTGCCGACCGGCTCGCCAAGCCGAACCAGGTCAGCGTGGTGCAGGAAGTCATCCGTGCCGCGACGCTCGAACGCACGCAACGCCGCGGCGACATCCGTTTCGCCGACGGGCATCATTTCGATTTTGCCTCGATCCCGCTTCCCGACGGCAATGCGCTGCTCATCATGCTCGACGTCACCGACAGCCGCCGCATGGAAAGCGCGCTGCGCGAGCGGAATGAGGCGCTCGTCGTCGCCGACGAGGTCAAGACGGCCTTTCTGTCGCGCATGAGCTATGAATTGCGCACGCCGCTGACCTCGATCGGCGGGTTCGGCGAGATGTTGCAGGCGGGCTATGCGGGCAAGCTGTCCGAGCAGCAGCAGGAATATATCGCGGCGATCATGGACTCGGTCGAGGTGCTGAGCCGGCATATCGACAATGTGCTCGACCTCGCGCAGGGCGAGGCAGGGACGTTGGTGGTCGAGCGCGCGACGGTCGACCTGCCGGCGCTGCTCGACAAAGCCCTCGCGAGTGCGCGGCCCCTGGCCGACGCCGAGCAGATCGAACTGGTCGGCAATCTGTCCGACGCGCTCGGGACGATCGAGGGCGATGCGCCGCGGCTGTCGCGGCTGGTGGCCGGGCTGCTCGACAATGCGATCCGCTACACCGCGCCCGAGCGGCGCGAGGGCGGGCGCGTATTGCTCCATGCGGACGGCGACGAGCGCGGCGTCGACATCATCGTTTCCGACAATGGACCCGGCCTTCCCGACGCGGTCGGCGCGATCACCAGGGGGACGCAGGCGGGCACCGCGACCGGCGGCATCGGCCTCGCGCTCGCGCGCCAGCTTGTCGACGCGCACGGCGGCGCGATGGAGGTCATCACCGAAAAGGGGCAGGGAACGATGGTCCGCATCAGCCTGCCGCGCCGCGGATGACGCGCTTTCGCCGGGACTATGAACTGGACGAGGCCGAGCGCGTCGGCGCGGCGATCGGCGCGGCGCTGCGCGCGGGCGATGTCGTCGCGCTTTCGGGCGACCTCGGCGCGGGCAAGACGACGCTGGCGCGCGCGATGCTGAAGGCGCGCGGCCTCGCGGGAGAGGCGCCGAGCCCGACCTTTGCCATCGTGCAGCCCTATGCGCCGCCCGAGGTCGACCTGCCGATCGCGCATATCGACCTTTACCGCATCGAGGACGCGAGCGAACTGGTCGAACTGGGCCTCGACGATTACCGTCATGACGGCGCGCTGCTGATCGAATGGCCCGAGCGACTGGGCGATGGCGGCTGGCCCGGCACGCTGTGGCTCGAGATTTCGGGGAGCGGCGAGCGGCGCGTCTTGACAGCGAAGGTGCCGCCCGCTTGGGAAGCGCGATGGCCGCTCCGATGATTCCGCCCGCCCATGCTCCGGCCTTCCTTGCCGCGCATGGCTGGCCCGATGCCCAGATTCTGCCGCTCGCGGGCGATGCCTCTTTCCGTCGTTACTTCCGCATCGTCGCGCCCGAGCGGTGCGCGGTCCTGATGGACGCGCCGCCGCCGCACGAGGACCCGCGGCCCTTCGTTGCGGTCGCCGAATGGCTGGGCGCGTGCGGCCTGACCGCGCCGACGATCCTTGCGCGCGACCTCGACAAGGGATTGCTGCTCATCGACGATTTCGGCGACGTCCGCCTGCGCGAGACGCTCGACGCGCAGCCGCAGGCCGAGGCCGAACATTATGCCGGCGTCACCGACCTGCTCGTCCACCTCCATGCGCAACCGCCGATGGCGGGGTTGCCCGTCCACGGGCTCGACGAGTGGCTCGACGAGGTGATGCTGTTCACCGACTGGTATTGCCCGGCGCTCGAGATCGAGGTCGATCGCGACGCCTTTCGCGCCGCATGGGCCGAAGTGCTGGGGCCGGTCGAACGCGACGCGCTGCCGTGCGTCACCGTGCTGCGCGATTTCCATGCCGAGAATATCATGCTCGTCGCGGGCAAGGACGGGCTGGCGCATTATGGCCTGCTCGACTTTCAGGACGCGCGTGTCGGTCATCCCGCCTATGACCTTGCCTCGGTGCTCGAGGATGCGCGGCGCGACGTGTCCCCGGCGGTGGAGGCGGCGATGATCGACCGCTATATCGCCGCGACGGGGCAGGGCGAGGCGTTTCGCGCTGCCTATTGGGCATTGGCAGCGCAGCGCAACACGCGCATCCTTGGCGTCTTCGTGCGGCTGTGGAAGCGCGATGGCAAGCCGGGATATCGCCAGTTCCAGCCGCGCATGTGGGGCCTGCTCGAACGCGACCTCGCGCACCCGGCGCTTGTCGCGGTGCGGCAATGGTTCGACGCCAATATTCCCGCCGCGAAGCGCGCGGGCGCGTGGATGTGAACGGAGCGATGGCGGTGACGATCGAAAGCGCGATGGTGATGGCGGCAGGGCTCGGCAAGCGGATGCGGCCGCTGACCGCGACGCGCCCCAAGCCGCTGGTTCGCGTCGCTGGCAAGCCGCTGATCGACCATAGCCTCGACCGGATCGAGGCCGCGGGCATCGGCCATGTCGTCGTGAACGTCCATTATCTCGCCGACGCACTCGAGGCGCATCTTGCGAAACAGAAGCGTCGTTTCAGCATCGCGGTGTCCGACGAGCGCGGGCAACTGCTCGAAACCGGCGGCGGGATGGTCAAGGCGCTGCCGCTGCTGCGGGGCGACCCGATCCTGATCGTCAACAGCGACAATATCTGGACCGACGGTCCGCAGGACAGCATCCACCACCTCGCGCGCCACTGGGACGGGACGCGGATGGACGCGCTGCTGCTCCTTATCCGGCAGGCGAGCGCGACGGGGCACGCCGGACGCGGCGATTTTCACATGGACCCCGACGGGCGGCTGTCGCGGCGCAAGGCGGGACGGGTCGCGCCCTTTGTCTATACCGGGATCCAGCTCATTTCGCCGCGGCTGCTGGACGGCGCGCCCGAAGGGCCGTTTTCGACCAACATCTTGTGGAACCGTGCGATCGAGGCGGGGCGTCTGTTCGGCGTTTCGCACATGGGGCAATGGTTCGACGTCGGCACGCCCGCGAGCATCGCGCCGACCGAGGCGGCGCTGAGTGACGTCTGACCGCAAGCCGACCATCTTCACCATCCCGGTCCACCGGGCCTTTGCCGACGCGCTTGCCGCAGGGCTGATCGCCCGCTTTGCCGACGGCGCGCTCGGGCTGGCCGAAGGAATCGTCCTGCTCCCCAGCAATCGCGCGCGCAGCGCGGTGCAGGCGGCGTTCGTCCGCGCGGGCGGCGACGGGTTGCTGATGCCCCGGCTTGCGGTAATCGGCGACGCCGACCTCGACGAAAGCGTCGCGCTCGCGCTCGATACGATCGACGATGCCGCGCCGATCCCGCCGGCGATCGATACGCTGCGGCGGCGGCTGATGCTCGCCGGACTGATCGAGCGGCATACGCCCGCGGGCGAGGATCGCATCGCGGGCGCCGCGGCTTTCCAGCTTGCCGACGGGCTCGCGCGCGTCGTCGACCAGCTCCATTACGAAGAAGTGCCGGTCGCCGCGCTCGTCGACCTGGATCTCGGCCCCTATGCCGAACATTGGCAGGCGTCGCTCGCGCGGCTGCGGCTGCTCGTCGATCATTGGCCCGCCATGCTCGCGCAGACCGGCGCCATCGACCGCGCCGAGCGGCGCAACCGGCTGCTCGACCGCGTCGCGCTGTCATGGCGCGCGGCGCCGCCTGCGCGTTTCGTCGTCGCGGCGGGGATAACCACCGCGGCGCCCGCGATTGCGCGGCTGCTGCGTGCCGTTGCCGATCTGGAGCGCGGGATGGTCGTGCTGCCCGGACTCGACATGGCGATGGATGCCGCCGAATGGGACAGCCTCGGTCCGACGCGCCCCGATCCCGACAATCCGGCGCGGCCCGTCGAAACGCACCCGCAATATCATCTGAAGCTGCTGCTCGACCGCATCGGCGTTGCGCGCGCCGAGGTGACGGCGTGGGACGCAGCGTCGGACTTCGACGGACCGGCCGAGCGTGCCGAACTCGCCTCCTTGCTTTTCGCGCCCGCCGCCCATGCGGACCGCTGGCAGCGCGCGGGTGATCTGAACATGGCGACCGCGGGGATCGAAAGCGCGGTTTTCGCCGATGACGGGCAGGAGGCGCAGGGAATCGCGCTGCTGATGCGCGCGGCGCTCGAAACGCCGGGGCGCACCGCGGCGCTGGTGACGCCCGACCGCGCGCTTGCCGAACGCGTCGCGGCGGCGCTGACCCGCTGGGACGTCGCGGTCGACGACAGCGCGGGGCAGGCGCTCGCGCGGACGCCGCCGGGTGCCTTGCTGCTCTTGCTCGCAGAGCTTGCGGCGGACTTCGACCCGGTGCGGTTGCTGGCGCTGCTGGGGCACCCGCTGGTTCGCAAGGGTGACGGCCGAACCCTGTGGCTCGACCAGTTGCGGCGGCTCGACCTGCTGCTGCGCGATCCGGGGCTGACGCCGGGCTGGGAAGGGGTAACGGCGCGCGCCGCCGAGCGTGCGTCCGACGCGAAGTCGCGCGGGCACGGGCTGGCCGTTCAGCTTTTGCCCTGGTGGCAGGATGTGGCGGCGGCGATGGGCGACGCCCTCGCGCCTTTTGCCGCGCGCGCGCCCGCGCCTCCGGAGGCGTTGCTCGCGGCGCTCCAGCGCGCGCTCGAATGGCTTGCGGGCGATGCGGCGTGGAGCGGTCCTGCCGGTCGCGAGCTTGCGAAACTGTTCGACGACTGGGGGCTTGCGCGCGGCGCCGGTCCGGCGCTGGTCGATCCCGCCGATTTCCCCGCGATGTTCGGACAGCTGCTCGCGCAGGCGAGCGTGCGCCCGCCCTATGGCGGCCATCCGCGCCTGTTCATCTGGGGGTTGCTCGAGGCGCGGCTCCAGCGGGCCGACCTGATGATCCTTGGCGGGCTTGACGAAGGACGCTGGCCTGCCGCGACGCAGCCCGACCCGTGGCTTGCGCCCGGAATTCGCCGCCTGCTCGGCCTTCCTGCGCCCGAGCGGCAGCAGGGGATGGCGGCGCATGATTTTGCCAGCGCGCTTGCCGCGCGCCGGGTGGTGATAACGCGCGCCGAGCGTAGCGGCGGCGACCCGGCGGTCGCGTCGCGCTTCTGGCTGCGGCTCGTCGCGCTCGCGGGCGACCTGCCCGAACCTGCGCCCGGCGGGGTTCCGCTCACGCGCCTCGCCGCCGAACTCGACCTGCCGTGCGGTCCCTCGACCCCCGCTGCACGGCCGCAGCCTGCACCCCCCGCCGCCGAGCGGCCGCGCCGGATCAGCGTTACGGCGGTCGACCGCCTCGCGCGCGATCCCTTTGCCTTTTACGCGCAGGCGATGCTCGGCCTGTCGGCGCTCGACCCGCTCAGCGCGTCGCCCGATCCGCGCTGGCGCGGCACGCGCGTGCACAAGCTGTTCGAGGATTGGGTCCGCGGCGGCGCGACGGCAGAGGGGTTCGAGGCCGAACTCGAAGCCTTGCGCCGCGACCCGGCGTTCGACGCGCTCGCGCGCGCTTTCTGGCTGCCGCGCATCGAGCCTGCGCTGCGCTGGGCGGCGGCACAGGTCCTGGGCGCGGCCGAACGCCGCCCCGTCGCGGTCGAGTGCAAGGGTGAGATCGCCATCGACGGCATCACGCTCCACGGCAAGACCGACCGCATCGACCGCGACGGCGAAGGAAGGCTCGCCATCGTCGATTACAAGAGCGGCGGCGCGCCCAGCGCGAAGGCGGCGTTCGACAAGCTCGACAACCAGCTCGGCCTGCTCGGCCTGATCGCGCAGCGCGGCGGGTTCAAGGATCTGGAAGCGGCCGATGTCGCCGCGCTCGAATATTGGAGCCTGCGCCCCGACCGGAAGGCGGGCGGGGCGGGGCGCATCGCGACGACCTATGGCCCGCGTAACGACTTGCCGAGCGCCGCGGCCGCGATCGACCATGCCGCCGACGCGCTGGCCGAACTCGCCGCGCAATATCTGGCCGGCGACGCGCCCTTTGCGCCGGGCGAGGCGGCGGGATTCGGCGATTTCGACCAGCTCGCGCGCCGCGACGAATGGTTCGGGCGCGGGAGGGACGCGTGATGGCAAAGTCCGGCGGTCTCGCCATCTTGCACGCGCGGCAGGCGATGGCCGCCGACCCCGCGCATCATGTGTGGCTCGGCGCGTCGGCGGGGACGGGCAAGACGCAGGTGCTGTCGGCGCGCGTGCTGCGGCTGCTGCTTAACGGCGTCGCGCCCGACGCGGTGCTTTGCATCACCTTCACCAAGGCGGGGGCAGCCGAAATGGCGCACCGCATCCACGAACGGCTCGCCACCTGGGTACGGATGGACGATGCCGAGCTGCGGCTCGACCTGCACGCGCTCGGGCTCGACTGGCAGCGCCCCGACCTGATCGATCGCGCCCGCGCGCTCTTTGCGACGGTGATCGACAGCCCCGGCGGCGCGATCCGCGTGCAGACGATCCACAGTTTTTGCCAGACCTTGCTCGCGAGCTTTCCGCTCGAGGCAAAGCTGCTCCCCGGTTTCCGCCCGATCGAGGAGGATGAGGCGGCGCGGCTCCAGCGGCAGGTGCTCGGCGCGCTGATCGAAGCGCAGGGCGACGAGGCCGAGCGGCTGCGCGCCGCCGCGGCGATGCTCGCACGGCGGCTGGGGCAAGAGGCGGCGCTGTCCTTTCTGTCGCGCTGTGCGGCCGCATTCGGCGGGCCGCGGGCGCAGCTCGTGCCGACGGCGCGCGACCTGCGCGCGGCGTTCGACCTGCCGGGGGGCGACCCCGATGCCTGGCTGGTCGATGAACTTTCAGCGGGAGTTGTGCCTGACTGGTCGCTCAACGCAGTGTCGGCAGCCGGGCGGCAGTGGAAAAGTAAAACCGGAATCGGACGCGCCGAGACGATCGAGGCTTGGAAAGCATCTGAACTGGCAGATAAAGTTCGTAACCTATTTTTGGTTCGCGATTGCCTAATTCGGAAAAAGGATGGCGTGTTATCGCCGGACTTCCATGAACCTGGCAAAAAGATGGGCGACGCTAAAGACGCTGCCGTCTTCCTGCTGGACACGATAGAGGGACTTCTCGCAACCGCGACCGCGATGCGCGTCGCCGACGATCTTGCGGCGGCGTGGCTGCTCGGAAGCCGCTTTGCCGAAAGCTATGCGCTGGCGAAACGCGAGCGCGGGCTCGCCGATTTCGACGATCTGATAACCCTCGCCGGAACGCTGCTCCGCGTCAGCAATTTCGGCGAATGGGTGCGCTTCAAGCTCGACCAGCGCACCGACCACATCCTTGTCGACGAGGCGCAGGATACGAATATGCGCCAGTGGGGCATCGTGCTGTCGCTCGCCGAGGAGTTTTTCGCGGTGCACGGCGACGATGCCGAGCGGCTGCGCACGCTGTTCACCGTCGGCGACCGCAAACAGGCGATCTTTGGTTTCCAGGGCACCGACCCCGCCGCCTTCGCCACCGCGCGCGACCTGTTTCGCGCGCTCGGCGAGCGGGCGGGGCAGGCGTTCCAGAATGTCGACCTCGAGTCCAATTATCGCTCGACCCCGGCGGTGCTCGACGTCGTCGACCGCTGGCTCGCCGACGGCGGAACGACGGCAATGGGCCTCGATGGCGCCGAGCCGCCGCACCTCCCTTTTCGCGAAGCGCGGGCGGGGCAGGTCGAGCTGTGGGCGCCGCTGCCCGTCGGTCGCGCGCTCGAGGGCGCGGCAGACGACGCCGACGATGGCAGCGGCGACAGCAGCGCCCCGGCGCGCGATCCCGCGTCGATGCGCCTTGCCCATGCGATCGCCGACGAGGTGCAGGACTGGATAGCGCATGGCAAGGACGGCCGGCCGGTCGCGCCGGGCGATATCATGATCCTCGTGCGGCGGCGGCGCGATCTTGCCGCGCGGATCGTCGCGCGGCTGCAGGCGCTGCACGTGCCGGTCGCGGGCGTCGACCGCTTTGCGCTCGTCCAGCCGCTCGCAGTACAGGATCTGCTGGCGGCGATGCGTTTCGCCGTGCAGCCGCTCGACGACCTCAACCTTGCGTCGCTCCTCGTCTCGCCGCTCATCGGCTGGACGCATGACGAGCTTTACGCGCGCACCCACAAGCGCGGACGCGCGGCGATCTGGGAGCATCTGCGCGCGACCGAAGACGCGCTGCCCCCGGCAACGATGGCGGCGCTCCGCCAGCTTCTCGGCATGGCCGACTTCACGACGCCTTTCCGCTTCCTTGAAACCTTGCTGTCGGGGCCGATCGACGGGCGGCGTAAGCTTTATGCACGGCTGGGACGCGAGGCGCGCGACCCGATCGACGAGCTGCTGAACCAGGCGCTTGCCTTCGAGGCGCGCGAGACCATGTCGCTGCTCGGCTTTCTGTCGGCGGTCGAGGCGAGCAAGGCCGACATCAAGCGCCAGACCGAGGCGCGAAGCGACGTGGTGCGCGTGATGACGGTGCACGGGTCGAAGGGGCTGCAGGCGCCGATCGTCATCCTCGCCGATGCGACCGACGATGCCGCCATCGGCCATCGTCCGTTCACGGTCGATGTCGCGGGGTGGGAGAAGCTTCCGGTCTTTGCGCTGCCGACCGACGAGCGGCACGGCAGGCTTGCCGCCGCCTATAACGACGCCGCGCTCGCCGCGTCGCAGGAGCATTGGCGGCTCTTCTATGTCGCGATGACGCGTGCCGAGGAAATATTGGTCGTCGCCGGGGTCACGAAAAAGCCCGACGGTTCGGTTCCCGAGGCGAGCTGGCACAGCGCCGCCGACCGCACGCTGGAGGCGATGGGCTGCGCGTGGGAGGATGCGGGGGGCGCATGGGGGC
>Ga0098074_1000043_pt1 | contig 149148 bp, 134 predicted proteins | sample 32_taG_FD_75064 | JGI IMG/M metagenome (GOLD analysis project Ga0098074, IMG submission 75064) | Marine viral communities from the Gulf of Mexico - 32_GoM_OMZ_CsCl metaG | ecosystem: Environmental > Aquatic > Marine > Oceanic | place: Atlantic Ocean: Gulf of Mexico | collected 2015-07-12 | reverse complement strand
TCAGGGGAGGGCAGCGAGACTTGCGAACTTGTTCGCTAGTCGCAGCGGGTGGGGGCCATCGGCCTTGCGCAAGGTCGATAGCCCCCACCCCAACCCCTCCCCTGAAGGGGAGGGGCTTAAACGGCAACTATCGGTCGTTAGCAGCCGTTCTACCGTGCCCGGATGAACGCCCGCACATCCTCCGACAGTTTCCGCCGGTCGTCGTCGCGGATGTACATCATGTGGCCTGCGCCATAATAAGTGTAAGTGATGCGGTCCTGCGGGATGCCGGTGCGGGACAGCGCATATTCGGCTGCGAAGAAGGGCGTTGCGAAATCATACCAGCCTTGCGCCACAAGCACGCGTAACCCCGAATTCTCGCGCATTGCCTGCCCAATCCAGGGGGCGACGTTGAGGTAGGCGTTGGCGTCGCGCCCGCCGATGCGCCAGTCCCACTGGCCGCCGATGCCGCTGATCGACTGATATTCGCGGTCCGTCCTGAACCCCAGCCCGTCGCGGCTCCAGCTGTTGATCGCCGCGGTGTAGCTCGCGTCGATGCCATAGAAACTGGGGTCGTTGTCCGGGCTTTCACCGGCATTGTCATAGTCCTTGCCCGTGTAGCGGCTGTCGAGCCGCCCGACGGTCAGGCCGCGGTCGCGCAGCAGTTCCTTGTAGAAGCGCGCGGGCGTTACGCGCAGGTCCGCCTGTTCGAGATAGGTTTCGGAAAGGCCGGTGAAGCGCGACAATTCGCGGCGGATTGCGGCGCGTTCCACGCCCTGCAATTTCTGCCCTTTGAGCAGCGCGGCGGCATAGGGACCGATCGCCCATTGCCGGGCTTCCTCGGCAAAGGCCTCGACCGACGCGGCGCTCGCCTTGCCGTGATAGAGCGCGGTGACCGCCATCGAGGGCAGGTTGGTGATCGGTGACAGCTCGTTGCCCGGCGTATCGGCGCCCGCCGCGAAATCGAGAACGGTCGAAATCAGGATCAGGCCGTTGAACGCGACGTCATTATAGGTTGCATTCATCAGCTGGTGCGCAACCGCGGCGGTGCGCGTCGTGCCATAGCTTTCGCCGCCCAGATATTTGGGGCTGTTCCAGCGGCCATTCTCGCTCAGCCAGCGGCGGATCACCTCCGCGACGAGCTTCGCATCCTGCGTGACGCCATAATAATCCTCGGGGTTGGCCTTGCCGATCAGGTGCGAAAAGCCCGTGCCCGGCGGGTCGATGAACACCACGTCGGTGACGTCCATCAAGGCGTCGGGATTGTCGACGATCGGATAGGGCGGGGCGCCATCATCGACCCCGGTGCCAGGGATTGCGACGCGCTTCGGCCCGAAGGCGCCCATCATCAACCAGACGGTACCCGACCCCGGGCCGCCGTTGAACAGGAAGGTCACGGGGCGATCGGGGTCGCGCGGTTCCTTGACATAGGAGGTGGTGACGACGGCGACTTCGGGCACGCCGTCCTTGTTTTTGATGATCGTCTCGCCGATCGTTGCGGCATAATTGATCCGCTGCCCGCCGAAGGTTCCGTTGAGCTTGGTGGTGCGGATTTGCGGTTCGTAATCGGCGGGCTTTTCGACCTTCGCCTTGTCAGTCGCGTCCGCAGCGTGGACGATGGCAGGAACCGCGACGGCAAGCGCCAGCGCGATCAGCGACAGACCCGATTTCATAAACTGCTCTCCCCGTTCGAAGCGCGGACGCTAAGCCGCACGCGGGGAGGGGGCAAGGGCGCTGGACGGTTGCGGTGGGGTTTTGGTCGAACCTGCGGGCTCTACCGTCCCCACTTCGTCTTGCTCTGCTTCCCAAACCGCCCCTTCCGCGTCCCCGGCTTGCCTTCGTTGCTCCGCCCCACGCGCGGCGCGACCTGCTGGTCCGGCGGCAGGCCCAGCTCGTCGGCCTCCAGCTTGCGGATTTCGTCGCGGAGGCGGCCGGCTTCTTCGAATTCCAGGTCCGCCGCGGCGTCGCGCATCTTCTTTTCGAGCTCCTGGATATAGGCGCGCAAATTATGCCCGACCATGTGCGCGGGCTTGTCCTCGCCGATGTCGATCGTCACCCCGTCTTTCGATGCGACATGCGCGATGATGTCGCCGATGTTGCGCTTGATCGTCGTCGGGGTGATGCCGTGCGCTTCGTTATACGCCTTCTGCTTTTCGCGGCGGCGGTCGGTTTCGCGCATCGCGCGTTCCATGCTGCCGGTGATGCGGTCGGCGTAGAGGATGACGCGGCCGTCGACGTTGCGCGCGGCGCGGCCGATCGTCTGGACGAGGCTGGTTTCGCTGCGCAGGAAGCCCTCCTTGTCGGCGTCGAGGATCGCGACGAGCCCGCATTCGGGAATGTCGAGCCCTTCGCGGAGCAGGTTGATGCCGACGAGCACGTCGAACACGCCGAGCCGCAGGTCGCGGATAATCTCGATGCGCTCCAGCGTCTCGACGTCCGAGTGCATGTAGCGGACCTTGAGCCCCGCTTCGTGGAGGAACTCGGTCAGATCCTCGGCCATGCGCTTGGTCAGCGTCGTCACCAGCGTGCGATACCCCGCCGCCGCGGTCTTTTTCGCCTCGGCGATCAGATCGTCGACCTGTTCCTCGACCGGCTTGATCTCGACCGGCGGGTCGATGAGGCCGGTGGGGCGGATCACCTGTTCGGCGAACACGCCCTGCGTGCGGTCCATCTCCCAGGTGCCGGGCGTCGCCGACACGCTCACCGTCTGCGGGCGCATCATGTCCCATTCGGCAAAACGCAGCGGCCGGTTGTCGATGCAGCTCGGCAGGCGGAAGCCATATTCGGCGAGGGTGATCTTGCGGCGGTGGTCGCCCTTCGACATCGCGCCGATCTGCGGGATCGTCTGGTGGCTTTCATCCACGAAGAGGAGGGCGTTGTCGGGGAGATATTCGAACAAGGTCGGCGGCGGCTCGCCGGGGAGGCGGCCTGTGAGGAAGCGGCTGTAATTTTCGATGCCCGCGCAGCTTCCGGTCGCGGCGATCATTTCGAGGTCGAAATTGGTGCGCTGTTCGAGCCGCTGCGCTTCGAGCAGGCGGCCTTCGGCTTCGAGTTCCTTCAAACGCTCGGCGAGTTCGTGGCGGATCGCTTCGCTCGCCTGCTTGAGCGTCGGGCCGGGCGTGACATAGTGGCTGTTCGCAAAGACGCGGACGTAATTCAGGCTCGCGATCTTCTTGCCGGTGAGCGGGTCGAACTCGGTAATCTCTTCGATCTCGTCGCCGAAAAAGCTGACGCGCCACGCCATATCTTCATAATGCGACGGGAAGATTTCGAGGCTGTCGCCGCGCACGCGGAAATTGCCGCGTGCGAACGCCTGGTCGTTGCGTTTGTACTGGAGCGCGACGAGCTTGCGGATGATCTCGCGGCTGTCGGCGACCTGGCCCTTCTTGAGATCAAAGATCATCGCCGAATAGGTTTCGACCGAGCCGATGCCGTAGAGGCAGCTCACCGAGGCGACGATGATCACGTCATCGCGTTCGAGCAGCGCGCGCGTTGCCGAGTGGCGCATGCGGTCGATCGCCTCATTCACGCTCGACTCCTTCTCTATGTAGGTGTCGCTGCGCGGGACGTAAGCTTCGGGCTGGTAATAGTCGTAATAGCTGACGAAATACTCGACCGCATTGTTCGGAAAGAAGCTCTTGAACTCGCCATAAAGCTGTGCCGCGAGGATCTTGTTCGGCGCGAGGATGAGGGCAGGGCGCTGCAACTCCTCGATGACCTTTGCCATGGTAAAGGTCTTGCCCGAGCCGGTGACGCCGAGCAGCACCTGATCGCGCTCGCCTGCAAGGGCGGTTTCGACCAGTTCCTTGATCGCGGTCGGCTGGTCGCCCGCGGGTTGATAGTCGCTGACAAGTTCGAAGCGCTTGCCGCCCTCGACCTTCTCCGGGCGCGCCGGCCGGTGCGGGACATAATCCGCCGTCGTGTCGATTTCGTCGAGCGAGGTACGAATCTGAATTGCCATCGCGGACAATATGGTAACGATAGCGCGGGTCCACAATCGCAATGAATCGCAACGGCGACCGACGCGACTTTCACAGGAGACAGAATATGAAGACTATGTTGGCGCTGGCCACGTTGGGGGCTGCCTTGGCGATTGCGGGTTGTGGAAAGACCGAAAATGCGGGTGGGCCGGTGAAACGCGAGGCGGGCAACTGGAAAACCGACGTCAAGCTCGTGAAATTCGATGTGCCGGGCATTCCCGACGAGATGAAGGCCGGGATGAAACAGATGGTCGAAGGCGCGAGCGGCATGGACCAGTGCTTCACGCAGGAACAGGTCGACAAGGAAGACATTGCGGCCGAGCTAGCCAAGGGACCGGGCAATGGCGGCGAATGCACCTGGACGAAAAAGGATGTCGGCGGCGGCACGATCGACGTTGCCGGGACCTGCACAGCAAATGGCCAGACGGTCGACATGGCCATGGCGGGCACGATGGCAGCAAAGAAGACCGACGTGACGATCACCACCAAAGGCGCCGTCCCGGCGGGCGGCGAAATGGAAATGGTGATGCAGATGACGAGCACGCATACCGGCCCGTGCAAGGAAGGAGCGGCGACAACGCAAAGCTGAGCGGCGCTGGGCGTAGCGGTTTTGGGGGACGGCCGAGAATCGGCTCAGTCGAAGGATTTGCGGACTTGGCGGGCGGAATTGTAGGTGGGGCTACGCCTCCGCCCGGCCAAGTCACATGTTCATGAAGCCGATTGATGTGCAGCGGACGCCAGGGACCAGCTCGCGTCTGCCGCAACAGCGGCTTCAATCCGCCCGGCCCGGTCGAAGACCGGGGCGGACCACGGTGCTATGGGGGGCTCCGTGACTTTCCCAAAATGGTGCAGTTTTCGGCGAAATTGCAGTTACAAGAGGTCACGTAGCGGGGAGTAGCGATTTGGTAGAAATTTGTTAACCCGAATGGACGCAAATTCAATGCGGATTGGCCAACTCGCTGAAATTTGTTACAAGGCACACCGCCGCTGTTACCGTTACATGGGTGTAACAGCAACTAGCCCCGGTTCTCGATTGGCTTATTGGTCGCGCACCGCCCGATGGGGCAAATGGAATTTGGGACAGCGTGAGCGATAACGACATTCAGGACTCCGGCGAAGCCGACAGGATCATAGCCGAAGAGCTTCAGCGGCTGCTGGAATCGCCCATGTTTGTGCGTTCGCCGGTGCTGTCGCGGCTCTTGCAATATCTGGCTGACCATCGATTGCGCGGTGGACGCACGACGCCCAAGGCCTATGCCATCGCTACCGAGGCGCTCGGTCGCAGCGCCGATTTCGACCCTGCGGTCGACAGCTATCCTCGCGTCATGGTCGGGCGGCTGCGGACATTGCTCGACCGCTATTATTCCGAAACGCCGTGGGTTCACCGCTTGCGCGTTCCGCAAGGCAGCTATGAAGTCGTCGTCCAGTATCGCGCGTCGCCGCCGGGCCGGTCGGATTCATCCTCGGATAACGCATCCGTCACCACGGCGGACGCGATGGCCGCAGGCGGCGCGACGCAACCACCCGTCGCTCCAGCGCCGACGTCGTCGGCGAGCCAGCCGGCGCGCGGGGGCTATGGCTGGGTCATTTCGGTGCTGGTGTTCGTGGTCGCTCTTTATGTCGGCTGGCAATTGCTCGGCAGCGCGGGGCGTTATTTCTCCAGCAAGCCCATCCCGATGCCCATCGTCGAGGTCAGCGCTCCGCAGTCGGGCGAAACGGCCGTCTCGCGCGCCATGGCCCGCGCGCTCGACGGCAAGCTTCGCGACGGCATTCGGCGCTTCGGCCTCGTCCAACTGCAAAGCAGGCGGCAACCCGGTACGCGCGCGCCGGAGCCCGATTATCGCCTCGATTCCTCGATCGTTCGCACCGTTGAAGGTCCGGTCGACGTCACGCTCGTCCTGAACCGCGCCGCTGACCAACGGACCATCTGGTCGCATCAATTTCGTGTCGCGCATCAGGACATGCCGGCTTTCACGACGGTCGAGCCCGCCATTGCCCAGATTGCAGGCGATTTCGGCATGATCGTTCGCGATCAGGTGCAGCGCCAACCGAACAATTTTGCCACGGGCTTTCCGTGCCTCGCGCAGTTCAACCGGTTGCGCCAGATGCGTCAGGCCGCGACGGCGCGCCGCGTCGAGGCGTGTCTGCGCGAAACGCTCGTTCAAGATCCGCTCGACCCGATTATACTCGCGTCATTGTCGCTACTTCGCTTTGGCGACTGGCAACCGCTGCGCGGAACGCCGGCGGGCAATGAAGCCATCGCCGAGGCGCGCGAGCTTGCGGAACGCGCTTATCATAACGGATCGAATTCGAGTGCGGGCCTCTTCGCGATGGCGCGCGCCAATTTTTATGCGGGCAATTGCTCGGCGGGCAATACGCTCGGCGGCGCGGCAGTTCGGTTCAATCCTTATGACCCGGACATTGCCGGCTTCCTCGGCCTTTACAAGGTCGCGTGCGGACAGGCAGCCGAAGGCGAAGCGATGCTCCAGCGATCGCTCGACCTCGACGCATCCTTTCCGGGGGTGCCCGCGGTCACGCTCGCCTTCCTGATGTCGCAGCGCGGCGAACAGGACGAGGCGATGGCAGTGCTCGACAACATGCCGTCGCCCAGCAACATGGAACCGCAATATAAGATGGTGCGCGCAATCGTCACCGCGCGCCAAGGCGATTCCGTAACGGCACGGCGGCTTTGGAAAGAACTTGTCGCCTATACGAAGCAGCCCGCAGACGCCGCTCCGGAAACGGTGCTTCGCCAGTTCATCATCACACCCTCCGTCATCGCACGCTCGTCCGAAGCGTTGCGCGATTCGGGGGTCGTTGCTGCCAAATCGCCGCGCTGAACCGGCTCCTGTAGTGCTGCGATCGCCGCATTTGTGCCGTTCGCGCGCTATTTTCGATGGTCACGAAGCGCCAGCCCTCTTGCCAGCCCCGTTGGCTCGCTCTAGGGCAAAACCCAACATTCACGCGTCAGCAAGAAAGAAAAAGGAAATCTGCATGAGCGATTCGGCCGACAAGGTTAAAAAGATCGTCGTCGAACATCTGGGCGTCGAAGCCGACAAGGTCACCGAAGAAGCGAGCTTCATCGACGATCTGGGCGCGGACAGCCTCGACATCGTCGAGCTGGTGATGGCGTTCGAAGAAGAATTCGGTGTCGAAATCCCCGACGATGCGGCGGAAAAGATCGCCACCGTCAAGGACGCGATCGACTATATCGAAGCGAACAAGGGCTAAAATGCCCCGGTCCGGCGTGGCCGGACGCGGCGGCGACGCCGCCCACGCGTTTCCGGCTTCCCGGTTCCGAGCGCATGTGCGCCCAGACCGGGAAGCCTTTTTTTTGGACATGCGTTCACGATATTGATGCGGGCACCTGCGGGGGTGGGGCCGACGAAAGGAATGACTATGCGCCGGGTTGTGGTGACGGGTTTGGGTCTGGTGACGCCGCTGGGCGGCGATGTCGAAACGAGCTGGAAGAACCTGCTCGCGGGCAAATCGGGTGCGGGAACGATCACGCGCTTCGATACGACAGACCAGAAATGCACGATCGCGTGCGAGGTCAAACCCGCCGATCACGAATATGGCTTCGATCCGATGAAGCGCGTCGACCACAAGGTCCAGCGCCAGGTCGACCCGTTCATCGTTTACGGCATCGACGCCGCCGGACAGGCGCTCGAGGATGCCGGCCTTACCGACATGACCGACGAGCAAAAACTGCGTGCGGGCTGTTCGATCGGGTCGGGCATCGGCGGTCTGCCGGGGATCGAAAGCGAAAGCCTGCTGCTCGCCGAAAAGGGGCCGGGCCGCGTCAGCCCGCACTTCGTCCACGGCCGCCTCATCAACCTCATCTCGGGGCAGGTCAGCATCAAATACGGCCTGATGGGGCCGAACCATGCGGTCGTCACCGCATGCTCGACCGGCGCGCATTCGATCGGCGACGCGGCGCGGATGATCCGCGACGACGACGCCGACATCATGCTCGCGGGCGGCGCCGAATCGACGATCTGCCCGATCGGTATCGCCGGCTTCGCGCAGGCGCGCGCGCTCAATATGAGCAGCAACGACGCGCCCGAAAAAGCGAGCCGTCCCTATGACAAGGACCGTGACGGCTTTGTGATGGGCGAGGGCGCCGGCGTTGTCGTGCTCGAGGAATATGAGCATGCCAAGGCGCGCGGTGCGAAAATCTATGCCGAGGTCGTCGGCTATGGCCTGTCGGGCGACGCCTATCACGTCACCGCGCCGCATCCCGAAGGCTTTGGCGCCTTTCGCTCGATGGAAATGGCGCTGAAGAAGGCGGGCATGACCCCCGCCGACATCGACTATATCAACGCGCACGGCACCTCGACGATGGCCGACACGATCGAGTTGGGCGCGGTGAAGCGCCTGTTCGGAAACGAGATCGCCAATGTGTCGATGAGCTCGACCAAATCGGCGATCGGCCATCTGCTCGGCGGCGCGGGTGCGGTTGAATCAATCTTCTGCATCCTCGCGATCCGCGATCAGATCGTCCCCCCGACGCTCAATCTCGACAATCCCGACGAGGGGACCGAGGGCGTCGACCTTGTCCCGCACACGGCCAAGAAGCGCGCGGTCAAGGCGGCGCTCAACAACAGCTTCGGTTTTGGCGGCACCAATGCCAGCCTGATCGTCAAGGCGGTCGAGGACTGACGCGATGCGCCGGCTGCTTGCAGCCTTGCTCGCGATCCTCCTCGCCGCCTGCTCGGGCGGCGCGCCGCGCGATACCGAAGTCGTCATTCCGGCAGGATCGAGCATCGCCAAGGCAGGGCAGATTCTGGAGGAGGCGGGGGCGACCTCTGCCTCGGCTTTCGTCAATCACGCGCGCTTTTTCGGCGGCGACGACCCGATCAGGCCCGGCGAGTATAAAATCGAAAAGGGCATGGACGCGGGCGACATCCTCGCGCTGATGCAATCGGGCAAGACCGTCCAGCGCTTCGTCACCGTGCCCGAGGGCATGCCGTCGATCATGGTGTGGGAGCGGCTGATGGCCGAGGAGCGGCTGAAGGGCGAGGTGCCCGTGCCGCCCGAGGGCAGCGTGCTTCCCGACACCTATGCCTTCACGACGGGCGAGAAGCGCGCCGCGGTGCTGAAGCGGATGCAGGACGCGATGGACAAGACCTTTGCCGAACTCTGGGCAAAGCGCAGCCCGCGCTCGGCGGTCAAGGATCGCAACGAGGCGCTGACGCTCGCCTCGATCGTCGAGAAGGAAACCGGCGTACCTGCCGAACGCCGTACCGTCGCTGGAGTGTACACAAACAGGCTCGCGGTGGGCATGCGGCTGCAGGCCGATCCGACGATCATCTATCCGATCACGAAGGGCAAGCCGCTCGGCCGCCGTATCAAGCGATCCGAAATCCAGGACGTGAACGATTACAACACGTACAGCATGGCAGGGCTGCCCAAGGGGCCGATCGCCAATCCGGGCAAGGCCTCGATCGCCGCAGTGCTCGATCCCGAGCCCAACGACTATCTCTATTTCGTCGCAAAGGGTGATGGCGGGCATATCTTCGCGCGCACGCTCGCCGAGCATAATGCCAATGTGCAGAAATGGTATGCGCTCCGCCGCGAGCGGGGCGAGATGTAGGGAATCCGCGGCCCCCGCGAAGACGCGGGCCGCTGGCGGACCTGCGAGCCTGGGCTGCCCAAACCGATAGCGGCCCCCGTCTTCGGCGGGGGCGGCCAACGAGGGGATGAAATATGGCTGCCAAGCTCTTTCTCCACGGTGTGCCCGACAGCCCGGCGATCTGGCGCCCCTTGCTCGCCGCGCTCGACCTTGGCGATACGCCCGTGACGGTTCCGGCGCTTCCCGGATTCACCGGCCCGCTGCCGGCAGGATTCGCCGCGACCAAGGAGGCCTATGCCGACTGGGCGGTGGGGCAGGCGGAGGCGTTGTTCGCCGCGCACGGCCCCATCGACATCGTCGGTCATGACTGGGGCGCCTTGATTGCGCAGCGCGTGGCGATGCTGCGCCCGGACCTCATTCGCAGCTGGGTCGTATCGAATGCTGTGATCGACCCCGATTATCGCGGCCACCGCATCGCGCGCATCTGGAACACCCCGGTGCTCGGCGAAATTTTCATGGCGCTGAGCCGCGCCGACAAGCTTGCCAAGGGACTCGCCGCGCAGGGCATGCCCGCCGATATTGCGCGCGAAGAGGCCGAGCAGTGGCAGAACAAGGACAAGCGCCGCGCGATCCTCAAACTCTATCGCTCGGCGCGGGGGCTGAGCTTCGAGCATGATTGGGCACGCGATTTGGACAGGCTGCCCCCGAACGGCGCGCTGGTCTGGGGCGCCAACGATCCCTATGTGGGGCTGGAGGTTGCGGAGCGCTTCGCCGCGGCTACCGGCGTGTCGCTTCACATCGTCGAAAAGGCCGGCCATTGGGCGATTGCCGAACGTCCGGCAGAGGTGGCGGCGGCCCTGAGGACCTTCTGGGGGGCGTTAAGACGCGGATAATATTATGTCATCGCATTATACGATGATTGTGATGCAGTAATTCGATTGGCGTTTGCGCGATCGAACTACCAGATGCGCCATTGAACGCGAAAGGGCGTCCCATGGACGACGGCACATCCCCCTCCCGACCGCCGCGCCCATCCCGCTTCGCGAACGGCGACCCGGACATCCCCCCTCCCGTCCGGGCCACTGGTGCCGCGCCCCTCATTCTGACCGGAATGATGGGTGCGGCCGACCAGCGCCATTTCGACGCGCTGCGCGCCGCGCACTTCCCTCCCGACCGCAATTTCCTGGCGGCGCACATCACGCTGCTTCATCAGCTCCCGCCGTCTGCACATGACGAGCTCGATCGGCTCGTCCGCCGGATCGCCGCCGACACACCGCCGCCGGCCGCGACGCTTGGCGCGCCCTATTCGCTCGGGCGCGGCGTTGCCTTTCGCGTCGACAGTCCCGAACTGCTCGTCATCCGCGAACGCATTGCGGACCATTTCACCGGCATGCTCACCGCGCAGGACCGGGGCGTGCCGCGCCTCCACATCACGGTTCAGAACAAGGTGACGTCCGCCACGGCGCGCGACCTGCTTGCCCGTCTCACCACAGACTTCCGCCCGCGCCCGCTGGAGATCACCGGTCTCGCGGCACATCATTATCGCGGCGGCCCCTGGGACGACGCCTTTGCGCGCAAATTTCGCGGACCGCGCAGATGATATTGACCGCCCGCCGCGCCCTGCCTATAGGCGCTGCTCGCCCAAGCGGCGGCCTTTCGGGGCGGAGTAGCTCAGCAGGTTAGAGCAGCGGAATCATAATCCGCGTGTCGGGGGTTCGAGTCCCTCCTCCGCTACCAGAGCCGAAAATCCCAGCTCATCCCGGTTTGTGCTGTTTCGTATTTATTTTACCTGAAATCAGTCGTTTAATCGGCGCCGATGGGTGCCGATAGGGAGCGTTGCGTTCCGGTGCGGTGACTTTATTTTAGGGGTGGATGGGGGATAATTTTTGCCTGTACCTCAAACAGGCCATGCCCCAATGATCTTGAAAGAGCTCGAAGTGAAATGTGCGACGCGGCGTGAGCGGCCGTATAAAATGTCTGACGGAGGCGGATTATAGCTGCTCGTGCAGCCCACCGGATCGAAGCTCTGGCGCATGACATATCATTTCCGTGGCAAGGAAAAGCTGCTCAGCTTTGGCAAATATCCAGCAGTGACACTCGCGATGGCGCGAATGAAGTGCAACGATACCAAAACGTTAATCGACGCAGGATGCGATCCCGCCGAAACGAGGCGGGTGGAAAAAAGATTGGCGACCTCGCCCGACTTCTTCAAGCCTGTCGCGCGGCCGTGGCACGCGAATCGCGTCGACGGTTTTAGCCCGGCACATGCCGATCGGGTCCTGAGCCGCTTGGAACGCGACGTTTTTCCTGTACTTGGCAAAAGGCCAATCCGATACATTGCGGTGCCCGAGGTGCTCGACGTCATTCGCACGGTGGAGGCGCGCGGAGCGCTCGATAACAGCAGGCGGCCCAAGCAGAACATCGGACAAATGTTCCGGTTCGCGATCGCAAGCGGCTGACGGATTCAGCGGTTCGACCGAACGTCAGCTTTCCCAAATTCTGTTCCTGATACCGGACCGACAGAACACGGCCAGGATTGATGCTCTCCGAGGTTCCTTAGGCTTGCTCAGTCATTGTGAAGTCTTGCTCGGCAGCGCCGGCTTTGGCGCGGGGCCTGCTTCCGGATTTCGAACGATCCAGCCCCGACCCTCGCGCAAGTCGAGCGTGATGATCCAGTCGTGCAAAAACGGCATGCCCAGATTGCCATCCATAATCATATCTGGCGTGAACATATGTTCGGATTGGAGATCTACGCCTTCGGCAACCTGGAAATGCCCCGACTGGGGTTCCTCTGCATCAGGCTGCAAGCCGAACAGGGCCGCGTTGTGTTTTGCTACCAGCACCGTGCCGCCATTACCTGAGTCCAATTCCATCCAGACCGGACCACGTGGGCTGGTTACTTCGGCCATAATGGCAAGCGCGGTGCCTTCCACCTCGCGTTTCATGCGGATCGGGAATGGCCGCATCGAACGCACGCGTTCGTGGAGGCTCGCTGGCGATTCCACGATAATTTCGCCTTCGCCAAGATTCAGTGTGATTGCGCGACCCTCGAACATGTTGAGTGCAGCAATTCCCTCCAATTCGGCATCGGCGGGATTGAGCTTCCCGAGGTCGATTGCTCCTAGAAGCGGTGGCCGGAATGGATGACCTGCGACGAAGATATCCATCGCGTTGCAACGAGGCCCGTCGCCCCGCTGGCCGAACATCCGAAAGCCCGTCACGCGTCCCCAAAGTTCACATTTTGCGGCTGAAAGCACATCGGGATGGAGCAGGGTCAGGCCGGCGCCCGTATCGAAGAGAAGCTTGCGTTCCGCACCCCCAAAGTCGACCCGGATGAACCACCGGGTGCGCCAGCGCTCCAGAGGAATGACGGCGTCGGGAGACGCGTTCGTTGCAGGCGTGACCTGGTCTCTCGCATTCGCGGTCGACGGGCTCGCGAGATGAGCAAAAACAAGGCAAGCAGCGACAAGCGTTGCGCGAAGCGTCATTTCGTTCCCTTACGTCAGCCGCTTCCTGCGGCGATTGATTTCGGCCGATTTGACAAGGACGACCTTAACCCTCGCCGAACGAAAACATGCGATAATGTCGGCCGTATCGGTCAAGGGATCCAGCCCACCGCATCGCTACCTGACCGCCAATCATCGCCTCCGCTTTGCTGCCGGCCGCCGCTCGAAGCGATCACCTTCGCCTAGGCCGATCTCGGGCAACCGGAACGCACGCACTTCGCCTGCCGGGCGGTCAATCGCGAAAATTCGCCGCGGCTCTGCCGGATCGAAGGCGAAAGCCTGACCTCCAGCGTCAAGGTCGATCGTCGCGACATGGAGCAGTTCGACGCCCATCCGGGGTTTCGCCAGCACGTAAAGCTCGGGCAGTGTGTGACCGAAGAGATAGAGGAAGCCGTCGGGTCCGATTGCGCCGCCCGATGCTGCCTGCGGCGCCATTTTCTTGCGGATCGAGGGCGGAATCAGCCATCCCCCGGTGCGCCGCCATTGGTCGTCGACGCTGATGATCGACGAATAGTCCGACGACTTGAAGGGCACACCGGTCTCGTCCGAATAATGCGAGAAGCCGAGGAGCCAGCCGCTTGCCATCGGTTCGGCGAAAGTCAGCGACCCCTCGTCCATATTGCCGAGGCTGTGGCTCGCTTTGTGCGCGAGGGTAGCCGTGTCGAAGATTTCCACCGAGCTCCCCATCGGCACTTCGGGATGGTTCGAATGGGCACAAACGAGCTCGGTGTCCATCACGATGCAGCTGTTGAGGTGGCGCAGCATCCCGCCGCGCGGACTCGCCCAGCGAGCGAGCAGTCGCCCGTCGGCACGCGAATATTTGCCGATCGCGGTGTTGACCACGGCATAGATATTCTGCGCGTCGACCGCGACGCCCTGCCGCGCTTCTGGCGCGCCGTAAACATATTCCATCCTGGCCTTGAGGCGCGAAATCTCACGCGGCTGCAAAGGCGGCAGCAACGTGCTCAGCCCGCGCGCGGGGGGCGCAGCGTCGCCCACAAAAACGCCGATATGATTGCCGAGCGGTCGCTGACGTCCCGGGACGCCGGTGTGGATCGGTCGGCTCATCACGATGGGGCCAGCGGGGCCGCGGGCGACCATCGTCGCCGAGCCGCCGCCATCGAGGCTCATGACGTCGCTTGCGCCAAGCTTGCGGAACAGGGCCAGAATATCGTCGGTACTCGCGCCGAGGCTCCATCCCGGCTGGCGGCCGTCGGCGACGACGAGCCACAGTTTCGTGCCGTCGGCATTCAGCCCCGCGACGGTGCGCGGGCCGCCACCCGAACCCGGTGGCGCAGCTGCAAGCTGCGCCGCTTCCTCGGGCGTCAATTCGGTCGCGCCGTGAAATACGCCGTCGCGGCCAAGGCGGCGACGCGGTACGAATTCGCCAGCTTTCAGGATGCGCGGCCCGGCCGACACACCTTCGGTAAAGCCCGCGGGGCAGACCTGACCTCCGACGATCGCCGCACGGGTCGGCGCGAAGCAAATCATGCTGTCGACGCGCGCATCAATGCCCTCGACCGGCGAGACGGTCGCGCCGTCCGAGATCACGGCGCCTGATGCCGCTGCGGCTTGTCCCGGCTGCGGTACAAAATCATCGCCACCTTTCGATCCGCCGACGAATGGCAGGAAGTAGCTGGCGTTGACCGCAAGTACCGCGCCGGACCTTGCGAGATAATCGCTAGCGGTCTGTGCCCGATACTCCATCCCGGCCGAACGGTCGGCGGGCGTGACCTTCACTTGAACATCGGAGCGCGTGAGGTCGATTTCGGCGACATGCATCACCAACGGCGCATCGCCGGCGCGGACGATGCGCCAGTATCGGACGCCGGGCGCGATGTCGCACGGCGTCTCATCCCCGCCGACGCATCGCTCGGCGCCGATCGGTCCGGACAGGAAAGGATCGACCGACTGGGCGGCGGCGGGCGTGCCGCCGCCCAACAGGGCAAGGAGAAGCGCGTATTTCATGCGCGGCGTCCCGATTACAACGAGAACGCCACGCCGACCCAGAACTGGCGGCCAAACCGGTTAATGTCGCGCGCGATATTCTGGTCGGGTCCGGTCAGGTTCAACCGCTGCTGATTGGTCAGGTTGCGGACCTCGCCGATCATTTCGATCCCCGAATTGATGCGGATGCGCGTCTGGAAATCAAAGGTGTTGAACGCTGCTTCGGTCCGGTCGGCCGCCGGGCTGGCGGCGTTCACCGACGTCTTGTACTTGCCGATATGTGCATAGCTGAGGCGCGCGCGCACGGGCCCCTGTTCATAGAAGATCGCGGCATTGGCCAGGAACTTTGCCTGGCCCGGCAGCTGGTCGAGCTTGCGGCGAACCGTATTGTTGCGGATCGTGATGCTGCCGTCGAGCACGGTCACATTGCCCGACACGCCGAAGTTGGACAGGAAGCCCGGCAGGAAGGCCAAACGGTTGACCACCAGATTGGCTTCGAAACCCGTGACCTTCGCGCCTTCGGCGTTGCGCGGCTGGCTGACATTCCGCTGAACGCCGTCGATCGTCTCTATCGACGCGAAGGTATAGATTTCCTCCTCGATCTTCTTGTGAAAGGCCGCGAAAGACAAAATGCCTAGCCGGTCGGGCAGATAATATTCGAGGCTCGCTTCATAGCTGTCGCCGCGACGCGGATCGAGGTCGGGGTTCGGGCGGCTGATCGAATCGTCTGCGTTGATCACTTCCTGGCCCGCGATCGAATTGGGGTTCGGCCGGCCGATCGCCTTGAACCAGGCGGCGCGAAGGCGAAGGTTCTCGCTGATATCATATGACGCCGTGATCGACGGCAAGAGGTCGTCATAGGAATTCTTGCGCGATATCGGGGTGAACTGGTCGGCCCCGCCAACGGTACGCCGCGAATAACCGTCGGCCGTCGTCTCGGTCTTTTCGTAGCGGACGCCGGCGATGATGGTGTGCCGATCGCCATGATGCCGGACAAGGCCGTAACCGGCATAGACATCTTCCTGGAACCGCCAGTCGCCGCCGATGGTCTGCCGCGCGCTGTTCGCGGCATTATAGGTGAACTGCGACGGGTTGGCGTTGAAATAGTCGAGGAAGCTCTGGAAATCGACGAACAGGTGGTTGAAATTGCCGAAGATCGGCTGGTAATTTTCGGCTTGGTTGAACTGCGTCAGGCGCAGGTCGACACCTGCGGCAGGCGACCAGAAGTCCTGCGTGCGGTCGTTGTCGCGGATCGTCTGCCGATATTTGGCTCCAATGCCTACGCCGAAGCCGTCATCGCCATAAGCGTTGTTCCAGCCGTAATCGAACTGGCCTTCGGTAACCTTGTCGGTCGAGTCATCTTCATAGGGATTATAGCTGGTGAAGCGATATTGCGCCGGATCGCTGAAGCGCGGGTCGATGTTGGTCGCAACCGGATAGCGCCCGTCGAGTTCGAGATCGAAGGTCGGCGCCGCGCCGACCAGGTTGAACTGCAGCTGGTTCGACGGTTCGACGAAGCTCGCCTGCGAATAGGATCCGCGCAGTGCGACATAATGGCCTTCCTGTTCATAAGACAGCTTGCCCTGTCCCATGTGGAGTGGCTTGCGGATCGGGAAATCGTTGAATCGCACGAAGCTGCCGCCCGCCGTGTTGAGCAACTGCTGCGAATGGCGCAGTTCGGTGTCGTCCTGCGAGAAATAGGTATAGGCGAGGCTGGCTTCGAGCCCGTCGCCGGGGCGCGCCTCGAGCTTCACCGTGCCGCCATAACGGTCGACCGAATTGGGATAGGTCGACCAGAGCAGGTTGGTGTTGGGACCGGCCGGCGCGACGGTCGCGCCCGTGCCCGCCGGGATATTCTGCGGCAACAGCCGTTCCTGGTCGCGCCTTTTGCGGCTGAACGATCCGGTCACGACCAGGCCGAAGATCCCGTCGGGCCCGAAGCGGGTCGAGGCAATCGCGTCGCCGCGGAAATTGATGCCATCATCGCTGTCGCGACCAAAGCCGCGGCCCGGAATATCCTGCGAATCCGACATGCCGACAAAAGCATTGCCGGCGATGAAAGTGCCGGGCTTGTCGAACGCCGACCTGGTGACGACGTTAATCGCGCCGCCGATGGCGTTGCCCTCCATATCGGGGGTGCGCGACTTCAGCACTTCCAGGCTGGACACGGCCGTCGACGGAATTGCTTCCATGTTGAGCTGGCGATTGCCGCGTTCGGCGGTGGCCATCGTGCCGCCGTCGAAGCTGCCAATGGTGAAGCTGGGGTTCAGGCCGCGGATCGAAACATAGCGGCCTTCATCCTCGTCGAAAATCGTCTGAACGCCGGGAAGGCGGCGCAGGCTGTCGGCGATATTATAATCAGGCTGCTGCCCGATATCGTCGCTTTTGGCAAACTCGGCGATGATTTCGGCGTTCCGCTTGGCATCGACGGCCAGCTGGTTCTGGGCGCGAAAGCCGGTGACGACGATATCCTCGCCTTGATCCTCCTGTGCAAAAGCTGCGGTCGGGCAACAAAGCGCCATCACGCCAGCACCGGTCAGCAATGAATGACGGATCGATTGCGACAGCATTTGAATCATGGGGGGAGGCTCCTGTTTTGTTTTCGGCGGGAAGGAGCTGACCCCCTAGGGGTGGTTTGTTGCAGTCATCACACGAAGCAATGACGGTTGATGGTCGGTTGGATGACAAATCCGCAATGGAGGCTGGGCGCAGGAGCCTATCGCGAAAAGATCGCTTTCGCTCAGGGGCTTCGTCACGCGCCAGTTGGTCCGCGCGCAGAGCAGTGCTCATCATCGGTATAAATGAACTGCCCTTGTCCGGGGGGCTCGGGACTGGGAGCGTGGGTCTCCCCGGCTCCATTCGTCGTTCTTAGGGGATAGTCTGAAGCTGGTCTCGCTTGGAGGAGCCCGCATCGGACTGCGCGCGATCAATGCCGTCGAGCGGCCCGCGTTTCAGCCTACTAACACTGGCTCGTCGCAACACGTTCGAATGTGTCGTCGTAATCTGGGTGATTCACAGTATCGGACAGGGCCTTCCCGAACGAGCGGTAACTTTTTTGTGTTGCGCGCAATTGCTCCACAATTGTCGGGAAGGCAGGGGGCTCAACACCCTGGTTGCCGGTGTCCCATTCGTCGGCGGTCGTCAGTGCCCATAATTTGGTGACTTCATGGGTGTAATCCGAAGCCGCGATATGGGAGCCGGGTGAAAGTTCGAACATTGTTTGGAGAAAGACGGCCTTCAATCGATCTTGTCGGCCGCTATCTGGCGACATCTCCACATCCTTTTCGGCAAGCCGCCTGTCCCAGCCATATATGGCGCGGGGATAGGCGCCGATCGGCAAAAATTCCTGAAGGGCAAAGCGCAGGCCCCAGGCATCTTCTCCTATCGCATCAATCTGCCGATCATTCGTCGTCGCTGTTTCGTTCGGTCGAGCGCCGCTATATCTGGATTGCAGTTCGCCATGCACCGCTTGCTGGTCGCGTATCGGCTTCTTGAAATCCAAAGCCACTTGCGCCGGGTCAAAAGAACAGCGCGGCGAACCGGCCAAGCCGCATCCGGCCATAAGCAGCGCAAAAGGCAGGAACAAACCTCTCATGCCCGATGCCCTGGTTACCACGATTCAGCGACCTTCTTCATGCTTTCCGGGATCCGAGGGCATATTATTTCTAGATATCGTCATGGCAGGCAGCCCAGACGAAACGCTCGAGATTTGGCGCGAATGACGGTTGCTCGATCGCTTCAAGCATGACCGAATGGAGCGCGCGATGCGCGGCGGCCAGCCGATCCCTGGCGAGCAGAAGCGGATAGGAATGAAAGCTTTTGCCATCGATATTGTCGTGCACGGGCGTCCACGCACCCATTTCCTGCAAGGCATCGTTATAATTGAACAAAATTGCTCCATTGTCGTCCTCGGCACTGGCCAGCATGCGAGCGAAACCGATGCGCAAACGCTCCTTGCTTCCGGTTCCCGTCGGCGGCGGCACACGGATCGAACGCACATCGGTCGCGACGCCATCGGCACGTTCGACCCGCTCGACTGGTGCAAGGATGTTCAGACTGAAAAATTGGGCGCTGTCGATCACCGAACGCAGCATAGTCTGGCGCTCGCGATCGAATAGCGGGACAGGCTGGCCCCATCGGTCGCTGTTTTGATCATGGCGCCCCCGGTCTTCTGCGAGCGTTTCGAGAGCCTTGCCCAGCTCATGGACATTATAGGCGATATATTCGCTTGCCTGATCGGCCGGGAATTCACCCTCTGCAGGGCAAAGGTCGACACGATCCTCGTCGAATGCGCTCCATAATTCTCCCGCGGCGGCCTGTGACGGACCCATTGTAATAGCCAGAATTACCGTGACGAACATTGTGGCTTTCATTGATCTCACCTTCGGCTTGCAGCGATGTCACCGTGCTGCGCACATCTGTTGTAGCCGTTTGATGTTCGCGGCCGCTCGGTCGGCAGCAGCGGCGGACAGATATGAAAGCGTTAGGTTATCAACTTGACGCACCCCCGTCGTGCTATCAACATTGCGAACGGGTTTCGGGCCGCCGGGTTCGGAGCTGAGAGCCAGGTAAATTGTCTCTTGCTTGAAGCTGACTCCGTGGCTGCGACTGAGCCAGCGTATTTGCGAGAGGTGGAATCTGGCGGTTTGACGAAATGTCGAAGTCATCCCCCGCTCCCATGTCCCCACCTCAACCACGACATCGGCGATACAATCGGCAATTTCGACAACATTCGTCCAGCGTCGTTTGTTAATCGACCCGTTGCTCCGCTCCAGGCTTATATTCGTGTCATCCGCGATTTGCTGTTCGATGCGGGACATTTCGGGAGATGCCGTCATTGCCGCCAACCAGGCCTGCGTCGCGCTCGGCGTTGAATCATTGGCACCGAGTGTCAGGGCCATTGCCGCAAGAACAAACATCGTCATTTCCCTTTTCGAAATGTCATTCGGATTGGTCCCGTTCGGACAGGATATCGTCGCAATATGATGTCATCCGGCGACCAAGCGCCGTTTCGAACCCGGGTGCAAATATCGCTGTCTTGAGCGCGGGCATGAACGCTTCAAAGGCGTTTTTCAGGCCGGAATTCTGGTCATGAAATGCTGGCGCCGGCTGACCCGATGCCAGCGCAAGCGTGCTGCCCTCAAGAGCATGGAGCGCCTCGACAAAGGCGATGCCAAGTGCGCGGTTTTCCTGCGCGCCGGACAAGAATTGCTCCATGACCACAATCTGGTGCTCGGCGGCCGTGCCATAGGCGGGAACCGAGCGTGTCGCGAAACGTTCGACGAGCCCTTCGCCGTCGCTTGGCCGGCTATATTGCGGGAACAAGGCGCCCATCAGCGCCATCAGATGTTGGAGCCGCTCCTTATACCGCTCCATTCGCGCGCGCATCGGGTCGCGGGCAGAGAGAGGCGACAGTCCAAATTGAGCGGAATGGGGGCTGATCCGGGCGAGCGTTGCACGGCCATGGACGTCGAGATCGTACCAGGCGCTGCGTATGGCGCCCCCGACCAGCGATAGCCGTTGTTCCGGCGGGACCTGGCAATAGTCGCTCGGGTCAAGATGCTGTTGATGGCCATTTTGAGCGACGGCGGGGGTGGTGATGAACAGGAAGCCGGTCAGGGTCAGGGTAGCGAGGCGAATTTTGTCCATCACCTTCCTCCGGCCAACGGACGTCCACGCGGCACGCAGCGTTGACCGTCCCAAGTCGAATCCCATGTACCAAAGAGGCTGGGGTTACGCCCGTCGGAATAGAAGGTCGCGTTATAGCCCTGCCCGTTATTGGCGTGCCAGGGACAAAGCAGGCTGCTTGGATGTCCCTCGTTGTTGTTCCTCGACCGCAGTCGCCGGAGTATCGCTTTGCGCCGCTCGAGACAGACATTGTCATAGCCGACAAACGCGTCGTCGCGGTCGTAGATGGAGCAGATCTCATAATCGCCGTCGCCGAGCGACCGGGCCGACGCTGGTTGGGGTGCGACGATGAGCAGGGACATGGCCCACGCGGCGATCATCGTCACCATGGCATATGCGCGAGAATGCATGAACTTTCTCCCTCGATCGCCCCGAGCACCGGAGAGCGCACCGGCAACAATTCTCATTCTGACAATCGCGCAGGCCAGGTCTTTGTCGGCCCGGTGAAAAGTTATGAAAAATTCTGAAGCGAGCCGAACGGGTTCGGCGTCGCCGCTCGCCGGGCGAGCATTCCGGCGGTTGCGGGGATTCACGTGCTAAAATCAAATGGTGGTGCCGCTGACTAAATGCGCCCGCGGGCGCCATTGTGCCTTATCAAGGCTGGACCATCGTTACCGCGGGAGATACGCTCAGGATTACGACAATCGCGACGGGGGTTTAGATTGTTCCAAGCCGAACAGCGTTGCTGCAGTTTTCACTCGATCCGCTTCATTCCCGATGCGCGTCTTGTCCGTTCGGCCGACGAAGATATTCTGCTCGATCGCAGTTCCTGCGCGATCTTCGCCCTTTTGCTTGAACGGTGCGGCGAAGAGGTTTCCAAGGACGAATTGCTCGAAGCCGGCTGGACCGGACGCATTGTTCATGAAAACTCGCTCGCGAAGGCGATCGGGCGGTTGCGTCATGCGTTGGGCAAAGACAAGGACCGGCTCGAAACGGTCTTTGGCAGGGGCTATACACTGGTCGGCGAGGCCGTTTGGCAGGGCGTAGACAGCGCCCCCGCGGCTGTGCCCACCCGCTCGACCGTCATGGCGGCGAGGCGAATAATCGATCGTTTCGGGAGTGCGGCCAGATCGCGGCGCGGCATGGCGGTCATGGGCGGCGCGATCCTGCTCGTAGCGGCACTGCTCCTCAGCGGCCTCTGGGCGCCGAAGACCAACGCCGGGCGAAGTGCCGAGGCGGAAGCCCTCGTCGCCTATGTGTCGAACGATCTGATCGCGGCGACCGACCCCTATTCGCTCAACGAGCGCGACCCGAAATTGCGCAATGTCGTCGAGCGGATTGCCCTCTCGATGGACACGCGCTTCGCCGACCACCCCGCATCGCTGGTGTCACTTCATCAGATGGTCGCGAACGCCGTGAGCGGCTGGGGCGAATATGGCAGGGCGGTCCGACATCTTGATGCGGCGCGGGATTATGCCGAACGATATCTTCCCGCTTCCGATCCGGTCTTCGTAAAAATCGATACCGATCTCTGCCAGCAATTGCGGCTCGCGGGACAGACCAAGCGGGGGGAGCGCGTATGCTTGCGCGCGCTGTCGGGGGCCGAGGCGCGAGACAGGGCATCCTTGCCCCGTGCCCGCGTCAATCGCGCAAAAATGGCGTTCGAGATTGGCGACTATGCCGCCGCGCGCGCAACCTTGCGGCAGACGATTGCGGTGCCCGCAGACCTGGATCCCAATTTGCTTGCCGACGCCTATTGGTTCCTCGGCCTGTCCGAGCGCAAGCTTGCGCGCTTCCCCGCGGCTGACGAAGCGCTGCGCGCGCATATCGCGATGCGCGAGGAACAATATGGGGCGGATCACCCGCTCACGGGCTGGGCCTATTCGGATTATGGCGACCTGCTGGTCGATGCCGGTCGGTATGACGATGGGCTGAAGGCGCTCGAAAAGGCACAGACAATCTTCGATGCCCGGCTCGGCTCCGACCATCTGGAATCGCAATCGCCCAAATATAGCGTGGCGCTGGTGCATGCGGCGCGCGGCGACCGGCACAAGGCCCGTGACATTTTCGAATCCATGTTGGCCATATTTCGCGAAAAACTCGGCAGCGACCATTTCTGGACGCTCTATACGATGACCGAACTGGCCGATGTCGAGGCCGAACTGGGCGACATCGACGCCGCGGCAAAACTGGTGATCGAGGCCCAGAAAAATGCCGAGCGTCTGCTCTATGGGCGTCCGGGAAAGGAAGGCTGGTTCCGCCTGCGGTGGGCCGAAATCCTCACCAAAATCGATCATAAAGAGGCTGCGGCAACCGAGTTGCGGCGGTCCCAGACCGCGCTGCGATCAAGTTTTGGGTCCGCCCATCCTTGGCATGCACGCAGCCTCTGCGCCGCGGCGCGCCTTGCGAAGCCGGATGCGGCTACGCGTCAAGCCCGTGCATGTCTCGAAACCTTGCAGCGTGCCGATGTGCCGCCCGAATATCCTGTCTTGATCGAAGCCGAGCGGATGGTTCTTGCGAGCAGCTGAGAAAACCGATTTGCAATAAGCCATTGTAATATAGTATATATATTTCTGTTTCATCAAATTTCAGAAATTTTCATCGCTCGCGGCAAAGACTTGACCCACGCCTCCGTGATCCGTTCCCCTGACGGCCGCTTGCAAACGGCTCAGGCAATGTTCCGGGAGATCGGTTGTGCAAAAGCGGAGCGAAAAATCCGCCATTCAAAAATTCGGGGCGGCGCTCCTGGCTTCGGGCCCCGTCCTTTTGATTGCCGCGAGCGCGGCGAGCACGAGCGCGATCGGAAGCACGCAGGCAGAGGCCTGCGCAAAGGCAAAGAGCAGCGCGATTTCCATTTACGGGCGGTCGAAGATCAAGGGTTTCGGGCATTGCAACTGCACGCGCCAAGGCAGTCCGCAATCCACTTGGTATGACTGCAAGATCGCGGTCGCTTTGACCGACTGACCGTGCGTCGGCGCCAAGGCCGGTCAAATATTGGCCAGCCCAGGCTGGGATCATCAGGCAAATCAGGGAAGGATCAGAAAGTCCATGCGCATCGTCCTCATCATGACCGGCCTTGCAGCGGCCATGTCATTCAGCCCGTCGTTCGCTCAGTCCAATAGCCAGATTAGCGCGGTCGGCCGCACGATCGTCACGCAAATACCGTCGGGCTTCAGCGCCACCAATTCCCGCAACCAGACGCGGTCCTTCTACGCCAACAAAATATTGGTGAAGGGGTGCCAGTTCGATATTGCGACCTCGGTCGATCGCGAGGGCCCGCGCGTCACGCGCAATATGGAAGAGCATCAATCGCGCTTTGCTGCCCGCGATATCGCCAGTTTTGCATGGGGCGCGGCGCCCGACGGTAGCGGCTGGTTCCGGCTGAACCTGACGCAAAAGCTTGCCACCTACGGCTATGAAATGAATGGGCGATATGGCGAAACGAAGAGCACCGCCGTTCGCCTGTTCCTCCGGTCAAAGGAAGATGCTGATCGGCTGTTGAGCCAATTCGAACAGATCAAGTCCCTGTGCGGCTGAACCCCGCAGTCCTCCTCAACGCCTTTGGCAAGAATAGGGCCGCTGATTGGTCCGCTGACAAATTATCGCATGTCCCCGCTAAAAACTCGGAAAAGGAAATCAGGATGAAAAAAATGATCATCGCCACCGCTGGAATGTCCGCTTTTGCGATCGCTGCGCTGACCGTTGCCGCTCCCAGCTATGGACAGGGCGTCGAAACCAAACAGGGTGTGACCTCCCGTTCGGCCGGATACAGAAATGGGCAACCGGTGAAGAGTGACGCCGAATTGTGCGCAAACCTCCGGCCTGCGACGGTCGGAAAAGTCATTCCTTCGACTGTTACGCAATGCCGCTGCGAGGACCGAAACATGGGCTCTCGGACCCGCGTCTGTTCAGTTTCCTATAATTATACGGTCGGCGTCAACCGTTCCAGCGGGAACGGAGGATCAGTACGCTAACCACCTGATAATCCGTGCCTTGAGGTCTGTCTGCGAGCTATGTCACCGACAGTACCTCGGGCTCGGCTTACTGTTATTCATTGGTGATCGCTGAACCGGTACCGAATTCGGACGACAGCAAGCGGCGGCGTCATTATCTCGACAGGACGCTTGTCCATGCGCGAGTAAAGTGCCTCTTGTGGGGACGACCTCCGCAGCGCAGCAGCCGTTCGGAACAGCTTGCGATCTGCAGTCATCGACTGTTTTGCAAGCAATGCTTAACATGCTGCCGCGATGATCTGGCGGCAGTTGTGCAGTTGATGTTCGCCGAGGATTCTGCAGGACGCATCCCGGCGTTCGATGGCGATGCGGCTAAAGGTTGGCTCGAAAGAGGTGACGGCATTGCGCATGCTAAAACCATCTCGTTTACACCGAGAGAGTCGGCTAGCGGTCAAGAGGCGCTATTCCCACCAGTCAGCTTTGCAATGGCAATCCCTAACCGGACACACCGAACATAACGAAGAAGAGAGCGGCAGCAAAGCTGGCGAGTGACGCTGCCGCCACCGGAGCCGTCGCGCGCCAGCCAAGATCGAGCAGCAAGTCGGTTCGCGAACGCATGGCCGTTGCGGTGACGGCGAGCAGAAGCATGGCCTTCGACGCGGCGAGCGACGTCGTTGCTGTCATTGCAGGCAGGTCGATCAGGCTGTTGACCGCGACGATGGCGAGGAAGAGCGTGATAAACCACGGGACGGCAAGCCGGCGCCAGGCGGGTCGCGCGGCGTTGCTGGCGGCGGGGCCTGTCCAGAGCGATACCAGCAGTACCACTGGGGCGAGCATGGTGACGCGCGCGAGCTTCACGATGGTGGCGTAGGCGCCCGCTGTATCGGAAAAATCATAAGCGCCGCCGATCGCCTGGCCGACATCATGGATCGACGCGCCGATCAGGTAACCGGCCTGCGCGTCGGAGAGTCCCAGCTGTGCGGCAATGACAGGATAGAGCGACATGGCGAGCGCGCTCGCCATCGACACGCCAACGAGCGTCAGTGCAAATTGCGCCTGCCCGAGCCGTTCCTTCCCGATGACGCCGTAGAGCGCCAGTGCGGCGCTCGCGCCGCAGATCGCAGTCGCGCCGCCCGCGAGGATGCCCGCAAATGGTGATTGGCGCGACAGGCGGGCGGCGATCAGGGCGGCCGCCAAGGCGATCGCCATAATCGCCAACAGGGCCGCGAAGGGTCCGATTCCCAGTGCCATGATCTGCGATGCGCTGACCTGGAAACCCAGCAAAACGATACCGATCCGCAGAAATTGCTGCGATGCCAGATCGAGTCCCCGATGCGTCCGTGGGTCGCGCGCCGCGAAATTGAGCGCGAGACCGACAAGAAGTCCGAGCAGGATGACGGGCACGCCATAGTGGTCCGATAGCCAGGCCGCGGCGCCCGAGGCTACCGCACAGATCGTCAGGCCCGGAAAATAGTCGCGGACCGTCGGCGCTGCCGCGCTTCGGGTCAATTCGGCAAGGTGGATCTCGCCGAACAGGTCGCCGGAATAGGGCTCGGTGGGAGAGGGGGCGCGGCCCATCGCATCGCTGTCCTTCAGTTTATGTCCTACGGTGTCATATTTTCCTTCCCTTATCGGCGGCGTGCGCTAGGTTGCAAGTCGAAACAGCTTCAAGGGCGAGGGAGAGAAGATGATGGCGACCGCAGCAGCGCAGCAGGACCGCTCGACGCGCATCGCGATCATGCTGGTTACGCTGCTTTTTCTGGGCAACGCGCTCAACTATGTCGACCGGCAGGTGCTTGCGCTCCTCAAGCCGACGCTTGAAGCCGAGTTCGGATGGAGCGATTCGGATTATGCACATCTGGGATCGACCTTCCAGATCGCGGCTGCCGTCGCTCTCTTGGGTGTAGGCTGGTTCGTCGACCGTCTTGGCGTACGCTGGGCCTATGCAATCGCCATAGCGGTCTGGAGCCTTGCAGGGATGGCGCACGCCCTGGCGCAGTCCGTTCAGCAATTCGTCGCAGCGCGCGTCGTCCTCGCGGTCGGCGAGTCGGTCAGCACGCCGGCTGGAATCAAGACGGCTGCCACCTATTTGCCGGTGCGGCAGCGCAATATGGCGATCGGGCTGATCAATACCGCCCCCAATATCGGTGCGATCATCACGCCGCTCCTTATCCCGCCGCTGGCGATGGCCTTTGGCTGGAAAGCGGCCTTCATCCTAACCGGTGCGCTAGGCTTTGTGTGGCTTGCCTTCTGGATACCCGCAATGCGCAAGATGCGCCCGCTCGGCGACCTTCCCGAGCGAGCGAAAGTCGCTTGGCGACCGCTGCTGCGCGACCGCCGGACGTGGGCGGTCGTCGGCGCCAAATTCTGCACCGACTGCGTGTGGTGGTTTGTGCTCTTCTGGATGCCCGATTTCTTCAACCGGGTTTTCGGGATGAGCCAAAGCGCACTCGGTCTGCCGATCGCCATCGTCTTTACATTGGCAGCGCTCGGTGCCGTGACGTCGGGCGCCCTCTATCCGATCCTGCTTGCGCGCGGCTATTCGGTCAATCGTGCGCGCAAATTGTCGATGTTCATCTTTGCGCTCGCGGTTTTGGCAATGCCGCTCGCCATGTACACGGCCAATCCTTGGGTCGCGGCCGTGTGCGTCGGCATCGGCCTGTTCGCGCATCAGGGTTTCTCGACCAATATCTTTGGCATGACCGCCGACATTATCCCGCCGCTGCGCGTCGCAACCGTCATTGCGCTTGGCGCCGTGGCAGGCAATCTGTCGGGCACGGCGATCATCGAATTCGCGGGCTGGTCGCTCGGAAACGGGCTGGGCTATGGGCCGCTCTTCGCAATTTGCAGCGTCGCCTATCTGTGCGCCCTTGGGCTGGTCCATCTGGTCGTGCCGCGCCTAGAGCTCGCTGACACGAAGGAATGAGGCGCGGCGTTCGTCGCGCCTTCAATCAGGATTGTCGGTGATTCCCGGCGAAGGCCGGGATCCGAAAGCCCCCAAATTTGCAGGTTCATTGCGCCCGGCTTTGACCGGGCGTCGCGCGAAGGGCGCGGGGGGAGCATCTCAGATGGTGCGCGGCCAAGGCACCGCACATCGGCGCCAGCTCGCCGTTCCAATACGCCGATCCACTGGATGCCGCCTATCCTCGTAGCCTGGCGCATGTCGATAAGCGCGCCGGCACGAAGAGGTCGGCGCCGCAGGCAGAGTGTCATTGATCGCTGATGGACTTGTCGGCCGATATTCTGTCGCGGGCGGCCGATCGGTCGGTCGTCAGCCCTGCCCGATTGCGCGGCGCAGGCGGTCGGCGGCCGTGTGAAGGACATGAAAAGCCCCCCTGCGCTGGGCGCAGGGGGGCAGGGGATGATCCTCGTGGGAAACGAGCGGCCCGACCCGCGGGCGCTCATTCCGATTACATGCGCGCGCGGAGGCTCACGCCGAAGTAACGGTCGGCATCGCGCGGGATCTGGAGGCGCTGGCCGTTCGAGACGTTCAGCAGCACATAGCTTTCGTCGCTAATGTTGCGTGCGTGGAAGGTCAGGCGATAGCGGTCCTCGGCGTCCGAGATGCCAATCGATGCGTTCCACTGGCCATAAGCGTCGATGAGGCCCTGTTCGCCAAGGTCGGAGAATTGCTTCGACACATGGCGATAGTCGGTGCCGAGGTAGAGCATCATGCCGCCTACCGGCACCTCATAGTCCGCGCCCACGGTGTAGGTGAACTTCGGGGCGAGCGGCAGGCGCGTGCCGTCGCGGGCATCGGGGGCATTGGTGAGCGGGTTCGGATTGAACTTCTTCACCTTTGCGTCGGCATAGGCGGCGCTACCGCGCAGCGTCAGCCCTTCGACGGGAACCGCGGTCAGGTCCGCCTCGAAGCCCTCGCTCTTCACGGTGCCGGCGTTGGTCAGGTTGGTGACCACGGCACCGTTCAGCAGCACGAAGTTGTTCGCCTGAAAGCCGTCATACTCGACGCTGAAGCCCGCGAGGTTGAGCTGGACCTTGTTATCGAGGAATCGCGATTTCAGACCGATTTCAAAGGCGTCCGACGTTTCTTCGTCGATCGGAACCGCGTTTGTCGGCGCCGTATGGTTGAAGAAGACGTTGAAGGCCGGACCCTTATAGCCGCGCGTATAGCTGCCATAGAGCATGATGTCGTCCGACGGGGTGAATTGCAGCACGGCCTTGCCCGAAAGGTTGCCGTTGCTGCTCGACCCGCTCGACGTGTTGAGGCCTGTCCCGCCCGAAGCGATCGTACCGCCCGCAGGGCTGCCCGAAATTCCCGGGCCGGTCGCCGGGAGGCCGGTCACCGCATTGATGCCCGGCGCGCGGAAGTGCGTGAAGCTGAGGTCGTCCCAAGTGTAGCGGAGCCCGCCGGTCAACGCGAAGAGGTCGTTGAAGCGATAGGTCGCCTGACCGAACAGCGCGAAGTTGGTCGAATTGACATCGCTGTTCGACGTTGCGGTCGGGAACAGCGTGTTGACCGTGTCGTTGACGTTGCACGGGCGCGCACCCGTTACCGGATCGACGGGAAGCGTCGAGGTGGTGCAGGTAATGTCGCGGCGCGTGAAGTCCTGCTTGTTGTCCGAATGCCAGGCAAAAGCCCCGACCTGGTAAAAGAAGGGCATGGACTGGTCGGACGCGATGCGCGCCTCGACCGAGAACTGCTGCGTCTTCACGAGGCCGTTGTCGTGCAATTCGGCCGTGCCGACGATCGCGCGGGGCAGGAAGTCGCCTTCGCGGATCTCTTCATTCTCCCAGTTGCGATAGCCCGCGACGACGCTCAGCGTGTGTGTGTCGGTGAGATCGAAATCGCCGCTGGCGGTCAGGCTCCACTGCTTGTCGCGCGTGCGGGTGACAAGATTGTGATTGATGAAGCGCTGCTTCTCGCCGAGCGCAACGCCGCCCGGGAGGCCGAGTTCAGCATCGAGCACCGCGCCGCGGCTCGCGCCCGTTACATCGGAGCAGCAATCGTCATCGGCCTCGAAATAATCGGCAATGAAGCGCAGCCGCGCCACGTCGCCGCGATAGTCGACGATTCCGCGCGTGCCCCAATGTTCATAGCCATTCACCTTGCGGTTGCGACCGCCATTGATGTTGGTGATGTTGCCGTCATAGCTGCCGTAAAAGCCGGTGATGCGACCACTCCAGTCGCCGCCGATCGGGCCCGAAACCGAACCGCGGAGGCGATATTCGTCGCCCTCGAACCATTCGGCCTTCGCCTCGGCTTCGAGCTCTTCCGTGCCGCCCTTCGACACGATGTTGACGAGGCCGGCCGACGCATTCTTGCCGAACAGCGTTCCCTGCGGGCCGCGCAGGACCTCGAGGCGCTCGGCATCGACGAGGTCCATGAAGGCCTGGCCCGAACGGCTGAGAACGATGCCGTCGACGACGGTCGACACGCTCGGCTCCGCCGCGACGGAGAAGGTGATGGTTCCGACGCCGCGCATCACGATTGCACTGTTCGCGCTGGTCGTGCCCTTGCGAAACGTCACCGAGGGAACAATGCGCGTAATGCCTTCGAGACTCGTCGTGCCTGTCGCCTCGAGGCGGTCGCCCGAAACCGCGGTGATCGCGATCGGGACCTTCTGCACATTTTCCTCGACCTTCTGCGCGGTGACGATGATATCTTCGACTTCCTGCGCGTGCGCTGCGGTGGCCGAAGCGACTGCGATCATGCTGGCCGTGGCGGCCGCGGCGCGCAAAAGGGTAAAACGGGACGCACTCATAGCATTCTCCTCCCAATATCGATTCGGGGCGTTTTTCTGCCGCCGGAAGCCCGGCTGCACGAAAAACGCCTCTCGCTTCCTGCATGGCAATGCGCCTGTCCTCCGAATATGTCAAGCGGTGTCATATAGGCCTTGCGATGCGGCCGGATTTGTGGTTCTAAAACACCTAGGTGAGAGGGTCTGTAGCGTGAATTTGCGATTTTCCGACAGTAAAGGCGGTTTTGAGCTTCGATTCGGAGCGCATGTCGTGCTGCGCCATTCCGTTCAATGTCCATCGGTGGTCATTGCGAAGGGCGACCCGCAGGTCGCGATGTATCGCGGCAATTTCCGCATCGACGATGCGCCAAGCGGGCGCATTGCGCCGACGGAATGGCGTGCCGATGGCGCCGACATGCTGTTGCTCGATGCGGGCGAGCCCGCGGTGCGGCTGCGTTTCGACGGCGACGCGCTGGTCGTTGACGCTCTGCGCGGCGGCTATGACCGGATAACGACCCGCTTCCACGCCGAGCCTGACGAGGCCGTTTGGGGCGGCGGCGAGCAAATGAGCTATCTGATGCTTGCCGGACGACGTTTTCCGATCTGGACGAGCGAGCCGGGAGTCGGTCGCGACAAATCGACCGAGCTCACGCGCATCATGGACGCCGACGGCATGGCTGGTGGCGACTATTGGAACAGCAACTATCCCCAGCCGACCTTTTTGACGTCGCGGTGGCTGGCGGTCCATCTGGACAATTTCGGGTATAGCGTCCTCGATTTTTCCGATCCGGCGGCGCACTGCGTCGATTATTGGGGTGAGCAGGCGCGGTTCGAGTTTTTTGCCGCTGAAGGTCCGAGAGAGATCGTCGGGCAATTGTCGGCGCGCTTCGGCCGCCAGCCAGCGCTGCCCGATTGGGCGATCGGCGGTGCGATCGTCGGCCTCAAGTCCGGGGCATCGAGCTTCGATCGCCTTGAGCGCTTCGTCGATGCCGGGGCCGCTATATCGGGGCTTTGGTGCGAAGACTGGGCGGGCATTCGCGAGACGAGCTTTGGCCGCCGTCTCTTCTGGGACTGGACTGGCGGAGCGCGCAGCGAACAGCGTTACCCCGATCTGCGCGCGCGTATCGCAGCGTTGAACGCCCGCGGCATTCGTTTCCTCGCATATGCAAACCCCTATCTGGCGGTCGACGGCACGCTTTACGAGCAGGCGAAGGCCGAGGGGCATTTCTGCCTGCGCCAGGACAGTGACGAGGTTTATCTTGTCGATTTTGGCGAATTCGACTGCGGGGTCGTCGATTTCACCCGCCCCGAAACGCGCGACTGGTTTGCCGACCATATTCTCGGTCGCGAGATGCTCGACATCGGCATTGACGGATGGATGGCCGATTTTGGCGAATATCTGCCGACCGACGTGCGGCTCGCCGACGGATCGGACCCGATGGAGGCGCACAACCGCTGGCCGGTGCTGTGGGCCGAGGTGAATGCACAGGCGCTCGCCTCGCGCGGCAAGACGGGCGATGCGCTCTTCTTCATGCGCGCCGGTTTTTCCGGCGTGCAAGCGCACTGCCCTTTGCTCTGGGCGGGCGATCAATGTGTCGATTTCACCCGCCACGACGGCATCGGAACGGTGATTACAGGAGCGCTGTCGGCAGGGCTCGTCGGCAATGCGTACAGCCATTCGGACTGCGGCGGCTATACCTCGCTGCATGGCAATGTCCGCACCGAGGAACTGATGCAGCGCTGGTGCGAACTGGCTGCGTTCGCCCCGGTCATGCGCAGCCACGAGGGCAACCGGCCCGACGACAATCTGCAATATGATTCGACGCCCGAACTGCTGGCCTGCTTCGCACGATGGAGCCGCGTCCATGCGCATCTTGCGCCTTATGTCCGGCATCTGTCCGACCAAGCGCAAGATAAAGGGCTGCCTGCACAGCGGCCACTCTTTCTCCATTACCCTGATAATCGCGGCCTCTTTACGGTGCAGGATCAATATCTTTACGGTGCAGACCTCTTGGTGGCGCCGGTCATCGAGCAGGGGGTCGAGGCACGGCACGTCATCCTTCCGGGCGAAGGGCCGTGGCGCCATTGCTGGACCGGCGAGGATTTCGCCGGCGGCATCCACGATATCCCTGCGCCTGTCGGCATGCCACCGGTGTTTTACCGGCCGGACAGCGCGTTTGCACCGCTGTTCGGCGAGATGGCGGAGGTATTGAATCGATGAGCGAGCGGTCGAACATTCGGGACGTGGCCGCCAAGGCGGGCGTGGCGGTAAAGACGGTGAGCCGCGTGCTTAATGGTCATCCCTATGTGAGCGACGAAACGCGGCGCCGGGTCGAGACCGCGATGGCGGAACTCGATTTTCGCCCGAGCGTCGCTGCCCGTATCCTTTCAGGCGCGAAGTCGAACCAGATCGCGCTGATCTATGACAATCACAGCCCCTACTACATGTTCCAGATCCAGACAGGATGCTGGCAGCTTTGCAAGGAGCGAGGGATCCGCCTGCTCGCCCAGCCCGTCGATGTCGCCGACCCGTGCGTCGGTGACCAGGTGCGCGGACTCGTGACCGAAACGCACGTCGACGGAATCATCCTGTCCTCGCCGGTCACCGATTGCGAGCCGGTCCTCGCAGCGCTCGAGACGCTGGACATTCCGTTCGTGCGCATTTCGCCGGGAACGAATCATTCGCTGACAAGCTCGGTCTTCATGGACGACGCGCAGGCCGCCGACGATATGACGACGCACCTCATCAACGCGGGCCACCGGCGGATCGGATTCATCAAGGGACACCCGAGTCACCGCGCGTCCGATGATCGCCTCTATGGTTATCGCCGCGCGCTCGACCGTGCCGGAATTGCTTTCGAGCCCGGGCTCGTTTGCGACGGTGAGTTCGATTTCGACAGTGGCGTTGCTGCCGGACGCTTCCTGCTTGGACTCGACAATCCTCCGACAGCCATTTTCGCGGCAAACGACGATATGGCGGCGGGTGTGCTCGCAGTCGCACACGATCGCGGAATCGACCTCCCGTCCGAGCTTTCGGTGGCGGGTTTCGACGACACGACCTTGTCGCGAACCGTTTGGCCGCCGCTCACCACCATCCACCAGCCGATGGCTGAGCTTGCCCGCACCGCGACCCGTATTCTGATCGAGGGAGGCGATATCAGTCACCACCGTCTTCCCCACACCCTCGTCGAGCGCGCTTCGGTCGCTCCGCCAAACAGGACCAATATATGAGCCTTTTGTCTGCCCCCCCTGTTTCCCGCCCGCTTGGAAACAGCGGAATTTCGATTTCGTCCATCGCGTGGGGGATGTGGCGGCTTGCCGAGGGCGGACGCACCGCAGCCGAAGCGGCGCGTCTCGTCCACGCCGCGCTCGATGCGGGGATCAACTTTCTCGATACGGCCGACATTTACGGCTTTGACGGCGCGCAGGGTTTTGGCGATGCCGAGGCGCTGCTGGGCGACGTACTCGCCAATGAGCCCGCGCTGCGCGAACGCATGGTGCTGGCGACGAAGGGCGGCATCCGTCCGCCGCTCCCCTATGATCAGAGCGGCGAGTATCTGGTCGAAGCGATCGATGCATCCTTGCGGCGGCTGCGCACTGACTTCGTTGATCTTTGGCAGGTCCATCGCCCCGATATTCTGACCCACCCGCAAGAGGTGGCGCGCGTCCTCGACGATGCGGTCGCGGCCGGCAAGATCCGGACGCTTGGTGTCTCCAACTTCACCCTTGCGCAGACTGACGCGCTTAACCGATTCCTGGGCAACAAGCTGGTTTCGACGCAGCCCGAAATCAGCCCGCTTCGTATCGATTGCTTCGAAAATGGCGAGCTCGATTACGCGATGACGCACGGGATTGCAGTGCTTGCATGGTCGCCGCTCGGCGGCGGCCGACTGCTCGCGCCGCAAAGCGAGCGCGACAAGGTGGTTGCCGCTGCATTGGACGGCGTCGCCGAAGCGCAGAATGTGTCGCGCGAAATCGCGGCTTACAGCTGGTTGATGGCTCATCCGGCGGGAATCGTGCCGATCGTCGGATCGCAGCGCGCCGAGCGAATCCGCGAGGCGGCGAGTGCGCTCAACATCCGCTGGACGCGCGCCGAATGGTATAATGTGTTGGTTGCAGCGCGCGGCGTCCCGCTGCCCTGAACATGGCGGCGCGGGACAGCCGCGCCGGCCACGGTCCTGCGTCGCGCGGCGCGTGGGAGATAGAGAGGAAAGAATATGACCCAGCAGCAATGCGAAATCGCCTGGTTTTCGGCGCTGTGCGACGACGACTATGAATTTTTGGGCGTCTCCGACCCCTATCTGCGCTCAAGCTGGGAGCATTGCCGCAATATCGTGCTCCGCGCCGAAGAGGGCGGATTCGACAATATCTTGCTGCCTTCGGGCTATCAGCTCGGGCTCGACACTACGGTCTTTGCGGCCGCCGTTGCGACGCAGGTGCAGCGCATGAAGCTGTTGTGGGCGACGCGCATCGGCGAAGACTGGCCGCCGCAGCTTGCGCGCCGTATTGCGACGCTTGACCGCATCCTCGGCCCCAACGCGGCGGGCACCGGCGGAAGGCTTAACGTCAACATCATCTCCTCGGACATGCCCGGCCAGCAGCTCGCCGGAGGGCCGCGCTATGCACGCGCGACCGAGGTGATGAAGATCGTGCGCACGCTGCTCAATGGCGAGGCGCTCGACCATGACGGCGAATTTTATCAGCTGAAGCTCGATCCGCCGCGTATCACGACGCTTTCGGGCAAGTGCCCGCCCTTCTATTTCGGCGGGCTGAGCCACGAGGCGCGCGAATGCGCTGCCGAGGGCTGCGACGTCTATCTCATGTGGCCCGACACGATGGACAAGGTGCGCGAGACGATCGCCGATATGCGCGAACGCGCGGCGCGCTTCGGGCGCACGTTGAAGTTCGGATATCGCGTCCATGTGATCGTGCGCGAAACCGAGGACGAGGCCCGTCATTACGCTGACCGGCTGCTTTCAAAACTCGACGAGGCAACGGGCGCCGCAATCCGCGAGAAGTCGCTCGACGCCAAGAATTACGGGGTCCAGCGACAGGCGGAACTGCGTAGCGCGGCGGGCGGCGACGGGTTCGTCGAGGAGAATCTGTGGACCGGCATTGGCCGCGCCCGCTCGGGTTGTGGAGCCGCTATCGTTGGCACGCCCGACCAGGTTCTCGCCAAGCTTCGCGCCTATCAGGCCGAGGGGATCGAGGCGTTCATCCTGTCGGGCTATCCGCACGCGCAGGAAGCCGACCTGTTCGCGCGCCATGTGTTGCCGCACATCGCGCACGCGCCGCTCGAATTCCGGTAACGGGGCGCGCGAATGTCCGCCGACATCTTTGACATTGCGGTGATCGGCGGCGGCATCAACGGCTGCGGTATCGCCCGCGATGCCGCGGGGCGCGGCGCGCGCGTCCTGCTGTTCGAAGCAAATGACCTTGCGAGCGGGACGTCCTCTGCCTCGACAAAGCTCATCCACGGCGGCCTGCGCTATCTCGAACATTATGAGTTTGGTCTCGTCCGCGAGGCGCTGTCCGAGCGCGAACGCCTGTGGGCGATCGCGCCGCATATTGTGAGACCGATGCGGTTCGTCCTGCCGCATGTTGCGGGCTTGCGTCCGCGCTGGCTGATCCGGCTGGGCCTGTTCCTCTACGACCATATCGGCGGGCGAGCGCGGCTGCCCGCGACCGAAACCATCGACCTGCGTAAGCATGTCGCAGGGCGGGCGCTTCAGGACGGGTTTGCGGCAGGTTTTGTCTATTCGGATTGCTGGGTCGATGACGCTCGGCTCGTTCTTCTCAATGCGCGTGATGCCGCCGACCGCGGCGCTGAAATTCGTACTGGATGCCGCGTAACGCGTTTCGAGCGCCAGGGCGATCACTGGACTGTCGATACGCCCACCGGCCAGTTTCGTGCGCGCGCCATCGTCAATGCAGCGGGCCCCGCGGCGGTCGACGTGTCGGGGCTCGGCGATGCGCCGGTCGGCAAGCGCGTGCGGCTCGTACGCGGGTCGCATATCGTCGTCCCCGCGCTGTTCGCTCACGACTATAGCTATTTTTTCCAACTTCCCGACGGGCGCATCTTTTTTGCCATCCCCTATGAAGGCGATTTTACGCTGATCGGGACGACCGACCGCGACCATGACGGCGATCTTTCGGATATCCGAGCCTCCGACGAGGAGGTCGCTTATCTGTGCGAAGGCGCGAGCCGCTTTTTTAGGAAAAGCGTATCCCCGGCCGATGTGGTCTGGACCTATTCGGGGGTGCGCCCTCTTGTCGACGATGGATCGGACCGTCCCGAGGCGGCGACGCGCGGCTACAATCTCGACCTCTCTCCCGAAGGCGACGGCCCGGCGCTGCTGACCATCTTTGGTGGCAAGATAACGACCTATCGCCGCCTTGCCGAAGACGCGCTTGACCTGCTTACGCCGCGGGTTCCCGCGATAACGCGGACCCGCTGGACGGGCGACGCGCCGCTTCCTGGCGGAGATTTCGCGATCGATGGTTTCGCGGATCTCGTGCGGTCGCTGCGTGCGACCTTTCCCTTTCTCGAGGCGCATTGGGCCGAGCGTCTCGCGCGCAGCTACGGCACGCGAACCTTTGGGATCCTTGCCGGAGCGTCGCGGCTCGACGAATGCGGGCGCCATTATGGCTTTGGACTGACCGATCGCGAGATTGGCTATCTCGTCGAACAGGAGTGGTGCAAGACAGCCGACGATCTTCTCTGGCGCCGGACCAAGCTTGGCCTGCACCTTGACGCTGCGGCGCAGCAGGCGCTGGCGGAAGCCTTTGACGAAAGGAAATGTGCGTGAGCATCAACATTGTCGCTATTGGCGGCACGGTGTCGCCGATCAGCGCGACCGAACAGGCGCTTGGCGTTGCTGCGGCGCGGGCGACGGCGCAGGGCGCGCACGTCGACCTGTTCGGCGGCAGCTATTTGGGCGCACTACCGCATTATCGGGGTCCGCTCCACGGCCCTGAGGATGGCATAAAGCTTGTCGAGGCTGTGCGGAACGCCGACGGCATATTGATTGCAGCGCCCGGCTATCACGGTACGATTTCGGGGCTGGTGAAAAATGCCCTCGACTATCTTGAGGAACTGGCGGGCGATGTGCGTCCCTATCTCGACGGACGGGCGGTCGGCCTTATCGCGACGGCCTATGGTGACCAGGCGACGATGAGCACGATGCAAACATTGCGCAGCATCGTTCACGCCCTGCGCGGCTGGCCGACGCCGATGGGGGCAACCGTTCGCACCTATCGCGGGCTCTTTTCGCCCGACGGCGAATGTCTTGAGGACAGGGCTCGGCTTCAGCTCGAACTCGTCGCCGACCAGCTTGTCGCGGGCGCCAGCAGCTTTGCTGCCGCGCGAAAGGCAGCTTGATGCCTGACATCGAACACGCTCTCGAAGCGCTGGCGCAGGGACGCATCATCATCATCACCGGCGATCGGTTGCGCGGCGGCGACATCGATTTCGCCGTTGCCGCACGGCATGTTACCGCAGATGCTATCAACTTCATGGCCAGTCACGGGCGTGGGCTCATCTGTCTGACGATGCGACCCGAACGTGCGGTTCGATTGGGGATCGGGCTTCTCAATCCCGGTGCGGAGCGCCAGTCGGGCCGGCCGTTCGGCCGTTCAATCGAGGCGCGCCATGGCGTCGAAACCGGGATTTCCGCGGCCGACCGCGCGCATACGGTCCGCGTTGCGACAGCGCCCGAGGCAACGGGTGACGACCTCGTGTCGCCCGGACACGTCTTTCCGCTGATCGGGGCGCCGGGAGGGGTGCGCGAGCGCGCGGCCGCCGCTGAGGCATCGATCGAGCTTTGCAACCTTGCGGGTGCAGGCGACATGGCTGTGATCTGTTCGATCATGCGCGACGATGGCGAGATGGCACGGATCGACGATCTTGACGATTTCATCGCCCGGCATGCGATTCCCGTCGCCGACATCGGCGCGCTGATCGACCGCATTGGCTAGTTTGCGCCAATTGGGGGAAGGGCGATGATCGATTCCGGGCTGAAAGACGAGCGGCTGTTTCTGGTGCTCGACGAGGGAACGACGTCGACGCGCGCAATCCTTTATGACGACCGCGGGGTGCGTCGCGCCATGTCGCAGGCCGAGCTTACCCAATATTATCCGGCGCCCGGATGGGTCGAGCACGACGCTGCCGAGATTCGCGATCGTACCATCGAATGTGCGCGCGAAATGGTAGCCGGGGCTGGCGGCGCTGATCGCATCGCTGCGATCGGCATTGCCAACCAGCGCGAGACGATCGTCGCCTGGGACCGGACGAGTGGCGAGCCGGTCGGCCGGGCGATTGTCTGGCAGGATCGCCGGACCGCGGTGCAGTGTGCGACGCTTCGCGACGAGGGACATGAGGCGCTCGTATCCGATAGGAGCGGTCTCGTACTCGATCCCTATTTTTCGGCGACAAAGATCGCCTGGGTGTTGGCAAACAATCCGGAGGCACGCGCGCTCGGTTCCCGGCTAGCGGTCGGCACAGTCGAAAGCTGGCTGGTCTGGAATCTGACGGGCGGCCTTCATATTAGTGACGCGAGCAACGCAAGCCGCACGATGCTGATGAACCTCGACAGCGGCCGGTGGGACGATGATCTGCTGACGCTTCACGGCGTGCCGCGCAGCATATTACCTGAAATTGTCGATTCCTGTGGCGAGCTTGGTTCGACAAGCGCCGACATTTTCGGTGCGCCGATTCCTGTCTGCGGGCTCGTCGGGGACCAGCAGGGCGCGATGATCGGGCAGGCATGTCTTGCCGACGGTCAGACGAAGGCTACGCTTGGGACCGGAGCCTTCATTCTCAGCAATACGGGCGATCGGCCGGTCCGAAGTGCCCATCGCCTGCTCGGTACCGTGCTCGCGCAGGTCGGGGGCAAACGCTCCTATGCGCTCGAAGGATCGATCTTTGTTGCGGGAAGCCTCGTTCAGTGGCTCCGCGACAAGCTCGGCATTATCAAGGATGCGTCCGAAACCGAACCGCTGGCACGGTCCGTCGAAAGCAGCGGCGGCGTAACAATTCTTCCGGCGTTGTCGGGGCTGGGCGCTCCCTATTGGCGCGCCGAGGCGCGCGCCGTCATCGCCGGCCTCACGCACGGCACGGGACGCGCGGAAATCGTGCGCGCTGCGCTTGAATCGATCGCGCATCAACTCGACGATCTCAAAACCGCCTACGCAGGCGATGGCTGCGATTGGAATTGGCTGCGGCTTGATGGCGGGATGAGTGCCAATAACTGGGTTGCGCAGGATATTGCCGATATTCTCGACCTCGGCGTCGAACGCCCCCACGACGTCGAAACGACCGCTCGCGGTGCCGCGATGCTCGCGGCGGTAGGGATTGGGCGCTTCTCTTCATTGACCGAGGCCGCCGATATGTGCGGCCAATCGGACCGCTTCGATCCCGTCATCAAGGAGCACGTCAGGCGCGCGCGCCTCGCCGACTGGCATCGTCTGGTCGCCCAACAGGAGCGATGCTCGATGATGCGAACGATTGAAGGGTCATGCCGGTAGGCGAGGGGCGCTCCAGCGAGCCCGTCGGCAAATCGAACCCCATTCTTCGCCGGGCTGTCGGCCGAGAAACGGTCGCTCTGCATTTGGTGCAAGTCGTTATCGCTGCCCTGTAGCCTTCCGTTGTCCGCTTCTCCCGCTGGTGGCCTTGGAGCTGGCTATCCGATATCGTGAAGGTTTCGGGCGCCGCCAGGTCCGAGGCACGAGCCCGCTGACGTCTTGTCACCGGCTTGGGGGATTTTCGATTTTCGTCGCGGTCTGGTGGGAGCGTGAGCGGTTCCGGGATGCACGGATCGCGATGCCGTCGGGTTGCTTTGCAGCATGTGGAGCCGGCGATGATGGCCGGGCATGAGGTTATGATGCAGTCTCGACCTGCCGCGCTCGAGCCGCAGAACAAAACCGGCGCTCTCATCGGCGAATATCGTGCGATTTGCAATCATTGATCAGAGCCAGGCGATGACGGTTGCGGCGAAGGCGGCGGCGGAGAAGAAGGCCTTCGGGCACCGATCATAGCGTGTTGCGACGCGCCGCCAGTCTTTGAGGCGGCCGAACATGATCTCGATGCGGTTGCGGCGTCTGAAGCGGCGCTTGTCGTAAATATCCTGGCTGGAAGTCCCGCCGGCGGCTAATCCGACCGATGACGTCCGTGCCATCGGTTGCCAGCTTCGGGTATGATTGATAGCGTTCGGCGGCATGGGTAGATTTGTCTTTTTACTCAGTCGTGCGGGGGCCCTTTGGCGTTTTCTCGGAAGCGGTCTGTTGCTGATGGTAGCCGCAGCGACGACGCCCACGGCTTCCGCCCGCGGCACGGACAGCGGTATTCTCATTCGCCATGTTCGATTGATCGACTTTTCCGGAACTGAGCCGAGAATAGACGACAACCAATCGGTGTTGGTCCGGGGCGCGCAAATTGTTGCCGTTGCTCCATCTACCGATCTCGAAGCTTCTGTTGGCGACCGGATTGTCGAAGGTGGCGGCCGGACCCTGGTTCCGGGTCTCGTAGACATGCACGTTCACATCTGGGACGAGGCTGAACTTTGAGCTTATCTCGCCTCCGGCGTGACAACAGTACGCAATATGTCGGGCATGCCCTTCTTGCTCGAGATGCGGGATAGCATCGCAGCAGGGGCTTTGGCCGGTCCGAAGATCTTCACAACGGGGCCAATCCTCAACAGTCGTGGCCCCAACGCCCAACTCAATCATCAGATTGTCGAGACTGCGGACGAAGCCCGAGCAGCAGTGCGGGCGCAATATGACCAAGGCTATAGGCGGATCAAGGTTTACTCGAACCTCAACGAGCCTGCCTATTTGGCAATTCTCGACGAGGCCGCGCGGCTGGAAATGCCCGTCACGGGACACACACCGGAAGGTCCGCGAGCGCGCGGCGTCCCGCAGCAGCGCCCCTTCGCGATCGATTTTGCCGATATCGTCGACGACGGTTTCGAGACGATCGAGCATGTCGAGTCGATTATCTGGCATGGCTTGAGAAACAGGCATGATCGGGTCGCGGCAAGGGCGCTGGCGCGGCACATCGCAGCGCAATCCGTTCCGGTCACACCGACACTCATCGCATTTGCCAATTTATCGCGCATTGCCGACACGCGGGGCGCACATCTTCACCGAGCCGGAACCGAAACGCTCAATCCGTTCATCGGCTCGACCGAAATGGAGCAGTTCGCGCGATGGTCGTCAGAAGATAGCTCGCGGGCGCGGGAGCAACTCGCCTTTTACCGCGACTTCACCCGGATACTCTCCGAAGAAGGCGTGCTGCTTGTCGTCGGCTCGGATGCAGGCATCGCAACCAATATTCCCGGCGTCGCGCTCCATGACGAGCTTGATTTGCTGATCGAATCAGGTCTCACGCCGTACGAGGCCATTCGGGGAGCGACCGTGAACGCCGCGCACGTGCTGGGCAACGGCACGTCTGTTGGCCGAATCCGACCCGGCTATCGTGCCGACCTGCTCCTTGTGGACGGTGACCCGCTGACGCAGATCGATGTCCTGCGACGTCCCGTTGCTATGGTGGTCGATGGCCGCCTTTTTGACAAAGGCGATCTGGACGATCTTTGGCAATCAGCCGCGCGGACTGACGCCGACCGTACTGCGCGCAACGTTCTCGGCGCGATGGCCGCGCAGGGGACTGTTGTGGAGGTTCCGAACTGAATTGCTGTCGGCTAACTTTACGGCTGGAATGATGGGTTGTGTTTCCTAAAGCCGCCTAACCGCTATCGTTTAGAGTTTCGGACGCCGTCTGGCGGCGGAAAGTCGGTGGTGCCCGACCCGCGGTGGTCATGGGCTGAACTATTGGGAAAGAGGCTTTGTGCCGGTCGTGGGGTAGCCAAGTGCCGCTCAAAACGGACGTGTACGATAGTGGACCGTCTGGATTTGGATCGCGAAGGCGGACGTGGGAAAGGCGCGCGGGCACGCCGTTTCTGCGTTGTTTCCCGGCACTTTAAGTTTGGACCAATGCTGTCCTATCCTGCTCAACGTCCCAACAGACGATCAACTCGGGCTTGTTTGACGCGTTAGACCGGGTCGGCGGTTCGCTGTCGCCTGAACCGCAGAGGCTGTGGCGCTCTATTGGGCAAGCCATTTCTCGGCGCTGTCCGCTTCGTTCATCTCGAAACTTCTGATCTCGATCCCCGGGATCAGCGCTCCTTCGATTGCCGCGGCGTTCCGCAGCCAAGCGGAGTCGCTGAGCACCGCGCATTTATCGAATTTACCGAGGAGGCCGAACAATTTCGGGAGCCGGGTCATTTCGACGCCGATCGCTCCCAGCGTCGGCCACGAAAAGTCCGAGATTCGGTATAGCATGCGTCCGTGTTCGATGCCCTCCGACTGTTCGATCAACTCGTCGAGGGCTTCTCGCATGCTGTCGGCATCGAGCTTTCCGGACAATTCGATATCCATACGACTGGCGGACACTTTGACGATGTTGAGCATGGTTGAATCCTCCGGCTGGCGGGGCGTCGGACGGCGACGCGAGCACGAACAGCGCAGGCGAGGACGGGTTGCCGCCTTTCTTTCATCATAGCGATGACAAACGCACCGTCAAATTGCGGCGGCCGTTTGGCGAATTCACTTGCACGAGCGTTCGATTGTGATCGCTCATGGCACGAGCACTGCGGCACCCTGCAGACGGCCGTGCCGTAAGTCGGCAAGTGCGGCGTTGGCGGCGGCCAGCGGATATTGCGTCGCGTGCGTCCGTACTTCTCGGTACGGCACACCCCGCAGGCATGGACCGCAACGAGGATCTCGCCGGGACCTGGAACTGGCATTGCGCGCCGTTCGCGACGCAACGGGACATCCGGCTCCTCGCACACCATCGCATCACAATAACGCGGTTCCGATCTCGACATCCTGATACCTCATGATTTTCAGTATCGTACATGCTATTACAATATCAGAAAAATTATAGGTAATCCATGTGTTGATATTTGTTGAGCAGATATAAGTATAGAAAGAGAAAGATAAGACATCTAAACAATCCTTCCTTTTGTCTCTAAATTTTGCTATCTGGATTATATTCGGATGGACTAGGGCGTCACGAGCAGTGATCGACTGGAGAACTTTGTCGATTACGGAATTCTATCTCGCGAGCCATGGAGTCGCCCAGCCTGCCTTTACGCGCTGGTGGCGTTTTGTTCTGCGAGAGAAGGTCATCATCCATCACCGGGACTCCGATCGCTCGACCGGCCGCGCAACAGGAGGGAATAATGCGCAGTATTCTTCTGCATATTCACGATGACGATTGCCTTGAGCCGCGCAGGCAAGTCGCGCTCGATCTCGCGCGTGCGTTCAGCGGGCACGTTACATGTCTGCAGTCGGCCCCGATCGAAGCCAGCTACGGTGACTATTATGGGACCGCATTTGCGCAGGTAATGCCGATCATCGAGAAAGGCTCATCCGCGCTTCGCAACCGTGTGGAGGGGGCAATGCGGCAGGAGGATGTGCCATGGAACTGGGTGTTCGAAAATTTCGATGCCTATGGCGCGATCCGTCAACACGCCCCCATGCATGATCTGTTGATACTGGGAGCGTGCGACTTTCGTAGAGGGAGCAAGGGGTATTCGGCGCTGGCGGCAGATCTTGCAATCGATCTGCGTACACCGGTCATGCTGGTCGGCGAAGACTCGGGTGGGTTCGATCCTGCCAAGCCGATTGTGCTTGCCTGGAACGGGTCGGCAGAAGCCGCCAACGCCATGCGCGCCGCGGTACCGTTGCTCGCGATGGCGTCGAAGGTCATTGTCGTCACGATCGAGGAAAAGGACGATCACTGGCGAGTTCCGGCCACTGCAGCAGCGGCCTATCTGTCGAGGCACGCCATCGCGGCCGAAGTGGCCGAAGAACCTGTCTTGAAAACAGGAATTGCGTCGACGCTGCGCCACCTTTCTGACCGCTTGGAAGCGGGGTTGATTGTCATGGGCGCCTACGGGCGAACACGCTTTCATGAACTGGTGCTGGGCGGCGTCAGTCGCGACATGTTCAGCAATGTGGCGACGCCCCTGTTCCTGGCGCACTGATCTTCACTTCGGAAAGAGAGAAGCAATGGCAAACATGTCGCAAATCAAACGAGGGTTGGAGAATCAGCTTGCCGAACTTCAGGCGCGTCTTGCCCGGATTGCGGAGGACCTTGCCGAACCGCTCAACCCGGACTCTTCCGAACAGGCGGTCGAGATGGAGGATGACGCGTCGCTTCAAGGCCAGGGAGCATTGATCACGCGGGAGATCGCGTCGGTCGAGCGAGCCTTGGCGCGAATTGACCAGGGCAGCTATGGGGAGTGTGTGCGATGCGGCGGAGACATTGCGCCGGAGCGGTTGGAAGCACGCCCCGAGGCCGCACTATGTATTGCGTGCGCGCGGCGCGAGCAGCATTGAGATTTCGCCGCATCGTCGGACAATGCGGCGAGGAACATTTGACTAATCGCGTACGATGAGGACGTCGCACGTCGCGTCGCGCATGATGGCATGCGCGTTCGAGCCCAGGATACGTCGGCCGATTGTCGCTCTCTGCGCCGCGACGATTATCAGATCGGCACCGATATTTGTCGCGATCTGTGTCACTTCGCTCGCAACATTTCCGGTGGGCGGGAACACATCTGACAGATGGGCGGCAAAGCCATGATCCATGGCGATTTGCCGCAACCAATTCTCGGTTTCGATAAACTCATCGGCCTCCCATTGCGGCGGGAGGTGACGGACATAGGATTCGGGGAGCGATAGGCGCACATGGATCAGCGCAATCGACGGTCCCGACGCATCCACCAGCGTCTTGCAGCGCCGACCGATCAGATCGGTTCCGATAGGGTCTGTCCTGTCGATCGCCGCCAGCAGCCTCTTATACATTTTTGCCGCCTTTCCATAAAGTTCCGGTCCAACTCTGCAGTAACCTTCTTCAGGACTCAGTAGCCGGCCGCATTGCGCGGATACTCTGCGAGGCAAGCTCCTCATCGATGCCGAATTCGGTCAACAGCGTCTGCGCAAGCCGCAAACTCCCCTCAACCGTCTCGGGTATGGCGACGTTCGCGCCTTTTTCGAGCAACCTTTGTGCGTGGGCCGTGTCGCGCGCGCGCGCAAAGATCGGAAGCAGGGGGGCGATGCGGTGGATCTCGCTCGTAAGATTTTCGGTGGCATCCTCGTCTGCAATTGTCACGACGACCGCTGCTGCACGGTCCAGTCCCGCCGCGCGTAGCGTATCCAATCGCGATGCGTCGCCGACGCGCACCGGGCGGCCGGCCGAAGCCGCCGACCACGCCAATGGGGAATCGCGGTCGATTGCAACATAGCGAAGACCCTGCCTGTCGAGTATCTCGGCGATCGTTTCGCCCACGCGCCCGTAACCGGCTATGATGACATGGCCGTCGCATTCGTCGCTCGACACAGTGAGCATATTTTCGTCGGCCGCCGGCTTCGCCCAGGCATTCGATACCCTTCGCGCGATTCGGTCGAGCGCAGGCGTCGCCACCATGGTCAGCCCGACCACCATGAGCATGAACTGGCCGACCGGTGCGGGCAAGAGGCCGACTGTCACCGAAAGCCCGACGACGAGAAACCCGAACTCGCCGGCCTGCCCCAATAATATCGCGACTTCCGCAGCGCGGTGGCGCGGCAGACCCCAGACCAGACACAGCCCAAAGTTGATCGTGATTTTCAGAAGCATGAGGCCTGTTGCCGATGCGACAATCCAGGCCGGATTGTCGATCACAAGGCGCCAGTCGATCCCCATGCCGACCGACATGAAGAACAGGCCGAGCATGAGGCCCTTGAAGGGTTCGATGCCGACTTTTACCTGATGTCGGAACTCGGTTTCGGCGACGAGCAGGCCTGCGAGAAAAGCACCGAGCGCCATCGAAAGACCAGCATAGCCGGTCAGCGCCGCCGTGCCGATGGCGAGCACGAGCACGATCGCCACAAAGGCCTCCCGGCTGTTTGTTCCGGAGACGAGGCGCAATAGCGGGCGCAGCGCAATCCGCCCGATGATGTAGATCAGGCCGATGGCCGCTAGTGCTTGAAGCAGCGCTAGTGTGAAGCCAAGCGCGATATTGCCAATCGCAACGGTACCAAGCACGCTCACGGCGAACAGGATCGGGACGACGGCCAAATCCTGCATCAACAGAATGGCGAAGGCCGCGCGCCCCGATGGCGTTCCGAGCCTTCCGCTCTCAATCAGCAGATGGGTGACGATGGCAGTCGACGACAGCGCCAGGCAGGCGCCGAGGATGATAGCGGTTGCGGGGCTATTGCCCCACAAAAAGGCTATTCCCCCGATGACGATTCCCGTGGCGATGACCTGCGCACCGCCGAGGCCGAAGACCTGGCGCCGCATCGCCCACAAGCGTTGAAGCGAAAGCTCGAGTCCGATGACGAAGAGAAGGAATATCACGCCGAGTTCGGCAAAAATGGCGACACCCTCGAGGTCGGTGATCACAAACCAGGAGACCGCGTCGATTTTGCAGGCGAGAAGGCCAAGACCAAAGGGGCCAATTACGCTGCCGATAAAGAAATAGGCGATCACCGGACTGATTGCCCGCTGCAGCAGCGGCACGATCAGGCCCGCGCTTAGAAGGAAAAGCAGAACCTCCCTAAGATAAGGAATATGGACCGGAATCTCCATTCGCAGATGCGCTCCTTCTTTCTCAGCATAGGAAGTGTGACAGTGACGACACAAGTTTCTTCAGTGCAGGCTCGGGCCGGGACGGGTCAGGACTCAAACCCTATTCACCAAGGAGGAAGCTTGCATATGCGCCGAATAGATAGGTCATCAGCAGCGAAAGGCTTATCCAGCTAATGGTCCCGCGTATGCGGCTGTCGGGCCTGAACAGCAAGGCCACGATGAAAATGCCCGACATGATGACGGCGGCAAAGGCAGTGACAGCGTGGGCGCCGGATACAGAGGACAGCAACGGCCCTGAGCCGTAGACGAGATCGTCGATGGCGATCGCAAGAACATCGAACAGATTGCTCCCGAGGAGATTGCTGATTGCCATGTCGATTGCGCCGATTCGCAAGGCACTGAGGCTGACCACAAATTCGGGGACTGACGTGCTGGCCGCGATGAGCAGGGTGCCGACGAAGGTTGTCTGCCATCCCATCGTCTCGGCAATTTCGACGCCAATCAGCGGAAGCCAAAACCCGGCTGCGATCACCACGGATGCGGCGGCGACATAGCGCCGCGCCGCCTGTCCCAGCGTCAGCCCTGCACCGACATCTTCTTTCGCAAATGGGCGCGTGACGCGCCGCTGGTAATCGAACGAGGCGCGCATGGCGACGAGATAAAGCAGGATCAGGAAAGGTGTGAACAGGCTGATGTGCAGTACGCGGCCATCGAGGCCAGCTTGATTCAAGAGGATCGCGGCTCCGACCGTACCGATCATGATCACGCCAAATCCGGCCGTCAGAATATGGCCCTGCTCGATGCGTCGGTAAACGGGATGCGTGCGTGACAGCTCGTCGAGGAGCACGAGCATCAGGAGATTGAAGATGCAACTGCCGAGCGCGTCTCCCACCGCAATATTTGGCGCATCGGCAACCGTTACTGCGCTCACGCCGGTGATCAGCTCGGGGAGCGAAGTGGCGGTTGCCAGCAGCGAGAGTCCTACCCAGGTGCTCGACAATCCGGTGAGCTCGGCAATCCGATGCCCATATTTGACCAACTTGGGCCCTGCCACGGCGATTAGCGCCGAGCAGAGTGCAAATTTTATCCAGACGGACGCTACATCCATGGAGCTGCCCTTGGGTTGGCGGATATCACAGCAAGCCTGACAACATAAGCGCGACGCCGGAAACAGCTCCAATTGCCGGGACGATGCGGGGGATGGAAAATTCGGCGGCCGGCGCTGTTGTCCGGCTTTTCAACCGCAGGAGCGCCAAGTTTACGAGGATGAATACGATGAGAACAATCTGCGATGTCCGTTCGGCGAGCGTTTCGATGGGAAGGGCTTGCGTCAGCACGGCGATAATCAGCACGACCAACGCCGTTGCGACGATTGGCGTCCTCGTCAGCGGTGAAATCGCGGAGAGTTGTCGAGGAAGGTGGCCACCGCGCGCCAGCCCGAAAAACACGCGGGAGGCCATGATGATCTGGATCAGAATTCCGTTCATCGTCGCGACGATCGCGATGACCACGAACAGATCGCGCAGCAGCGTCGGCGCATCTGCGAACACCAGCGCCAGCGGCGCTGCACTCCCCGCCAGTTCGACCATCGGGACGCTCAGGATCACGGCCGTCGTCGTGGCCGCATAGAGCAGGGTTGCAATCACGAGGGTCAAGATAATCGCGCGTGGATAGGTCCGCGCGGGCTCCTGCACCTCTTCGGCCACATTGACCATGTCTTCGAAACCGACGAAGGCAAAAAAGGCGAGCAGCGATGCGGCGCCGATCCCGGCCCATGTGTCTGAGCTGAAGTCAGGAACCAGGTCTGCAGCCGCTGCACCGGTTGATCGGGTGCCAGCAAGACCCCAGCTTATGACGAGCAGCAGTCCTGCTATTTCGACAAGCGTTACGATTGCGGCAACCGTCACCGACTGTGCAATCCCCCATGCCGCTAGCAGGCCCATGGCAACCACTACAGATATGGCGAGCACCGACACGGGGAGGCCTGTGATTCCCTGAAGATAGGCCCCCGCCCCGATAGCGATGGCAGAAGCCGATACAATTCCCGATAATGCCACCAGCAGGCCCACAGGCAGTGTCAGCCGCCGCGTTTCGAATCCGGCTTCGACATAAATGGCTTCACCTGCGCTGACCGGAAAGCGGCCGGCAAGCTCGGCGTAGGAGAGCGCGGTAAAGGCGGCGACGACAGCGGCGATCAGAAAGGCGAGGGGGGCGTGCGTGCCGGCATCCTCGGCGGTCGCGCCGACGAGAACATAAATCCCGGCTCCAATGGTGACGCCAAGCCCATAAAGCGTCAGCAGCGGCAAATTCAATGCACGCAGAAGGGTGGGCTCCGAAGGCTCGGAATCGAAGTTCCGGTCGGTGCCAATCTGGTCCAACGCGATTGCTCTCCCATGTCTATCGAGCCGCACCGACGGCCGTTCCCGGTTCGCGCTCAGTGGGCGAGGAGCAATGCGAAGCGCCCGCAACGCACGAGATATTGCGTCGCTCCTCCGAAGATGGTCTCGCGCATGCGATGGTGGCCAAAGGCACCCATGACGATCAACTCGGCGTCCATCGCCTCAGCCTCTTTTTCGATGCGCTCTTCGGCCTTTAGTCCGACCCGCTGCGCCACTCTGCTATTCGCCTTGATGCCGCGGCGCGACAGGAACAACAATGCGTCGTCGGCGGACGTTCCCGAAGTCTCGCCAACCGAAAGCAGCAGGATTTCGCGGCTGGCGCTGAGCAGCGGCAAGGCACCGCGCAGCGCGCAGGCGGCCTCGTCACTGCCGTTCCAGGCAATGAGCATTGGTGCATCGGCGGGGATCGCTTTCGAATGGCCGGGAAGTGCGAGCACGGGAGCCGGCGTTGCAAGCGCAAGATCGGCCGCCAGCATTGCCGGTCGTCTGCGATCATCCTTCCCCGCCTCGGGAAGGCCCACGATCGCGAGGTCTGCCAATATAGCGGCGCCGGCCAGAGACGGTATCACACCGTCGCGTGCGCCCAGAATGTCCCACGACAGATCGTCAGCGTCGAGGCGCTCGCGTAGGCGCGCATCGAGCAATGCGTCGTCCTGTTGCGCCTTCGCAAAGGCCTCGGCCGCAATCTGGGCGCCGCCAAAGGGGTCACCGACCAGATATTGCTGAAACGGCGTTGCAATCATCACCGAGAGATGAGCGCCATGGCGCTTCGCCAATCCTATGGCGGCATCCAGCCGCCTGTCACAGGCTGTATCATGGTCGGCATGAACGAGGATGCTGCGCATGATTATCTCTCCCTCGCCATGAGTATAGCATGGAACGCATCGATTGTCGGTCGGGGCAAGTGATGGAAGTCGTAAGATTTGCTGTGTCTACAGGGAGCTTCTTGATTGCCGTGCGGCAACCTCGCCAGGGGAGGTTGCCGGCGCCGCGCGGTCAGCGGCCAATGTCGACATCGACACGGGCTCTCTATCCTGATGGACGATATCCCGCATGCGCTGCCCACAGGAGCATGTTTTGATTATTGAAAAGCATGTTTGAAGTTTGTATATTCAGATCTCCAAATTATAAATGATGTATAATACATCATAGAGGGGCTGAATGATCACATCGCAACAAATGCGGGCTGCCCGTGCCCTGCTGGGGATCGATCAGCGACAGCTTGCCGAGTTGGCGGGTTTGTCGCTCCCGACGATCCAGCGAATGGAAGCATCGGATGGTCAAGTGCGCGGTGTTGTCGACACGCTGGTGAAGGTGATTTCGGCGCTTGAGACCGCTGGGATCGAGTTGCTCGGTGAGAATGCGCCGAGCATCGGAACCGGACGTGGCGTCCGTTTCCGCGACACTCTCGTCCCGTCGAGCGAACCGCCCGACAGGTTCGGACGATCCCAGCTCTCGCCCCGCTACGCGGGCAAGTCCGGCGTGCAGTGAGCGCGCGAAGCCTGACACCCAAGCTGTTGAGCGTGTGGCGCGAGGGCTATTCCTTCGCTACCTTTCGCGCCGATGCGTTTGCCGGCCTGACGGTTGCGATCGTGGCGCTGCCGCTTGCGATGGCATTGGGTATCGCAAGCGGCGCGTCCCCCGACAGGGGGCTCGTCACCGCCGTGGTCGCGGGCTTCCTGATCTCTGCTCTTGGCGGGTCGCGCGTCCAGATCGGAGGGCCGACCGGTGCGTTCGTGGTCGTTGTCTTCAACGTAATTGCTGCCCACGGCTATGACGGATTGCTTATAGCGACGCTGCTGGCAGGACTGATCTTGATTGCCGCGGGCGCGCTCGGCCTCGGGCAAATGATAAAATATGTCCCGCATCCAGTGGTTACCGGTTTCACGGCAGGCATCGCGGTGATCATAGCCTCGAGCCAGGTCAAGGATTTCCTCGGCCTTTCGGTCGCCGAAGTGCCGGCGGACTTTCTTGCAAGGTGGTGCACCCTTTTGGAAGCGCTCGATACGTTCGATCCAGTGACGCTGGCGGTCGGCATCGCGGCACTGACAATCATCGTCGGCCTGCGAAGACTGGCACCACGGTTCCCGGCATTCCTGATCGCGATCGTGGCGACGTCGGCGGCCGTCGCGCATTTTCGGCTGCCGGTCGACACCGTAGGCACAAGCTTTCCCGGCATAACCGCCGGTCTGCCGGTGCCCTCCATTCCCGACCTGTCGCTCATGCGCATCAGCGCTTTGCTGCCTTCGGCCTTCACCATCGCCTTTCTCGCCGGAATCGAAGCATTGCTATCGGCCGTCGTAGCCGACGGTATGGCCGGAACCCGGCATCGCCCGAATCAGGAACTCGTTGGACAGGGCGTCGCGAACCTCGGTTCGGCTCTGTTCGGCGGACTTCCGGCAACCGGTGCGATCGCGCGAACTGCGACCAATATCCGATCGGGAGCAAGAACGCCCGTCGCAGGCATCGTGCATGCAATGGCGATTCTGTCCTTCATCCTGTTTGCCGGGCACCTCATGTCCTTTGTGCCAATGGCGTCGCTCGCGGCGATTCTTTTCATCGTGGCCTGGGGCATGAGCGAGCATCGGCGGTTTCTGCTACTGCTCCGGATGCCCAACAGCGACCGGGCCGTGCTGTTGCTCACCTTCATATTGACGATATTGGTCGACCTGACGGTCGCTATCGCGGTCGGCGTTACGCTGGCTTCGCTTCTCTTCATGGCGCGGATGGCGGCGGCGGTGGAAGTCGGGCGCGGCATGCCGACCGAGTCAGGTCGCGACGCCGAGGACATCGACCAGCGCGATGATCTGCCACCGGGGGTTGAGGTATTCCGCATTGCTGGACCCTTCTTTTTCGGCGTGGCCGGTGAGTTGCTCGACACGCTTCGCCGGCTCGGCGAGGCACCACGCGTCATCATCCTGCGTATGCGGCTCGTTCCGCTGCTCGATGCCAGCGGTGCGCAGGCAATCGCGGACTTCGTTGATCAGGCTTCGGCTGCGGGAGCATATGTCATCCTGTCCGGCGTGCAGCCGCAACCAGCGGCAATTCTTGCGCGCATGCGCCTTGGAGAGGGTGCGAGCCGGTTATTCTATGCCTCCGATTACAAAAGCGCGCAGGCGCTCGGTATCGAACTGGCGGAGATTGCCGAAATCTGACGGCGCTGGCCGCAGAGCAAAGTCAGGAGCCTGCGCAGATATACAAGGAGCGGTACATGAACGGTGACGAAGAATATGTTTACGACGAAGAGAGTGGCGAGTGGGTGGCGGCTTCCGAACTGGTCCGGCTCCGTGAAGCCGCCAGTCATGTCGATGTGCGCGATGCCGCAGGCAACCTCCTCGCCGACGGCGATAGCGTCGTTCTTGTCAAGGATCTCGTGGTCAAGGGCGCAGGCAGAACCCTCAAGGTCGGCACGGTGATCAAGTCAATCCGGTTGACCGGCGATCCGCAGGAGATTGATTGCCGACACGAAAGCATCAGGGGGCTCGTTTTGCGTGCCGAGTTCGTCCGAAAACGTTGAACCTCCGGCGGGCGCCGCGCGCCTTCTACCCCGCATCGAACCGGTTCGCCCTTTCCGTCATGCCTCCGCTGATCGTCGCCGGACAGGCCACCAGCATATAGCTGGATGCACCCAACTTTCGGAACACGGGGAACGCGCCGCTGCGCACAAAGCGGCGCTCCTGTTCGCGCGCCGACCCGCCGCAACATCTTGACGATGTCCAATGCTCGCGTCGCTGCGCGATCGGACGCGGCTCCGCGAGACGCTACGCAATAAGTCGGCGTGAAAGGCCATCGCGCTGTGCCTTAAGCCCACCATTACTTCCGATCTGAAGCCGCCTAACCCTCCTCCACGATCCTAGGGCTGTGTCTCTTGAATTCTCAGCGGGATTTTCAGGTAATGGACGCCATTGTTTTCGGCTTCGGGGAAGCGCCCCGCGCGAATATTGACCTGGATTGAAGGCAGGAGGAGCTTCGGAGCCGCAAGCGTTGCGTCGCGTGCCTCGCGCATGGCGGAAAATTCATCTTCCGTAACGGATTCATGGACGTGGACGTTGCTGTTTCGCTGTTCGGCAACGGTCGTCTCCCAGCGATGTTCATCGCGCCCCGGAGCCTTGTAATCGTGACACATGAAGAGCCGTGTCTCCGGCGGCAGTTTAAGAAGACGGCGAATGGAGCGATAAAGTGTTCGTGCGTCGCCGCCCGGGAAATCGGCACGCGCCGATCCATAGTCAGGCATGAACAGCGTATCGCCGACGAAGGCTGCATCCTCGACGCGATAGGCGACATCTGCGGGCGTGTGTCCGGGAACATGCATTACCTCAAACGTCAGTTCGCCGACCTTGAACCGGTCGCCATCGGCGAACAGCCGGTCGAAGTCCGAGCCGTCGGGTGTCATATCGTCAAGGCCGAACATAGGACCGAAGATCTTCTGAACATCGCGGATATGCTCTCCGATGGCAATGTCCGCGCCCGTCTTTGCCTTGATATAGGGCGCAGCCGACAGATGGTCGGCATGGGCATGGGTTTCGAGGATCAGGACGATCCGCCACCCCTCATCGGCCGCGGCCTGGAGAATGCGATCGGCAGATTCGAATTTGGCCGCGCCGCTGGCGAGGTCGAAATCGAGAACCGGATCGATAACCGCCGCCTCCTTGCTGGCCGGGTCGGCGACGAGATAGCTGATCGTATTGGTCGCCTCGTCGAAAAATGGTGTGATGACGGCTTTGGCTTGCATCATGATCTCCTTATCCTTGACAATATATTAGAAATATCTAAATTAGCAATCCCTGATGAAAGGAATTGCGATGCTGCGCTCACCGATGGACCTCGCAAACTTCGAGGCGAAGGCTGCAAAGGTCGCCGACCTGCTGAAGGCGATGGGTAATGCGCGCCGCCTGATGCTGCTCTGCAAGCTCGTCGAACATGGCGAAGTGGCTGTCGGGGGTCTCGCGCACGATGTGGGCTTGTCGCAATCGGCATGTTCGCAGCACCTCGCCCGGATGCGCGACGAAGGACTGGTGGCCTTCCGACGCGAAGGCCAGACGCTCTGGTACAGGATTGCCGACCCCAACGCCGAGGCGCTGCTCGCGACACTCTACAAACTTTATTGCAAGGATTGATTCAATGTCCCTACCGATCATCGACGCTGATAAAGCACGAGAGCTTGTCGATCGCGGCGCGACCCTTGTCGACATTCGCGAGCCCGATGAATATGCGCGCGAGCATATCCCCGGGGCGAGGAATGTTCCGGTCGGCCGTCTCGCCGATCTTCCACCAGGCTCGCTGGTTTTTCACTGTCGCTCGGGCGCACGAACGTCGGCCAACCAAAACATTCTTTTCAGCGCTTCGCGCGGCGCGCCGTGTCACATCCTTGGCGGCGGGCTCGATGCATGGCGGCGTGCGGGTCTGCCGCTTCGTCTCGATCGGCGGCAGCCGCTTGAAATCATGCGCCAGGTCCAGCTCGTCGCGGGCGGCCTGGTGTTGGCCGGAATTGCGCTCGGCCTGACCGTGTCCCCGGCCTTTCTCGGGATTTCAGCCTTTGTGGGGGGCGGACTGATGGCGGCTGGCGCGACGGGATGGTGCGGTATGGCGCGGCTGCTTGGCCACATGCCGTGGAACCGTGCTGCGCGTTCCGGCTGAATATCGTGTCGCTTGCCGATATTCTGCCGGTCGTCGCTTCGGGGGCACTCATCGGCCTCGTGCTCGGGCTCGTGGGCGGCGGCGGATCGATCCTCGCGGTCCCGCTTCTCATTTATTTCGTCGGCGTCGATTCGACCCATGAAGCGATCGGGACCGCGGCGGTCGCTGTAGCGGTCAATGCTCTCGCCGGACTCGGCGGTCATGCACGCAGGGGCAATGTCAAATGGCCCTGTGCTTTCACTTTCGCTCTGGCTGGCGTCGTCGGTGCCGCGATCGGGGCAGAATTGGGAAAATCCGTCGACGGTGCGAGGTTATTGTTCCTGTTCGGTCTGTTGATGGTCGGTGTCGGGCTTTCCATGCTGCGCAAGCGCAAGAGGCCCGACGATCCGGGGGTGCGTCTCACGCGACGCAGCGCCCCCCATTTGCTTCCACGTCTCGTGCCGACCGGCTTCGGTGTTGGCCTGGGGGCTGGATTTTTCGGAATTGGTGGCGGATTTCTGATCGTGCCCGGCCTGATGGCAGCGACCGCGATGCCGATTGTCGCGGCCGTCGGGACTTCGCTGTTTGTCGTCGCCGCGCTCGGGACAACGACCGCGATATCCTATGCACTATCGGGGCTCGTCGACTGGGCACTCGTCGGATTGCTGATGGCTGGCGGAGCGGCGGGTGCCGTTTCGGGGATCGCGATCGGGCGCATTATGGCGGAACGCAAGTCGTTGCTCGAAAGACTCTTCGCTGTCCTCGTGATATCTGTCGGCATCTACATCCTGATCGGGGGCGCCTGAGCAGGGGGGCGCGAGCTGGGGCGAGGCTTCGAATTTGGCGGGGGATGACGCATGGCGGCGCGCTTGGTCGAGATTTTCTTGCCCGACGAGCAAATTGGAGAGCTCGAACTGGTGCTCGGACGCCATAGCCGGCGCTATTGGCGGGAGACGGTGCCGGGCGGCCAGGAGAAATTTAGCTGCATCGTCCAGCAGCGATATGCTGAGCGCCTGCTTGAGGACCTTTCCTCGAAATTCGGCGATATGCCTGACTTTACAGCCTATGTGTCGCAGCTTGAGGCGGTTTTGCCGCCGGTTGTCGAAAACGCGGAGACCGAATTGCCCGCGCAGGGTGCGCTGCGACCTCCGACTGCCCTCGAGCGTTTCTTCAGCCGCGACCGGATCAGCACCGATGAGCTATACGACGATATCGAAGAAAGCCTTCACGTCACGCCAAGCTATCTTCTGACCGTCGTGCTGTCGTCGACCATTGCGGCGCTGGGCATGCGCAGCGGGCAGACCGCGGTCGTGATCGGCGCGATGATCATCGCGCCGCTCCTCGGGCCGACGATGGGCGTCGCGCTCGCTGCGACCGTCGGTAATGGCAATCTCGGACGAAAGGCAGCAGCGACGTTGCTCGTCGGCTCGATATGCGCGGTCATGGCAGGATTTGTCGTCGGATTGAGCGTTTCGATCGACCCGCTTGTCGATGAATTGCGTAACCGCACGATCGTGCAGCCCGCCGATATCGTCCTCGCGCTTGCTTGCGGTGCCGCCGGAGTCCTCGCTTTCAGCCGCGGAGCCTCGCTTACGCTGGTCGGGGTGATGATCGCCGTCGCGCTCGTTCCACCGCTAGCCGCCACCGGCATCTTTCTCGGGATCGGCGAGCCTGTTGTCGCAGGCAACGCGCTTTTCCTGTTCGCGGTCAATCTCGTCTGCGTGAATGTCGCCGGAATCGTGATGTTTCTCGTACAGGGCCTCCCGCCCAAGAGTTGGCGGATGACCGGCGGCGTTCTGGGGCTCTGGGGTCTTGTCCTCTTCGCACTCGCGTCATTTGCAGCGGGCCGACTGATTTTCGGCCTGGGATCGATTGAAATGGTCGGGCGATATCTTTTGGGCGGTCTTTGAGCCGTTGGGCTCAACGGGCTACACGGCCGCGCCACCGAAATCGCTCACAAGAAAAGATGCCGCGACGCCAACCATGATGAGGGCAAGCAGCCACCGTAACATGACAAGATGGCGCGGGTGCGAAAAATAGGCTCGCGCCTTGCTGGCAGCGAAGACGACCGCAAAATGGATGGTCGTTGCGATTGCCGCACTCGTTGCTGCCAGCGTGAGGGCATTGACTGGATTTAATGGCTCGCCGCCTAGAAAGCGCGGAACCATGACAAGGAAGAAGAGGTAGGATTTCGGATTGAGCAGATTGATCATCATTCCTGTCGCGAATGCGCGCCGCAGCGAATGGTGACGCTCTGGAAGGTGCATATTGCTTGCCGCGCTCCGCCACGTGTCGAATGCCAGCCACAGCATCAGGGCGGCGCCCGCGACGCGCAGCACCTTTTGCAGCATCGGGATCGTCTCGAGCAGGAGAGCCAGGCCCAGCGCCGCAAGCAGCGCGTTAACAAGCAATCCCAGTGCTACGCCGGCGACGGCTGCGGTTCCGCTACGCCGGCCTTCGGCGGCCGCAAGTCCAGCGAGCCAGGCCATATTTGGGCCTGGCGTGAGTTCGATCAAAAGGACCGCTAACGCAAAGCCGAGAAGGTCCAAAACCGCCGATCCTTTCGCGCCTTGATGGCGGTGCTCGAAACCGTCCGCCCATATCCTTCAGTGCACAACGCAATTTGAACGCGGTCAATGATTGGGAGGGGCCCCTGCTATTATGCAGGAATATGCAGGAGATGATCGATGCGCAACATTCTGGTTCATGCTGACGAGGATACAGGGCTCGTGGCCCCGATCGAAAGCGGACTCGAAATCGGGCGGCGAAACCGTTCGCACCTCAGCGTGCTGGTCGCGATGCCTTATCGGCATTTCGTTGCCATGGACCCGTTCGGAGGCGCTTATCTGCTTAGGGACCGGATCGAAGAGGCACTGCGGAGCGCGGCGGTGGCCGCAAGCCCGCCGCGCGGACGCGCCAAGGCGAAATGACCATTGCCGCCGAGATCGATGCGCTGATCCGGCGCCTCGAGGCGTCGCGATTTGCAATGATTGCATCACGGACCGGCTTAATCTGTTGGTTCGCTCGCAGGATAATGTCGTGACGCGCGGTCTCGGCGGCGTGGGCGGTTACGCCCGCGAGAAACGGTCGTGCGGGTTATGCAACGTGGTCAAGATGTCGATATCGCACCAGCGCTGGCGCCATAGGCGAACGCGCGTTTTCCGAGGCGGCGCCAATGCGTCAGATGCTGCTCGCGCGCTTCGCCGCGCCATGTCGCGGCGGCTTCGACGAGCAGCCCCAGAATGACCGCGCGGTCGTCGCCGGCGAGTTCGACGAAGTCACGCCCGCCAACAACGCTGCCGCGGCCTTCGAGGAACTACGCAGCGAGATATCACTCCTTCAAGCCGCGATCGAAGGGCTTGCCGCTGCGAAGGAGAAGCTCCCCGACTACTCGCCTACGCTTCGCACCATCGAGGCGCGCCTCGATCGAATCGATCAGCAAATCAAAAGCATCCACGGCAAGCCGACTATGTGGCTCCCACCAATAACCTTAGCTGCCGAAAACCACCAGGCATCGCGATCCTGTGGTGCCGAGGATCGCAAATCCGTTGGCGAGGCTCGCGAGGCACTCGCAAGGGAACTTGGCAGCGTCGAGGGCATGATGAAGCAACGTCGGTCGAACCGACGAACGGGACCGGTGGGTGATTTTGGCGGCTACCGGCAGTTTCTTGGCAGGAATGTTTGTGGCACTCGTTGGAGTGGCCATTCGGCCTTTAACGGCAATGCTACAGCTGCTCAGCAGCGATTGGCCCGTTCACTGGAATTTGGAAGTATGGCGGCAAGGTGGCCCAGGAGCGCGCTTTACTGGCCGTCGGGGTGGAAGCGACAAGGCCGCACGCGTCCGTCGCTTCTGGCAATTTTTGCCGCCACATCACCCCGCGATTCGAGGCACTATTCGGTGCGGTGAGTGCTGTACTCCACAAGCCGCTAACCCCAAAAATAACAAAAGAAAAGTAACCGAATCTGGTGGCGAATTCGCATTGAAATCAGACGCGAATTCTCATAGACCGCCAATGCCGAAGCAGCTCTCCCATAGGCTGATTCGAAAATAGTAATCGGTGTGTGGAGAATATCATGAATCTCATCAAGAAAGTTGCGCTGTCGATTGCGGCGACCTCGTTGATTGCGGCGCCTGTCGTGGCGTCGGCCGCCCCCGCAGTGAACGGCGCTCGTGCGCTCGCAGCAGTTGACGGTGAGAGCGAGCTGGAAGGCAGCAGCTGGATCATCGCAATCATCGCTCTCGCTGCGATCGTGGGCGGCATCATCATTGCGTCGGACAACGACGACGACGCTCCGACCAGCCCGTAATTTCCGGCTGATTGGTACTTTTGAAGGGGCTCCGGAGTTCATCCGGGGCCCTTTTTCGTTGGTGGTCATTGTTGGATGTTTGGCATATCTGAAGTTCGGGGGCCGACAATCTGATGAGTGAGCAGTGGTAAAGCTGCCCCATCCAAAGGATCCTTGCGCAATTGGACCAATCCCATGCCGGAGCATCTTGACGAAAAGCATTGGGTCACGGTTGGCAACCATGCATCGGTGATCCCGTCGTCACGGCTCTCGAAACGGCAGCAAGGGGCCTTGCCAGCATTGCGGGTGGCTCGCAGCGGATGAGCAACGGTCCCTTCGGATTACCGCAGCGGCATCCTCAGCGAGGCGCTCGATTCAAGCTCAAAGGCCGCTGAAAAAGTCATAAAACGTTATATATTACAGATATTTGGCGGAGCGGGAGGGATTCGAACCCTCGATACGGTTTTGCCGTATACTCACTTTCCAGGCGAGCGCCTTCGACCACTCGGCCACCGCTCCGCATAGGCACCCTGTCATTTCGTGCAAAGCACGGAGCGTGAATCGGGTGCCGAACCAATTCGCACTGGAAGGCGCGCCCTAATCGCTCGGAGGGGCTTTCGCAAGCCGGTTGGCGGTGGCAGACAGGCGCGATGAGACAATTGCTCCTTGCCGCCGCTGCGCTTTCGCTCGTCCTTCCCGTCCATGCTCCGCTCCTCGCCGACGAAGCGGTGCCGTCGCCGGGGCAGATCGTCGATGCTGCTCCCGCCGATGACTGGATTGCGATCGCGCCGTCCGACCTGCTGGTGATGGACCTGGCGGCGGACGCCATTGGCAACCCGCGCCGCGTCGTCATCCAGCTGATGCCGGCGCCGTTCAGCCAGGGCTGGATCGACAATATCCGCAAGCTCGCCGCCGCGCACTGGTGGGACGGGACGAGTATCAATCGCGTGCAGGACAATTATGTCGTCCAATGGGGCGATGCGACCGAGGAAAAGGCGCTGCCGGAGGGCTTGAAGGAGGTGCCGGAGTTCGAATATGCCGCCACATTCGGACGCATCGAACTGCGTGGTCGGCCGCAAGAAATGAGCATGTACTCGGCCCCAGTCGAGGGCGGAGAACCACTCTACTTCGCCATGCAGCCGCGTGAGGTTTCATCCTATGGTGGTGCCGATGCGGTTTGGAGCGGCTGGCCGGTTTCGGTTCGCGGCGAGAGTTCGGGGGCGGATCAGAAAACCCATGTCTGGCCCATCCACTGCTATGCCATGGTCGGCGTCGGCCGCAATCTGTCACCCGACACGGGTACGGGGGCCGAGCTTTACACGGTGATCGGTCACGCGCCGCGGCACCTCGATCGCAATATCGCGCTCGTCGGACGGGTGATTAGCGGCATCGAACATTTGTCGAGCCTGCCGCGCGGGACGGGAGCGCTTGGCTTTTACGAAGACGCGGCCCAACGCGTTCCTATCGTGTCGGTTCGTCTCGCGAGCGAATTGACCGGTGGCGACCGCCCGCACTTCGAATATCTGTCGACCGAAAGCGACAGTTTCGCGCGTTACGCCGACGCCCGCGCGAACCGCCGCGACCCCTTTTTCATCCGGCCCGCCGGCGGTGCCGATATTTGCAACATTCCCGTCCCGGTGCGACCGGTTGCTGCGGAGTAATCGGCTGTGGAGGATTTCACCATCGCCACGCCGCTGTGGCGCTGGCAGTCGGCGACCGCGCCGGGAGCTTGGCATTTTCTGACCATCGCGGGACACGCTGCCGACGGCATACGTCTCGCCGCCATGTCGGGCCAATGGCTCGACGGGAGGGGCGGCTTCGGGTCGGCCAAGGTGCGCGCGGCGATCGGCGACACGGTGTGGAGCACATCGGTCTTTCCGCACAAGGAAAGCGGCGGATGGCTGCTCCCGATAAAGGCGGCGGTGCGCAAGGCCGAAGCGCTGGCCGATGGCGATATGGTGACGGTTACGATCAGTCTTTAGGCGGTTCCGGCGTCCGCGAATCGCGCGCCTGCGCCTTGCGCTTGCGCAAGTTCGCGCGCAGCGCCTCGGCGAGGCGGCGCTCGCGTTCGATGTCGGCGGGGGAGGGCGGCTTGCTCACGTCCCGCGCATTCGTCCGAATTCGGCGCCCCGTCAAGCCTCGCACCTTGACAGGCGAGGGTCGCCCCGCCATAGGCCGCGCCTACCCCGCACACATCGGTCGCGGGCGTCCCGGACGCTGCTGTAGCTCAGTGGTAGAGCGCACCCTTGGTAAGGGTGAGGTCGGGAGTTCAATCCTCCCCAGCAGCACCATTTTCCGTCAGATGCGTGCGGCGAGCAGCCAGTCGTGGAACAGCTTTACCGCCGGCTGGCGCAGCGCGCGGGGGCGGCAGACGAACCAATAGCTGTACGGGCTGTCGACGTCGAAATCGAACAGGCGGACGAGGCGCGGGTCGTGTGCGTCGTCGAAGTGATGGCCGTGCATGAAGGCGACCCCGATCCCCTGCGCTGCGGCTTCGAGCATCAGCGGCCCCGAATCGAAGAAGTCGATTCCGGCAGGCTCGAGATAGGGCATGCCGATCGCCTTTTTCCACTCGCTGAAGGTTTCGGGCATTTCGCGGTGGAGCAGGATGGTCAATCGCTGCAATTGTTCGGGAACCGCGATCACCCGGTCGCCGTCGGTCAGCGTTCTGGAGGCGATAGGGAACACCTTGTCCTGGTCGAGCCGCGCGGCATAGAGCGCGGGGTCGATCGAACGCGCGAGCGCGATGGCGACGTCGATGCCGTCGCCGAGGCGCGCCTCGGCGTGCGACATGGTGTCGATATCGATATGGAGCTCGGGATGCTCGCGCCTTAGTTCGGGCAGGCGCGGGAAGAGCCGCTGCTGCGCGAACAGCGGCAGCACGTTGAGGTGCAGGCGCAGCGACGCGTCAGGGCTGCCGACGCGGGCGATCGCGGCGCGCAATTCGTCGAGGATCGGCGACAGCTGATCCTGCAACTCGCGCCCGGTCTCGGTCAGCTTGAGCCCGTGATGATGGCGGTTGAACAGCGGCCGGCCGACGGCATGTTCGAGCGTCTGGATGCGGCGCGACAGTGCGGGCATCGACAGGCCGAGCTCGCTCGCGGCAGCTTTCACCGTGCCGTGGCGGGCGACCTCGAGGAAGGCCTCCATGCTGCTCAGGGGAGGAAGGCGTGGCATAAGTATCTCTGCCTAATGATGACATGGGGCGCGGTGACAAGCCAGAATTATTGTGCACTGCGGCATAAATTGGCGCTTGGTGCGGGGTCGCATTTCGGGAACCCGCTTCCTATCTTCCGCATTCTGAGCTTTTTGCGGGAGAAACGGCGTGGCCGAAGCAGCTGTAAAAGAGAAGACCGTCAAACTGCAGGTCGCGAATGCGCGCGCCGAGGAAAGCGGCGGCGGCATCGCGCGCATTCCACGCTCGGCGATGGCCGAACTCGGCGTTACCGAAGGTGACGTCATCCAGATCAGCGGCAAGCGGCAGACCGCCTCGCGCGTCGTTGCGCCCTATAGCGAAGACGAAGGGCTCGAGGTCGTCCGCCTCGACGGACTCCAGCGGGCCAATGCGGGCGCCGGCGCGGGCGATATGGTCACGTTGAGCCGCGTCGAAACGCGCCCCGCGACACGCGTCGTCTTTGCCCCCGCGCAGGAGAATCTCCGCCTCCAGGGGTCGGCGCTCGCGCTCAAGCGCAGCTTTTTCGGGCGGCCACTCGTCGCGGGCGATACGGTGGCGACGGCGGGGCAGCAGCGCCTTCCCGCGGGCGACATGCCGCCGCAGCTCCGCCAGATGCTCAACGCGCCAGCCTATGCGCTTGCCGAGGTGCGTCTGATCGTCGTCTCGGCCGTGCCGAAGGGCGTCGTCTTCATCGACGAGAATACCGAAGTCGAACTGCTCGCCGAATATCAGGAACCGCACGATGCGCGGCGCACCGACGTCACCTATGACGATCTTGGCGGGCTAGGCGAGACGATCGACCAGCTACGCGAGATGGTTGAGTTGCCGCTCCGTTATCCCGAGTTGTTCCGCCGCCTCGGCGTCGACCCGCCGCGCGGCGTTCTGCTCCACGGCCCGCCGGGAACGGGCAAGACGCGCCTCGCGCGCGCCGTCGCGAACGAGAGCGAAGCGCAATTCTTCCTGATCAACGGACCGGAAATCATGGGCAGCGCCTATGGTGAGTCCGAGAAGCGGCTGCGCGACATTTTCGAGGCGGCGGCGAAGGCCGCGCCCTCGATCCTCTTCATCGACGAGATTGATTCGATCGCGCCGAAGCGCGGGCAGGTGACGGGCGAGGCCGAGAAGCGCCTTGTCGCTCAGCTCCTCACGCTGATGGACGGGCTCGAGCCGCGAACCAATCTGGTTGTTATTGCGGCCACAAACCGTCCCGATGCGGTCGACGAGGCGTTGCGCCGTCCGGGCCGCTTCGACCGCGAGATCGTCATCGGCGTTCCCGACGAGAGCGGGCGGCGCGAGATATTGGGCATCCACACGCGCGGCATGCCTCTCGCCGACGATGTCGACCTCGCCGAGCTCTCCCGTACGACCTTCGGCTTTGTCGGCGCCGATATGGCGGCGCTGACGCGCGAGGCGGCGATCGAGGCGGTGCGCCGCATCATGCCGAAGATCAACCTCGAGGAAGGCACGATTCCGCCCGAGGTGCTCGACGAGGTACGCGTGACGCGCGACGATTTTCTGGGGGCTTTGAAGCGTGTCCAGCCGTCGGCGATGCGCGAGGTGATGGTGCAGGCGCCCAAGACGCGGTGGAGCGACATCGGCGGGCTCGATGCGGCGCGCGAGAAGCTGATCGAGGGAATCGAGCTGCCGCTCAAAAATCCCGAGGCCTTCCGGAGACTGGGTATCCGTCCCGCCAAGGGCTTCCTGCTCTATGGTCCGCCGGGAACGGGCAAGACCTTGCTCGCCAAGGCGGCGGCGCGCGAATCCGATGCCAATTTCATCGCGATCAAATCGTCGGACCTCTTGTCGAAATGGTATGGCGAGAGCGAGCAGCAGATCGCGCGGCTGTTCGCGCGTGCGCGCGCCGTCGCGCCGACGATTGTGTTCATCGACGAACTCGACAGCCTTGTCCCCGCGCGCGGCAGCGGCACGTCGGGCGAGCCGCAGGTCACCGAGCGCGTCGTCAACACGATCCTCGCCGAGATGGACGGGATCGAGGAGATGCAGTCGGTCGTCGTCATCGGCGCGACCAATCGCCCGAATCTCATCGATCCGGCGCTGCTGCGTCCGGGTCGGCTTGACGAGCTCATCTATGTGTCGGTCCCCGATGCCGAAGGGCGCAGGCGCATCCTCGAGATCCATACGAAGCGGATGCCGCTTGCCGAAAATGTCGACCTCGACGCGCTCGCGAAGCGCGCCGACCGCTTCACCGGCGCCGACCTCGAAGATCTGGTGCGCAGGGCCGGGCTTGCCGCGCTCAAGCGGTCGCTCGACAGCGACCTCGTGACGATGGACGACTTCGACGCGGCGATGAAGGACACGCGCGCCTCGGTCACCGAGGCGATGGAGCGCGACTATGAAAAAATCCAGGGCGAGATCAAGCAGAATGCCATGAGCGTCGATCCGATCGGTTTCTTCGCGCCCGGGATGCTCAAGCCCGTGCGCGATTCAAAACATGGCGAGGATCCGAAGGCTTAGCGCCGGGCGTCGGCAGGGGGAGGGGCGTCGGTGCGCAGCGCCGACCACCCCCACAGCACGAGGATCGCGCAGAATCCGGCCATCAGTCCGTATGCGACCATCGCGTGCCAATTGTAGAGCAGCACGCCGATCGCCGGCGAGACGATATAGGCCGACCCGTTGATCGACGCGGTCATGCCCGCGACCGCGCCCTGGTCGCGGCGCGGTACCGCGAGCGACGCGCCCGCGGTAAAGCCCGGGCGAAAGAGGCCGAAACCGAGCGAGGCGAGCGCAAAGCCGATGATGATCGCGTGCAGCCCCTCGGCAAGCCCCGTCATCAGCGTCCCGGCCGCGCCGAGCGCCGCGCCGACGAGTACCGCGGTGCGCGGCGTCAGCTTGAGCAGCGGGATGAGCCCCCATTGCGCGAGCAAGGTCGCAAAGGCACCCGCCATCATCACGATGCCGGTCATCGCCGCGCCTTCGTCGGGGTCACTGCGCAGCGCGAGCCGGTCGAGGATCAGGAAGCCGATGACGCCGAGCATCATCGCCTGTGCCTGTCCGCCGAGCAGCCCGGCAACGAGCCACGGCCGCGGGCGGTGGTCCGACCAGCGGAGCGGCGGCTGGGGGTCGGCGCCCTCGGCTTCCTCGCCTTCCTCGTCGTCGCTGCGCGACGTGTCCGAAAGGCCTGCGGTGGGGTAGGGCGCGATTGCCCCGCGCGCGGCGAAGCGCGGCGTATCGCTCGGAAGCCGCCAGCGCAGCATCACGAGCACGAAAATCCCGATCAGCGCGAAGACGAGCAGCGGCCCCGACAGGCCGACAAAGGGCAGGATGAAGAAGGGCGCAACCGCAGGACCAATCACGGTGCCGAGCCCGAAGGAGGAGGAGACGAGCGACAGCGCCTGCGTGCGCTCCTCGGGATCGGTGCGCGCCGCGACATAGGCCTGCACCGCCGGCGGGGCGGCCGAGCCGAGCGCGCCGTACAGGCTGCGGAACAGCGCGAAGAGAAGGAAGGTCGCCCCTGCGGCGAGCCAGCCCGACAGCCCGGCCCACAGGATCAGCCCGCACAGTGCCATCGACGAGAGAAATCCGGTGATGCCGAGCGCCATCAGTGCCTTGCGCCCGCGCTTGTCCGACTGGCGCGCCCAATGCGGGGCGGTCAGCACCCAGAGCAGCGCCGACCAGCTGAAGGCGAGGCTGACCCAGACATCGGGGATATGGAGCTTGGCGCCGATCGCGGGGAGGATCGATTGCATCGCGGTATTGCCTGCCGCCGCGACCAGCATGATCGCGAACAGCACCGCCATGCGGTCGGCAGGGATCGCGCGCGATAATGTCGCCATGTCGCGCTCCTCCTCTTCGTGCGCCGCGCGCCCTCCCTACAACGGCGCGCCCGTCTGTCCACCGCGAAACGTGACTCTTTCCTTGCGCTTGCGCGCCGCATTTGCCACGCTTTTGGGAACGCCAACAACGCGAAAGCCATCATGACCAATCCGCGGGCGCAGGCCCAAGCATCGAAAGTCGCGCTGTCCCGCCGGATGCGCGAGCGGCTCAGACGGTTTTTCGGACCGTGGGGCATGTTCGTGAAAGGCTTTATCAAGCATCCGGTGATGGTCGGCTCGATCGTGCCTTCGTCCCCGACCCTGATCCGCCACATGCTGCGCCCCGTCGACTGGAAACGGACGAAGCTCTTCGTCGAATATGGCCCGGGCGTCGGCACCTTCTGCCGCCCGATCCTCGAGCATCTGCCGGGCGACGCGACGCTGATCGCGATCGATACCAACGAGGATTTCATCGACTATCTGCGCAAGGATATCCGCGACAGCCGCTTCATCGCGGTCAACGGGTCGGCGGCCGATGTCGAGGCGATCATCGCGGCGCACGGGTTCGATCATGCCGATTATGTCGTCTCGGGCCTGCCCTTTTCGACGCTTCCCGCGGGTGTCGGTCCTGCGATCGCCGCAGCGACGCACCGCGTGCTGCGTCCCGGCGGCGCTTTCCTCGTCTATCAATTTCGTGCCCGCGCGCGCGATTATCTCGCGCGCCATTTCGAGCGCATCGACAACGCGTTCGAATGGGTCAATGTGCCGCCCTGCTACCTCTTTTGGGGCTGGAAAGACTAGACTTCACTCGACATCGAGGTCGGGCTCAGCGAGTCCGAAGTTGAGCCGCCGCGACACGGTATAATCGACCGCGCCGACTACGAACCATGCAAGCGTCCAGCGCAGCCGGGTGAGCCACGAAGCGCTCGCCTTATGGCCTTCGCGCGTCACGACGCGCGATTCGGGCTGCATCCGCGCGACGAAATCGCGCATCGTTGCGGCGAAACCGGCGTCGGCGATGCGCAACATCGCCTCGACATTGACGAAGAGGCTGCGGACGTCGAAATTGGCGGTCCCGATATAGACGACATCGTCGATGACGATCAGTTTCATATGCAGGCGGCACGGCCGATATTCCCACACTTCGGCGCGCTTGCGCAGCAAATAGCCGTAGAGCAGGCGCGAGGCGCCGATCGTCGCCGCATTGTCGGACTTGCCCGCCATGACGAAGCGCGCACGCCCGCGCGCCGCGACGCGGCCGAGCCGGCGGAGCATGCCTTGCCCCGGCGAGAAATAGGCCATCACCATGTCGACCGTACGCGCGGCGTCGAGGTCGCGGCGCACCGCCCGCGCCCAGGGCGACAGCCGCTGGGTCGGGCCGCCGACGAGCCACTCGACCGGCGTATCGTCGACGGGCCATTCGCGGATGATGCGCCGGAGCATCAGCAACTTGCCGTCATGGTTCACCGTATAGTCGTGGACCGCGTCGAACCACCGTGCAATCCGCGCCACCGCCGGTCCACGAACCGAAAGGCCGAGATCGAACCAGCACCGGCTGTCATGCTCCGACAGATAGGCATCGGCGATATTGAAGCCGCCCGTGAGCGCGACCTCTTCGTCGACGAGTATGAGCTTCTGGTGATTGCGGACCAGATAGCTTGAGCGCCAGCGGCGCGAAAAGAAGGTCACGCTTCCCCCCGCTTCGCGCAGCGGCGCAAAAACATGGTCCGGCAGGTCGGCGGAGCCGAAGCTGTCGATGATCATCCGCACGCGCACACCGCGCCGGGCGGCGGCAACGAGCGCGTCCAGAACGCGCGTGCCTGCGCCGTCGGCCTCGAAAATATACATGATGATGGCGATGCTGCGCGTCGCGCCCGCCAGCATCGCGAGCAGGCGTTCGCGCCGCACATCGCCGTCGACGATGACCTCGAGGTCGTGCCCTGCCACCTTTGCGCTTATCACCTCGGTCTCGCTGGCGGGGCGGAGGGGGTCGGTCATGCGCTGCTCATAGGCTGCGCGTGCCGCCTGCCGCAAGCCGGGGGTTCGATTGACATTGGCGCCCCTCCCTGCTAGCGCGCAGCGCTTGCCGCCACGCCTCTGGCTGGCCTCTCCTCAATCCAAGGAATTATCATGGCCCGCGTTACCGTCGAAGATTGTGTCGACAAGGTTCCCAACCGTTTTGACCTGGTTCTGCTGTCGGCGCACCGCGCCCGCGAAATCTCGGGTGGTTCGGAACTGACGGTCGACCGCGACCGCGACAAGAATCCGGTCGTCGCGCTGCGCGAAATCGCCGAACAGACGATTCGTCCTGCCGAACTTCAGGACACGCTCATCGGGTCGATGCAGAAGGTGGTCGTCGACGATGACGATACTCCCGACGAAATCAGCTCGATCTCGCGTTCGGCCGAGGCGCTCCGCCTGACCGCGGCGGCTCCGCCGCGCAGCCCCGCGGGCGGCGGGGGCGATTTCGACTGATCGTCGAAGCCGAGCAACAATCGTCAAGGGGGCCGCGGGAAACCGCGGCCCTTCTTGTTTCAGACGAGATGCGCCAGTCGCGCGATCCGAATGGTGTTCGACGCCAGCAACGGCGCGACGATCGTTTCCATTCGTGCGGCGCGTGGCGAACCGGCCTCGATATTGAACAGGCTGTTGGCGATGACGTCGGCGATCTGCACGCCTTCGGACCGGCGGCTGTCGGCAAGCGAGGCGTTGCCCCATCCCGCAAGCCCTTTCTGGATCGTCGCGCGCACGCGTTCGAGGATCGCCGGGTCGTAGCGCCCGTCGTCGATCACGACGTCGGTGCAGACACCGCCGGTCTCGGGAAGCCAGCTTGCGATCGCGAGGTCGAGCAGCGCGGCATAGATCGCAAGATCGGTCGGCGGCGCGCCGCCGCTTTCCGCTTCGAGTTCGCTGCGCCGCGCCACCGCGACCCATGCGCGGCCACCTGCGCGGTCGAAGAGTTCGAGCAGATAGGCGCGTTCGGTGAGGCTGATCCGGCTGCCCTTGAGCTCGCCGCGCAGCCCGGTCACCGCGCGAAAGCGTTCGTGGATCGCCGCGGCCGTCTCGGGGGTCAGCATTACGGCGGCAAAGGTCATGGCCCCCGCGTTGAACCCGCCCGATTCGTCGCAATAGATTGTCATTGACCCGCGATCATTGCGCGGCGGGACAGGGGTAACGCTTTTTCATCAGCGCCTCGAATGCCGAATAGACGCTGACCGAGCGTCGCGCCGCGGGCGGATAGCTGCGCAGATGCCCCAGCCATTCCTCGGGCGTCAGCGAACCCGATTCGGGCGGGCAGCTCGTCGTCGGGCGTCCGGCGCGCCGCTGCGCGTCGATCCGCGTCTTGTAACGATGGCCTGCGGCGATGACCTCATTCTTCAGCCGCACGCCATCGGGCGTAGCGATGGCGAGCGGGCCGAGCCGGGAGATCGAGTCGGCGCGCGCGAGAAAGGCGGCAATGCTCATGTCGCCGGGGGTCATCGCGGTAAGCGTGACGCCCGCGCCGAGGGCAAGGAGGGCCGAAGCCATGCGCGCCTTGGGTAGCGCGATCATGCCGTCAGCCGGTTGCTAAGCCGCCCCCTCATGCGCCCCGCTGCTTCAATCAGGCGCCCTGCGGATTGGCGCCGCCAAAGGGGCGCGGCTTGCGTTTGATCTGCGGGAGCGAACCGGCGTGGCCCTTGATCGGCGTTCCCGAACGGTCGCCGTCGCTTTCGCGGCCGATGTCTTCGCCCTTGATCGCGCGCTTGGCTTCTTCGCCCGACAGCGTTTCATATTCGAGCAGCGAGGCGGCGAGCAGGTGCAGTTGGTCGATATTGTCGGTGAGCACCTTGCGCGCGGTCTTTTCGCCTTCCTCGACGAGGCGGCGGACCTCGGCGTCGATCAGCTTTGCCGTTTCCTCCGACATATTCTGCGCGCGCGACACGCTGTGGCCCAGGAATACCTCGTCCTGATTGTCGCGATAGCGCAGCCAGCCGAGCTTTTCGGACATGCCATATTCCATGACCATCGAGCGCGCCATGTCGGTCGCCTGCTGGATGTCGTTCGATGCGCCGGTGTTGAGCTCGTCCTTGCCATAGATCAGCTGCTCGGCGATGCGGCCGCCGAAGCACAGCGCGAGCCGCGCCTTCATCTGCTTCATATTGGTCGAATAGCGGTCGCGTTCGGGGAGGTTCCACGTCACGCCGAGCGCGCGACCGCGCGGGATGATCGTGACCTTGTGCAACGGGTCGTTGCCTTCGACGTGGAGCGAGACGAGCGCATGGCCCGCTTCGTGATAGGCGGTGGCTTTCTTCTCGTCCTCGGTCATCACCATCGAGCGCCGCTCGGCGCCCATCATGACCTTGTCCTTGGCTTCCTCGAACTCGTTCGAGGCGATCAGGCGCTTGCCCCGGCGCGCCGCGAGCAGCGCCGCCTCGTTGCAGAGGTTGGCAAGGTCGGCGCCCGAAAAGCCCGGCGTGCCGCGCGCGACGCGGCGCAGATCGACGTCGGGCGCGAGCGGCTTCTTGCGCGTATGCACCTCGAGAATCTTCTGGCGACCCTCGATGTCGGGGCGCGGGACGACGACTTGCCGGTCGAAGCGGCCGGGGCGCAGCAACGCAGGGTCGAGCACGTCGGGGCGGTTTGTCGCGGCGACGATGATGATGCCCTCGTTCGCCTCGAACCCGTCCATTTCGACGAGGAGCTGGTTGAGCGTCTGTTCGCGCTCGTCATTGCCGTTGCCAAGGCCTGCGCCGCGGTGGCGGCCCACAGCGTCGATTTCGTCGATGAAGACGATGCACGGCGCGTTGCGCTTCGCCTGTTCGAACATGTCGCGGACACGGCTGGCGCCGACGCCGACGAACATTTCGACAAAGTCCGAGCCCGAAATGGTGAAGAAGGGAACGCCCGCTTCGCCCGCGATAGCGCGCGCGAGAAGCGTCTTGCCGGTACCGGGCGAGCCGACGAGCAGCGCGCCTTTCGGGATCTGGCCGCCGAGCTTCGAGAATTTGGTCGGGTCCTTCAGAAACTCGACGATTTCCTCTAGCTCTTCGCGCGCTTCGTCAATGCCTGCGACATCGTCGAAGGTCACGCGGCCCTGCTTTTCGGTGAGCATCTTCGCGCGCGATTTGCCAAAGCCCATCGCGCCCGAGCCATTATTCTTCTGAACCTGCCGGAAAACGAAGAAGGCGATGCCGAGAATCAGGATGAAGGGCAGCGACTGGAGCAGGAAATACATCCAGATATTGCCGGTTTCCGCAGCCTTGCCGTCATATTTGACGTCGTGGGTGTTGAGTAGCTTGAGCAGTTCGGGATCGCGCACGACATTGGCGGTGAAGCGCTCGCCTCCGGTAAGCTCGCCCGTGACGCGATCATCGGAAAGAACGACTTCCTTGACCGCGCCCTCTTCGACCTTCTGGCGGAACTCTGAATAGGCGAGCGTCTCGCCCACAGGCTGCGAGGCGCCGCCGAAGACCGATGCGACCATGAGCATGGCGAGCAAAATGCCCGTCCAGATCATCACGCTCTTCATCCAGGGGTTGCCCTGCGGTTCCTTGTCGTCCTGCATCGGAATCTTTCCAAACGCGCGCGAAATGCGCGCTCCTACCTGCACAAGATAGGATAATCGGGTTAAATGACAATGAGGCAATCAGCCCTTTTTCGGGGGTGTCCGGCGCGGCGCCGCCGAAATGCGCCAGATCGTGCCTTCGAGCCCGCGGACGGTGTCGATCAGCAGACTCCCGATCATCGCGCGTCGGCCATCGCGCATCGCGGCGATCACGCCATCGAGCGTCGCGCCGCGGATCGACAGATGCGGCGCGTGCGCGTGCAGGCGGGCGCTGACGATGCGGCGGAAAATCTCGGGCGGATAGCCATCGTCGCGGATGACCGCGACGTCGGAGGCGTCGGGCCATGAAGCCATCAGCCGCTCGGCCGCCCAGTCGAGCGCGTCGTCGGCCTCGGCAAGCCATTCGGCCGAACGGGCGGCAGCCTCGGCATCGAGCGCTGACTGCGATTTCAACGCCTGACGCAGCCGCGCGCGGTCGAAACGATTATCGCTGTTCGACGGATCGTCGACAAAGGGCAGGTCGTGGTCGAGCGCGAGATCCAGAAGTTGCGCGCGGCGCCAGCGCAGAAGCGGGCGCAGGATCGTGCCGTTGCGCGCGCGGATCGCCGCCAGCCCGCCGACCCCGCTGCTGCGGTTGAGCCGCATGACCATCGTTTCGAGCTGGTCGTCGGCATGATGCGCGGTCGCGATGAAATTGACCTTGTGCGCGACGCGCCATGTTTCGAGCAGCCGGTAACGCTGCGCGCGTGCCGCAGCCTGGAGCGAGCCGCGGATCGGTTCGGGCGGGACCAGAATGGCGTGGGGGATATGCTCGCGCGCGCAAAATCCGGCGACCATGCGCGCCTCGTCGTCCGATCCCTTGCGAAGGCCGTGATCGACCGTTGCTGCCCGAACCTGACCGGGAAGCAAGGTCGCCATCAGCCAGAGCAGCGCCATGCTGTCGGGACCGCCCGAAACGGCGATCCCATAGTCGCGTCGATGCCAGTCGGAGCCGACGAGCGCGGACAGATCGAGCGCGAAGCGCTCGATCGCCGCGTCGGCCTCAGCAGCCGGCTTTTGCTTTTGCGGCGGCTGCATCGCTGCGGACATCCTGCGGGGCCTTGTCGCCATAGACGTCGTCGAGCTCGCGGAACGCCTTGCACGCATCGGCCTTGCGGCCGAGCTTGTCGAGCGCGATGCCCATGTACATCAGGCTGTGCGGCGCGCGCGCGCCGTTCGGCCGATCCTTGTAATTGTTATAGAAGGCCACCGCGGCAAGGCTGGGTTTCCCTTCGTCGAGATAGGCGCGGCCAAGCAGATTTTGCGCATAGCTTGCCAGATTGTGGCTCGGCCATTTGCTCACCACCTGTTTAAGCTGCGCCTGCGCCTCGGGATAGAGTTTGGCGTTCCAGAGCCGGTAGCCATAATTATAGCTGTCCTCGACCTCATTCCCGCTCGCCGGGATTTCGACCTGCTTGACGAGCGCGAGACGTGCAGCGTCCGGGCTCGCGGGCTTCCTGGCCGGAGCGGTGCTTGCCGTGCTGCTGGTTGCCGTCGTCGCGGTTGCGGCCGGCTTGGGTGTCGCGGTGGGCACCGGGGTCAGGCTGGCCGGCGTCGCTGTGGTGTCAGGGCTCGCCAGCCGCTTGTCGATGTCGGCCTTATAGGCGGCGAATGCCTTTTCGAGTTCGCGAAGCTGGAAGGCATTTTGTTCGGTCTGCCCGGTGAGTGACTGGAGCTGCGCTTCGAGCGCGTCGACGCGCGCGGTAAGGTCGATGACCGGCGCGTTGGCACGGGCGCGCTCGCCCGGCGTGTTGTCGGGTGCGATCTCGCCTTCGAAAAAGGTCGGGCTGCCGCCGGGAAACACCGTGCGTTGCACCGCGCGCATTTCCTTCTCTAGCCGCTCGACGCGCTTGTCGAGCCCTGCCTGCTGAGCCCCCGCACCCGGTGTGATCGTGGCGAGCGCAATGGCACTAGCCCCCGCGACAATCAGTCTGTTCTTCATCATTTGCCGTTGGCCCCTAGCCATTAACCATATTGAGAATGTTTCCTAACGCCGCAATCGGCGTCAGTGCAAACCAAAATCAGTCCAGAATCGACGGCAGGCGCGCGCGATCCGACGTTCAGCCGACGTCAACCGGGGCGACGTTGCGTTCCTGCCGCGTCGCCGCTGGCGGAGCCGCCGCTCCGCGTAAGAAGGTCCGCCGGCTTGAGCGAGACGCCCTTTACGAGCGTATCGGCAGGGCCGATCGCCCCGACATCGCGCCCGCCGACCGTGACTTTCAGCGCTTGCGGAATGCTCGTGCGCAGCGTGAACTGTTCGATATAGGCGGGCGGGACCTCATAGGTCTCGCCCGGGTCGAGCGTGCGCCAGTTTTCTGTCTTGCCCTCTGCATCGTCGAAACCGATCCAGACTTCCGAAAGTCCGGTCAGCACGACCGGGGCATCGGGGGCGACATTGGCGCCGTTGGGGGCTGCGGCCTTTTCGACCGACGGCACGGCAGCGGGGGCTTCGGATGCATCGGCATCGCGGTTCTGCGCAGCGATCAGCGCTTCGTCGGGTTCGACCGACAGGAAGCGCCAGACGCCATAAGCCGAGGCAAGAAGCGCTGCGACGATGACGACGGTCCAGACGAGGCGCGGCGTCGGCAGGCGCGCCGGGTCGGTCGGCTCATAGGCCTCATAGGCCGGGCGCGCGCCATAGTCGTCGTCTTCGAGCTCCTGACGGACCGACGCACCGATCTCGGCTTCGGGAAGGTCGACGGCGCGGGCGTAGGCGCGCGCGAAGCCGGTCACATAGGTGCGGCCGGGAAGTTCGGAAAAATCGGATTTCTCGAGAGCGGCGAGGTGGCGCTGCGTGATGCGGGTGCGCGTCGCGACGTCGGCGAGCGAAAGCCCCGCCGCTTCGCGTGCCAGCCGAAGCCGGTCGCCCGTGCGCGTGATCGCCAGTTCGCCTTGGGTGGCGACCTCTTCCTCATCCATTGCTGTCTCCGTGACGATCGACTGCAACCCGGTTCGACCGCTTTACTGTTCATCGCATCGACGGCGCGCGAAAGTCAAATGGAGTTCGGTGGACGGCAGGCCAAATGGACGAAGATTTCGGCCTGTCTGAAAATGTTTAGCCGAAATCTGTCAGGCTAAAGCACATATTTGCTGAGGTCCGTGTCGCCCACGACATCGGCGAGTTGTTTGTCGACATAGGCGGCGTCGATTTCGAGCGTCGTGCCTGCCATGTCCTCGGCGGTGAAACTCACCTCTTCGACGAGCCGCTCCATCATAGTCTGCAGGCGGCGGGCGCCAATATTCTCGACCTTTTCATTCACCTCTGCGGCGAGGTTCGCTACGCGCGCAATCGCCTCGCGCGTGAAGCTCAAGGTCACGCCCTCGGTCGCGATCAGCGCCGAATATTGTTCGGGGAGGCCTGCCTTGGTCTCGGTCAGGATGCGCTCGAAATCCTTTTCGCTGAGCGCGCCGAGTTCGACGCGGATCGGCAGGCGGCCCTGGAGTTCGGGGAGCAGGTCGGAAGGCTTGGCGACATGGAAGGCGCCGCTCGCGATGAACAACACATGGTCGGTCTTCATCGGCCCATATTTGGTCGCGACCGTCGTGCCCTCGATCAGCGGCAAGAGGTCGCGCTGGACGCCCTCGCGGCTCACCGATCCGCCGCGCACGTCGCTCACCGCAATCTTGTCGATCTCGTCGAGAAAGACGATCCCGTTTGCCTCGGCATCGCCGAGCGCGACGCGCGCAACATCGTCCTGGTCGAGGCGCTTGTCCTGCTCTTCCTCGAGCAACCGCGTCCACGCTTCCATCGCTTTCATGCGGCGGCGCTTCTTGGGGCCGCCGCCAAGCGCCTTGCCGAGCATGTCGGAGAGGTTGATCATCCCGACCTGCCCCGGCTGGCCTGGTAACTCGAACGGCATCGACGGCGTATCGGTCACTTCGATCTCGACGTCGCTGTCGGCCAGATGGCCGTCGCGAAAGCGCTGGCGAAAGCTTTCGCGCGTCGCCTCGCTCGCGCCCTTGCCGGTGAGCGCATCGAGCAGCCGGTCCATCGCGGCTTCCTCGGCGGCGCCGCGCACCGCCTCGCGGCGGCGGTCGCGTTCGAGCCGCACCGCTTCCTCGACAAGGTCGCGCGCAATCTGTTCGACGTCGCGGCCGACATAGCCGACCTCGGTAAATTTGGTTGCCTCGACCTTGATGAAGGGCGCATCGGCGAGCTTCGCCAGCCGCCGCGAAATCTCGGTCTTGCCGCAGCCGGTGGGGCCGATCATCAGGATGTTCTTGGGACTTACCTCGTCGCGCAAGTCGGGGCCGAGCTGCTGGCGGCGCCAGCGATTGCGCAGCGCGACCGCGACGGCGCGCTTTGCGGCGTCCTGTCCGATGATATGCGTGTCGAGCGCGGCGACGATCGCCTTCGGGGTCAGATCCTTGTTCATGCTTTTCAGGCCTGGATTTCGATAAGTTCTTGGGTGAACTGGTCGTTGGTATAGACGCAGATGTCGGCGGCGACTTCCATCGCCTTGCGCGCGAGGACGGCGGGGTCCTTCTCATATTCGGCGAGTGCGCGCGCCGCCGAGAGCGCGAAGTTTCCGCCCGATCCGATCGCCGCTATTCCGCCCATGGGCTCGAGCACGTCGCCGTTGCCGGTGATGACGAGCGTCACCTCCTTGTCTGCGACGATCATCATCGCCTCGAGGTTGCGCAGATATTTGTCGGTGCGCCAGTCCTTGGCGAGTTCGACCGCAGCGCGCAGCAGCTGGCCATTGTGGCGCTCGAGCTTGGCCTCGAGACGCTCGAAAAGCGTGAAGGCATCGGCGGTCGCACCCGCAAAGCCGCCGATCACGCTGCCGTCGTGGAGGCGGCGTACCTTTTTGGCATTGGGCTTCATCACCGTCTGGCCCATCGACACCTGCCCGTCGCCGATCACGACGACCTTGTCGGCGTTGCGGGCGGAAAGGATGGTGGTTCCGTGCCAAGGCGCGGCACTCTGCGCATGAGGGTCGGTCATGCGGCGGGATATGGGCGATGGGCGCGGGCGCCGCAAGGGGAGGGGCCTGCGAAGCGCGTCAGGCGGCCCAGGCGAGCAGGGCGCGCGCGCCTTTTCGGAGGTCGAGAAGGTTGGGGTCGTCGAACTGGGCAGCTTGTCCGACCAGGATCGAAACCTCCGCGACGCGGCAATCGCCTGCCAGCGGTAGCAAGATCATCATTCCCTTGGCGTTCGCGACCGTGGCGGGGTCGAATGGCGCCACCAGATGATGCAGGTAAAAATAGGGACCGCGCACGAGCTCGCTGGCGGCATTGGGATCGATACTGCAGTCGCGTTCATCGCGCGTCGGCGACAGATGGGCCACTTCGAGTGCTTCATCCAAATGCAGCGGACGCTCGCGCCCATAATCATAGAGGCGATAGGTGGTGTCGCAATTTTGCTGGACCTCGACGATCGTCAGGCCCGCGCCGATGGCGTGGATCGTACCGGCCGGATTGTAGATGAAATCATCGACATGGGCGCGTCGCCAGTCGATCATGTCCATGATCGATCCATCGAGCGCGGCTGCTCTCAAGGCCTCGTGATCGGTGTTCCGGTTCAGGCCGACGCCAATTCGCGCATCGTCATCGCCTGCGACGACAAGCCAGCATTCGTCCTTGCCGCATGGCGCCCCTGTTCGCCGCGCGACCTTGTCGTCGGGATGAACCTGGATCGACAGCCGTTCGCTCGTGAACAGAAACTTCAACAGCGGCGAGCGCGTATCGTCGGGTGGCGGCAGGAACCAGATCTCGCCAATCCGTCCATCGCCAAGATCGCCGAAGTCCTTCCCCGGATGCCTGCGGCCCCAGGGCTTCTCGACGATGCGCCGTTCGAGCAGCCGGAAGCCGGCCTTGCCGTTTCGGAACGCGTTCGAGGGGGCATACATGGCGTCAGGCCGCCCGCGGGATTCGATTGGGAGCGCTCTGGCCGGGCTGGTCGGGCCACAGTCCGCGCGTGTCATAGACGATCTTGTCCGCCCGCTCTTCGAGCGGGATCGACTTGAAGAGTTCGTGATCGACGAGCACGATCAGAAGATCGCATTTTGCGAGCGCCGTGTCGAGGTCGACGAGCGTTGCACCCGTACCCGCGAATTCCATCGGCAGGCCGCGTGCATAGGGTTCGACGATCGCGATCTGTTCGCCGAAGCGGCGCGCGAGGGCGGCGGCGACCTCGACCGCGGGGCTTTCGCGAAAATCGTCGATATTGGGCTTGAACGCGAGACCGAGGCAGGCGACCCGCGCCCGCGGGTGCTGCGTGATCAGCATTTCGGCGGCGCCGATAACGTGCGCGGTCTTGGCGAGATTGACCTCGCGCGCGGTGCGGATCAGGCGGCTCTGGTCCGGCGCTCCGTGGACGAGGAACCAGGGATCGACCGCAATGCAGTGCCCGCCGACGCCGGGGCCGGGCTGGAGGATGTTGACGCGCGGGTGGCGGTTGGCGAGGCGGATGACCTCCCACACATCGACGCCCAGCGCCTCGGCCATCATCGATAGTTCGTTGGCAAAGGCGATGTTGACGTCGCGATAGCTGTTTTCGACGAGTTTCACCATCTCGGCAGCGCGCGCCGTGGTGGTCACGCATGCGCCGCGCACAAACTGGCGATAGAATGTCATCGCGCGCCGCGCGCAGCGCGGGGTGATACCGCCGATACAGCGGTCATTGTCGACGAGTTCGACGAGGATACGGCCGGGCAGCACACGCTCGGGGCAGTAGGCGATGAAGATGTCGGCAGCGCCCGCGCAGGTCCCCGGCACCTTGAGGTCGGGGCGCAGCTCGGCGAGCAACGCCGCGACCGTCTCGGTCGTCCCGACGGGCGACGTCGATTCGAGGATGACGAGGTTGCCGGGAACGAGGACGGGCGCGATTGCGCGCGCTGCGGCCAATACGTGGCTGGTGTCGGGGCGATGCTCGTCGTCGTGGGGTGTCGGGACCGCGATCACGAAGGAGTCGGCGGCGGTCACATTGGTCGATGCGGTCAGCACGCCGCGTGCAACGACGCCTTGGACCAACCCGTCGAGGTCGATTTCCTCGATATGTACCTTGCCGCTGTTCACCGTGTCGACGACCGCCTGGCTGACGTCGACCCCGGTCACGCGGCAGCCCGAGCGCGCGATCAGCGCGGCGGTCGGCAGCCCGATATAGCCGAGCCCGAGGACGCAGACGCTCTGTTCGGTATCAATGGGCACGCGCGATGATCTCCGCAATTCGCGTTGCCGCCTTGCCGTCGCCGAAGGGATTGTGCGCGCGGGCCATGGCGGAATAGGCGGCATCATCGTCCAAAAGGCTGAAAATTTCGGAAACGATGCGGTCCTTGTCAGTGCCGACAAGCCGCGCGGTGCCCGCCACGATCCCCTCGGGGCGTTCGGTGGTTTCGCGCATCACCAGCACCGGCTTGCCGAGCGACGGCGCCTCTTCCTGCACCCCGCCGCTGTCGGTGAGCACAAGGTGGCTCATCGCGAGCAGGCGGACGAAGTGCGGATAATCGAGCGGATCGATGAGCGCGACGTTGTCGAGCCCGCCAAGGATTGGCTCCATCGCACTTCGGACATGCGGATTCGGGTGTACGGGGAAGACCACCGCGAGATCGGGGCGCGCCGCAATCGCCGCGATGGCGTTGGCAATGGCTTTCATCCCGTCGCCGAAATTCTCGCGCCGGTGCGAGGTGACGGCGACAACGCGTTTGCCAGCAAAGCGGGCCGCCAGCGGGTCGAGGCCGGCGGCGAGTGCGGGTTCTTCCTCGATCCGAGCGCGCGTCGCCAGCAGCGCATCGATCACCGTGTTGCCGGTAACATGGATGCGCTCGGCTGGGATATTCTCCGCGCGCAGCGCGGCGGCCGCGGTCTCGGTCGGCGCGAAATGCATATCGGCGACGGCTCCGGCGACCTTGCGATTTACCTCTTCGGGCCAAGGATGGTAGATATTGCCGCTGCGCAATCCTGCTTCGACATGCCCCACCGGGATCTTGCGAAAATAGGCGGCGATCGTTGCCGCCATCGTCGTCAGCGTGTCGCCGTGGACGAGGACACGGTCGGGCTTTTCGTCATCGAATGTCTTGCCGAGGCTTGTGACAAGGCGGGCGAGCAGCGCGTCGAGCGTCTGGTCGGGAGTCATGACGTCAAGATCGACGTCTGGCGTAATGCGCGCTATGCCCAGCACCTGGTCGAGCATCTCGCGATGCTGCGCCGTTACGCAGACGCGCACGTCGAGGCCCGACTGCCGATGCAAGGCGTGGACGACCGGGAACATCTTGATCGCTTCGGGACGCGTCCCGAAGACGGTCATTACCTTCATGCTTCGATCCTCCAGCGGGCATTCGCGGTTCATGGCGCGCTTGAGCGCGGTGTCAAATGCCCGATTAATCGTCAAAGCTTGCAACATCTTTAAGGCCGTCGGGCGATAGCCGAAACGGGCTTCTACCGTGGCCATGCAACGCTCCCCGGCGAAAGACGTTGTTGTTTCGCGAGGCGAGGGAGGCTAGGGGGACGGTGTCTGAACGCCGGTCCGGGCTCCTTTCCACGGTAACTGCAGTTTTCGATTTGGGTGCTTTTCATGTTCTGGAAGCGTAAGAGCAAGCCTGCTTCCCCCATGCGCGACAGTTTTGCGATTCCCAATGGTCGGCGCGTGTATGCGATCGGTGATATTCACGGGCGCGACGACCTGTTCGCCGAGCTGATCGAATTGATCCGGGCGGACAATGCGACACAGGGCGTCGCTGCGGTGACGGTGGTCCTGCTGGGCGACCTTGTCGACCGAGGTCCCCAGTCGGCGGATGTCGTCGAGCGTGCGATCCGCCTGAAAGACGAATTTCCGGATACGCGTCTGCTCATAGGCAACCATGAGGAATGCTTTCTGGCGGCTTTAACCGGCGATATCAGGCGCCTTCGCTATTTCATGCGGATCGGTGGCGAAGCGACCATACGAAGCTATTGGAAGGACGAGGCGAGCTTTGTCGAAGCGAGTTTCGAGGATGTTGCGGAATGCTTGCCTCAAAAGGTTCCGGCTGAGCATGTGCAATTCCTGGGCGGAGGCGAGGATGTCATCGAGATCGGCGACTATATATTCGTGCATGCCGGCATTCGGCCCGGCGTGCCGATCGATAAACAGTCTCTGGGGGATCTGCGCTGGATCCGCGAAGAGTTTCTGGACGACGAGCGGGATCATGGCGCGATGATCGTCCACGGCCATACGATCTATGACGATGTCGACGAGTGGCCCAACCGTATCGGTATCGATACTGGCGCCTATCGCTCCGGGATCCTTACCGCCATCGTTCTGGAAGGGACGGCGCGCCGTTATCTGAAAACGAGCGGCGAATGAGAGTGTCGGCGGGTTTTCGTCGCGGCGTTTCTTCGATTTGGCCCGTTGCTGCGGCCTTACGCTTGAGATGCCGCCGTTCCGCTACTAGGCGGCGACTAAAGCGGTGAAGCTATGATTTAAAAAAGGCCTACGGATTGGCTGCGCCGTCTCCGTCATACTGTTTGTTCGAGGAGATTTCGCAGAGCGTCACTATTAACCCCTTGCGCAAGCTGAACATTCGCTCCGTCCGATGCGGGGTGCGAAAGGTTTGAGAATGGATATCTGGGACGGACAGCCCCTCGCGGTTCGCGAACGCGCGATGATCCAGGCCACGCAGTGGCTTACATGGCTCGCCGATTTGCCGCGCCGACGCCGCCAGCATGCGGCCATTTTGATGGACGCCCTGTTGTGCGTCGTCGCGGTCTGGATCGCCCTCTCGCTCCGGGTCGGCGAGTGGAATTTGTTCACGCGCCCTGTTTTAATTCTGTCCGCCGTGGCCTTGCTCCTTTGGTTCCCGATCGCGCTGCGGTGGGGTATCTATCTGTCGATCATCCGTTTTTCGGGCGGCCGAACCATGATGGGGCTTGCGGTCGCGTCAGGCATGTTCGCCATTCCGATGGTCCTGATATTCATGGTGGTCGGCATTGCGGGCGTTCCCCGCACGATGGGCCTGTTGCACCCGATCATCTTCCTCGCGCTCCTGTCAGTCAGCCGGATGACGATCCGATTCGCATTGGTCGATATATTGCATCGGGCGAGCGGCGGACGCGAACTGCGCCGCGTGCTGATCTATGGTGCTGGGCGAGCCGGGCAACAACTATCGCTTTCGCTGCGTCACGAGCCGCACGTCCAGGTGCTCGGATATATCGACGATGACGTGCGCCTTAACGGCCAGCGGCTCGATGGCATTGCGATCTATTCGTCCGACCGTCTCGGCTGGGCGATCCGCACGCTGATGGTCGACGAGGTTCTGATCGGTCTTCCCCGTATTTCGCGGGCTCGCCGAAGGGAGATCATCGACACGCTCCAGAATTTCCAGGTTCAGGTGCGCGTGTTACCGAGCCTGAGCCGGATTATCGACGGCGAGGTTTCGATCAACGATCTTCGGGCGGTCCAGATCGAGGATTTGCTTGGACGCGACCCCGTTGCGCCCAACACGCTGCTCATGGGGCGCAATATCGCCGGCAAGACCGTACTCGTCTCTGGGGCCGGCGGGTCGATCGGCGGCGAATTATGTCGTCAGATTCTGAGCTTTCGACCGCATCGCCTGATCCTCGTCGACCAGTCGGAATTCGCTCTCTACGCCATCGACGACGAACTGGTAGCCGCAGCGGCCCAGGTCGATGGTCCTGCGATAGACATCGTTCCCGAGCTTGGGAATGTGGCCGACCGTCATTCGATTTCACGCATCTATTTGCGGTGGAAACCCGACACCGTCTTTCACGCCGCGGCATACAAGCACGTCCCGCTGGTCGAGACCAACCCGATCGCGGGTCTGCGCAACAATATCTTCGGCACTCTCTACAGCTGCATCGCAGCCGAAGAGGTGGGGGTCGCGACGTTCATCCTGGTCAGCACCGACAAGGCGGTACGGCCGACGAATATCATGGGAGCGTCCAAACGCGTCTGCGAGCTCATCCTGCAAGCGCGCTCGGCTCAGCGCGGCGCAACTGTCTTCACCATGGTACGGTTCGGCAACGTCCTGGGATCGAGCGGATCGGTCGTGCCTCGCTTCATGGCGCAAATTCGGGCCGGCGGGCCCGTAACGCTGACGCACCGCGACGTCACGCGATACTTCATGACGATCCCCGAGGCGGCGCAGCTTGTCATCCAGGCTGGTGCGATGGCGAAGGGAGGGGAGGTCTTCGTGCTCGACATGGGTAACCCTGTCCGCATCCGCGACCTTGCCGCTTCTATGATCCGCCTGTCGGGCCTTTCCGTGCGCGACGACGCGCACCCGGACGGCGACATCGAAATTCGCGAAATCGGGATGCGGCCAGGAGAGAAGCTGTATGAAGAGCTGCTGATCGGCGAGAATCCGCAGCCGACGATGCACGAGCGTATCATCCGCGCCAGCGAAACGATGCTGGATTGGGATGATCTCGAGCGGGTCCTCGAAGTCTTGTCCGGACATCTCGCGCGCGGCGAGGCGAATGACGCGCTCGAGATCGTCCGCGCACTGGTGCCGGAATATGCGCCGCCGACCGGATATTCGGGGATACAGGCGGTGGCGGAGTAGGATTGCGAAGGGACTTTTCACGCCCCTCGAAGTAGTTCAAAAGCACGCTGGCGCCCATTCATACTATATTCTAAGGGCTCCGCTCCCCACTCCCCCGCGGGTCATCTACAACAAAGAATCAAGAAAGCGCTTCACGGATTTTTATGCTAACTGCGAAGACGATGTCGCCCGCGAGGCCGAGAGAGCACTATGTGTTGCGATGGCTTTTGCCAGCGACGATCTTGCTCGCCATGCTGCTAGGCGGATCTTCGCGAGCAGATATTTTGTCGCTGTTGATCCTGCGGCCGCTTTCGGCGATGCTGCTGGTTTACGCTGTCTACCGTTATGGGGCAGAGGCCTGGCACCAGTCACCGGAATTGGTGGCCTTGGCGGGTGGCGTTGCCTTGCTTGCCGTCGCGCATGTCGTTCCGCTGCCGCCCGCCGTCTGGTCGGCGCTTCCGGGACGCGAGGTGATCGTCCAGACCTATGAGGTTGCAGGCATGCCGCTGCCTTGGCTGCCGCTGTCGATGTCTCCGGTTGGCGCCTGGAACGCGCTGTTCAGCCTGATGTTGCCGATGGCCGCACTGATACTTGCCCTTGCGGCCAGTCCCGAAGACCGGATTCGTGCGCTCAAATGGGTGATGGTGGTCGGGCTTGTCAGCGGCTTTATCGGGCTGCTCCAGATTTTGGGGCCGCCGCGCGGGCCGCTCTATTTCTACAAGATTACCAATGCGGGCGCGGCGGTCGGTTTTTTTGCCAATCGTAACCATCAGGCGGTGCTGATGGCCAGCCTGTTCCCGCTTTTGGCCATGTACGCCTCGCTGGCCGACAATTCGCGCGGGCGGTTGCAATTGCACCGTGCCATCGCGGTCGCCGCAGCGGTTTTCATCACGCCGATGATCCTTGTCACCGGGTCGCGGAACGGCCTCATCCTAGGCGCGATAGGCCTCGTCCTCGCGGTATGGGTCTATGGCAAAGGAGCGGAGAAACTCGCCGTCAAGCCGGAGGCGATGCGTTGGCGCCGGTGGGCGCCAGTTTCCGTCGTCGCGGTGCTGGTCGGCCTTTCGTCGCTGACCATCGTTGCCGCCCGCGGAGTCGCTTTCCAGCGGCTGGTCAATCTCGATGCCTCGCAGGATCTGCGCTTGAAGGCGCTGCCGACCGTCGTCCAGATCGCGCGCGATACCTTCCCGTGGGGCAGTGGGATGGGAAGTTTCGACGAGGTCTATCGGCGGTATGAGCCCGAGCAACTTCTATCCCCCAATTATTTCAATCGGGCACACAATGACTGGCTGGAAATCGCGATGACGGGCGGGCTGCCCGCGGTACTGCTCGCTCTGTTCGCGACCGCTCTCTTTGTAGTCGCCGCCGTGGCCGTGCTGAAACGGAAGGAGAGGGGGTGGTCGCGTCGCCGCATCCTGATTTCGGCGCGTTGCGCGATCGTTATTCTGCTGTTGCTTGCTATCGGCAGCATTGCCGAGTATCCGGCGCGCACACCCTCGCTGGCTGTGCTTGGAGTATTGTGTTCGGCCATCCTGACCGGTGTCCGCAAAATAGATACGGACGATTCGTCGCGCGACCGCAGGGCCGCGCCGGACAGTCATCGTGATACCGGAGAAATTTGAATATGATGCGTGCTATTTTCGTGGCTGTCATTCTCGCCATGGCGAGCGGCTGCGCCTCGGTGCCACCGCTTCAGTCGAATGAATCCATTCAGGTCGTGGACGCCTCGGAACTTCCGCCGCCGGCCGCAGCCGGTCTGGAAGGCGGGTACGAGATTGGAGTGTTCGATCGCTTGCTGATTGATGTGCTCGGCTTTGAGGAACTGGCCAAGCGCGAGGTCCAAGTTGATGCGGCGGGTAATATCGCATTCCCGATTGCCGGATCGGTCCGCGCCGCCGGTCGCACTCCCGACCAGGTCGCCCAAGACATCACGGCAAGGATGCAGGCAGGCCATATCCGGAAGCCGCAGGTTTCGGTCAACCTGTTCCAGTCGACGAGCCAGTATGTCACCGTTGAAGGACAAGTGACGGAGCCCGGAAACTATCCGCTGGTCGGCGACATGACGTTGATGCGCGCGGTCGCCGCCGCCAAGGGGCCCGCCGAATTCGCCAAGCTGGACGATGTCGTCGTCTTCCGTACGGTGAACAAAAAGCGGATGGTCGCGCTTTATAATCTGGCCGCAATCCGCCGCGGTTATTATGGCGATCCACAACTTTATGCGAAGGATGTCGTCGTGGTCGGCGATTCGCCGGGACGCAGGCTCTTTACGCGGATCATCGAAGCATCTTCGCTGATCACCGCACCGATCATCGCGCTGGTTAGCAGCAATGCCTTGTAATTCTGCTCCGCACCGCGCCGTGGCCCCATCTGAATGAGCACCGCAATGAATCGAATCCCATTTGAATTGCCCGGTCACGAGACCGCGGGACCGAATTCCGCCGCGGAAACGGTCGAGCCGCCGCTGGTGCTTCAATATTGGAGCATGGCGCTGCGCCATCGCTGGATCGTACTTGGCATCATCATCGGTTCGATTGTCGTCGGAATTCTCGCTACGCTGCTTGCGACGCCTCAATATTCGGCGACCTCGCGCATTGAGATTTCGCGCCAGCAACAGCGAATCACCAATGTGCAGGGCGTGGAATCGGAAGAAACCGGCCGCGACCTCGAGTTTTACTTCACGCAATATTCGTTGCTCGAAGCGCGCTCTCTGGCCGAGCGCGTGTCGCGCCAGCTCAACCTGCCGCGCAACGAAGCCTTTTTCGCGGCACATGGCGTCGAGCCCGAAGGCGGTGCCTTGCTGAATATCGGCGGCGATCGTCCCCTTGACAGTGCTGCGCTGGCGGAGCGGCAGAATCTCGTCGTGGAAACGCTGCTCGATCATGTCGCCGTCAATCCGATCCGTAGCTCGGCGCTCGTCGACGTCAGCTATTCGAGCGCGTCGCCTTCGCTTTCGGCCCAGATCGCCAATGCGTGGGTCCAGCAGTTCATTGCGCAGAGCATGGACCGACGGTTCGAATCGACCGCGGACGCCCGCCGGTTCCTCGAAACGCGCCTGGACGGCCTGCGGCAGCGAGTCGAGCAGTCGGAGCGAGACTTGGTGAATTATGCGTCGCGGCGCGGGATCGTGCGCCTGCCGCAGGATTCCGACGGGCCGACCCGCAACATGGATACGCTGGCGGGTAGCAACGTCCGGCAGATCAGCAATGCGCTCGCGCAGGCGACGGTCGCTCGTGTCGATGCCGAAGGAAAGCTTGACGCGGCGCGCGCACGGCGTGCCAACGAGGCGTCGCTCCAGAACCCGGCGCTCAACGAATTGCGGAAGCAGCTTGCGGAAGCCGAAAGCGAATATTCGCGCGCACTGGTGCAGTTCGAGCCTGAATATCCTGCCGCCAAGGCCCTGCGCGAAAAGGCCGATTCGCTGAAGCGCAGCATCGCGGCCCAGGAACGGCGAGCGGTCGAAAGCTATGTCGGCAACTATGAGGCGGCCGCCAGGCGCGAAGGCGCCCTGAAGGCTCGCCTCGACAAGCTGCTCGGTCAGCTCAACCAGGAGCAGCGCGACAGCATTCAGTACAATATCTATCAACGCGAGGCGGACACCAACCGCCAGCTCTATGATGGCCTTTTGCAGCGCTACAAGGAGATTGGCGTTGCGGGCGTCGGTGCGAACAACATCTCGGTCGTCGACGTCGCGTGGGTCCCCGAACGTCCGTCGTCGCCGCGGCTCGTCGTCAACCTTCTGATGGCGCTGGCTGCGGGTATCGCACTGGCTGCTGCAGCGGTCTTTGTTCTCGAAAATCTCGACGAGGGGCTTCGCGAACCCGATCAGGTTCGCCAGCGCCTCGGCCTGCCGCTTCTCGGCGCGGTTCCGATGTTCGAGGATGGCAATGTTCGGGATCTGCTGGCCAATCCGAAATCATCCCAATCGGACGCCTATTTCACAGTTCGAACAAATCTTGGCTTCTCGACCGATCATGGTGTGCCCCAGTCCCTCATGACGACGAGTACGTCGCCCTCCGAGGGCAAGTCGACGACGAGCTTTGCGCTCGCGACGATCCTCGGACGCACCGGGCGGAAGGTCATCCTGATCGACGCCGACTTGCGCAAGCCGACGATCAACAAGTATTTCGATGCGGAGAACAAGTTCGGTACGAGCAACTATTTAGCGGGAGACGACAATCTCGACGGCCTTATCCAGCCGACCGAGCACCCCAATCTGAGCTTCATGGCCTCTGGTCCGCAGCCCCCGAATCCGGCCGAGCTTTTGGGTGGCCGCCGTCTGGAGCAGCTGATCGTCGAGCTTCGCAAACGCTTCGACCATGTCATCGTTGACAGCCCGCCGATGCTCGGCTTCGCCGACGCCCCGCTGGTCGCGAATGCCGTCGAAGGTGTAGTCTATGTCGTTGAATGCCAGCGGACGCCCGCCCGCGGCGCGACGCTGGCACTGCGCCGGCTTGCCGAAGCGCATGCTCGCCTGTTTGGCGTCGTGCTCACCAAATACCGCGTCAACCAGGCGGGCTACGGTTACGGCTATGGTTACGGCTACGGCTACGGCTCCGACGGACGGAACAAAGCCGACTCCGAGGAAAATTGATCAGTGCGGAAGGGATCTTCGTTTCGGAAGCGGTCGGCTAAGGGAGTCGGCGTCGCGCCTTTGCTCGCCGCAAATCGCCTGCGCCAGACGCCGGCGGCGCTGGTGGCGGTCGTCGTCGCGCTGGGCCTTGCCTGGCTTGCCTTTATGAACGCGCGGGTCGGTGTCGGGCTTCAACTGATGCCCAATTCTGCGATGGGGGCGGGTTTCGATCCGGTACGATCGCGACTTTCCGCACTGGAAATGCGGCAGATTGCGCCGGGTTTCAAGGATCAGGCGGCGGCAGTGCGGGTGGCCAAAGCCGCGCTGCGGCAATCGCCGCTCAATCCCCGCGCTTTGCGGATGCTCGCGTTCGCGGACATCGAGGCCGGTCGGGTCGATCGGGCGGAAGCCAAGATGGTCATGGCCGACCGCTTGTCGCGACGTGATGGCGCAACCCAGTTGTGGCTCGCCGATCGGCGCGGACGGCAGGGCAGGATCGGCGACGCCCTGCGTCATATCGACGTGTTGCTGCGAACGAGCCCGGAGGCGACGACGCCCCTGCTCGAGCGGCTGGTGGTGGCGCTGGCACTTCCTGAAGCGCGTGAAGCGATCAAGCCGATGATCGTCGCGGATACGCCGTGGATCGAACGTTTCTTCGCGGTCGCGGTGGAGCGCTCGCCCAGCATGGCGCCACTCGGCGAACTGGTTGCTTCGTTGCGCGAAGCGCCCCGCCTCCAGCGGCTCGAGGGCAGCTATGCCTCGCTTGTCTACCGCCTCGCCGGCGAACAGCAATATGACCTGATGCGTAAGGTTTATGTGAAGTTGCCGGATGCGCGTGCCGACGATCTTTTCGATGTCAGTTTGCGTTCGGCTGTCGATCCCAAAGGGTATCGGCCGGTGATCTGGGATTTCGGTACGCGATCGGACCGGGGGGCCGCGATGCTCGGCCCCGAGGAAGCCGAGTTCTTCGCGATGACCGACGTTCGCGGCGTTGCGGCGAGTAAAGCGGTGTTCCTGAAGTCCGACAGGCAGGCTCTGCGGTTTCGGAAAAAGGAAGGCGCGGCGAGCGACGGGGCGGCGGCGTTCTGGCGCATTACCTGTGTTCTCGGCCGCTCAGCGAAGTCGTCGACCCAAAGTCGTAACCTGCTCGAGGCGCCGAATGGAACCGTTCTGCGCGTTCCGTTTCCTGCCGGCTGCGGGGCGGTGAAGATCGAGATGATCGTTGACGGAGCAATGCGACGAGATCCGACGCGGGTCGTTCTGTCCCATATCGGATTGTCGCGCTGATCGCTTCTGATTACCGGCTTTTTGTTGGCCGTTGGCCGTATCTTGATGGAATGGCAAATGCCTCGCGTTTCGGTTGTGGTCCCAGTGTATAATGCCGAGAAATATATCGGCGAGACGCTGCAGTCGATTGGCAGCCAGACGTTCGGCGATTTCGACGTCCACGTCGTCGATGATTGTTCGACCGACGGTTCGGCTGCGATCGTCCAGGCCTTTTGCGCTGCGGACAACCGGTTTTCCTATCATCGCTCGCCCAGTAACTTCGGCGGTCCCGCGGGGCCACGAAACTTGGGGATCGCGAAGTCTTCCGGCGAATATGTCGCTTTCTGCGATGCCGACGACCTGTGGGTCGCCCACAAGCTGGAGACTCAGTTGGCCGTCGCCGAAGAGACGAGGGCAGATGTCGTGTCGGCAGTCGTCCGGGATTTTCACGACGGCGAGGAACGCGAGCCCGTTGCGCCGCCTTCCGGCACCGTGCCGCGTTCGGAAGTCTCGCACGCGCGCTTGTTGCTGAAAAACTGGATCGCGCTTTCCAGCGTCGTCGCGCGTCGCTCGACGCTGGAAGCCGCCGGCCCGTTCAACCCGGCGCGAACGCACATAGCGGTTGAGGATTTCGACATGTGGCTTCGCATCACTCAGGCCGGCGGGCGCGCCGTGCGGGTGGGCGTGCCGCTGGTACATTACCGGAAACTTCCGACGTCGATCTCAGCGAGCAAGACGATGATGATACGCAAGGCGCTGAACATGATCGGCGAGGATTATGCGCGACGCGGGAAGGGCACGCTGTTCAAGATACTGCGTCCGGTCCACTGGGTTTTATATGTCGGCACCTCAGCCTGGATGCGCGCGGTTCGGCGCGAGCTTTGACGGCGGAACGCCGGCACTATGGAGAATATGAAATGACGTCCCCTTATGATTCCAAGAGGATTCTGGTTACCGGGGCCGCCGGATTTCTCGGCAGCCATCTGTGCGAGCGGTTGGTCGATCAGGGGCACGAGGTGCTGGGTATCGACAATTATTTCACCGGTCGACGCGCGAACGTCGCGCACCTCCTCGGTAAGGCGAATTTCGAGATCATGCGTCACGACGTGACCTTCCCGCTGTTCGTCGAGGTTGACGAGATCTACAATCTCGCCTGCCCGGCTTCGCCGGTACATTATCAATATGATCCGGTGCAGACGACGAAGACCAGCGTCCACGGCGCCATCAACATGTTGGGCCTTGCCAAACGGACGGGCGCCAAGATCCTTCAGGCATCGACGTCGGAGGTCTATGGCGACCCCGAACAACATCCCCAGACCGAGGAGTATTGGGGCAATGTGAACCCGATCGGTCCGCGCTCCTGCTATGACGAAGGGAAGCGTTGCGCGGAGACGCTGTTCTTCGATTATCATCGCCAGAACAGCGTTCGCATCAAGGTGATGCGCATCTTCAACACCTATGGACCGCGGATGCATCCCGAGGATGGCCGAGTCGTGTCTAATTTCATCATGCAGGCGTTGACCGGCCAGCCGATCACCGTTTACGGCGACGGATCGCAGACGCGCTCCTTCTGTTATGTCGACGACCTGATCGAGGGAATGATCCGACTGATGAATTCACCCGACGAAGTGACGGGACCGATCAATATCGGCAATCCCGGCGAGTTCACGATCCGCCAGCTGGCCGAAAAAATCGTCGAAATGGTCGGTAACGACGCCGAACTGGTCTTCAAGGACCTGCCGGTCAATGATCCGATGCAGCGCAAGCCGGATATCGGAAAGGCGATCTCGCTGCTCGATTGGCAGCCGACGATCGCGCTGGAGGACGGGCTCGGCAAGACGATCGACTATTTCCGGTCTCTGGTAAACGAACGACAAAGCGCGTGATCCCGGGGCGCGACGTCAATCTGGTTCAAGGAGCCACGGCAATGCGGTCGCCGATGCTGTCGATCGTGTACTTCACGATCGGCTTCGCGCTGGTTGCCGCCCTATACACCGGGCTGATGTTCAAATTCTGGGCGATCGGTTTCGTACTTCTGCTGGCCGGTGCCAGCTACGCGGCGCTGGGCGGCTATACCGTCGCCTCGTTGGGGTCTGTCGACACCGTCAACAGGCGGCCGACCTCGGCATTGTTCAATATCATCGTGGCGGTGATCTCGCTGCTTGGCCTTTGGGCGATGTTCTACGACCGAACCGAGATTCGCGGTATCGACTATGTCAACCTCGGGATCGCCGCCGCGCGCGCCGAGTTCAACCGCGCAGGCGAGCGCGGCGGCCTGATTAGCGTCGCGGGGAATATTTTCTCGGCGGCGGTGTATCTTCCGCTCATCAACATGATCTTCGACTGGGAAAAATGGGGGCGAGAACGCGTCCTTGTTCTTGGGCTCGTGATCGCCGGAATGCTCGGTCTGACCTATATCACCGGCGGGCGTACCGCGTTGCTGATCGCCGTCGCCGTGGCGGCAGCGGCGATGCTGGGGCGGGGCGCGATCGGCCTGCCAAGGCTGCCGAGTTTTCTTACCCGGACCCGGCTTATCGTCGGTGGCCTCGTGGTAGCGGTCCTGTTTGGTGCGATCTTCGCGCTGCGGGCGACGGCCTTCGGCGCGGCGAGCGCGGGCGACTATTTGAGCCAACTCTGCATCCACCTCGCGCAGCCCGCGATCGAGATCATGGCGCAATGCTACTCGATCCCATATTCGAGCGGGCTGGAAAGCGTCGACGATGTCGCGAATTTCGGGACCGCCGTCCTTTTGTACGCCTTCCACGTTGCTTGGGTGGGCAATGTCATCATTGTCGATGTCAATCCGGGCGTCACGACTGCCTTTTCCGGTTTTCAGGACATGTTTCTGAGCCGGTTCGGCTATCAGCTCACAGCGACCGACTATGATGGATATTTCATCCCGGCGGCTGCGAGCGTCGTCTATGACTTCGGTTACTTGGCCATGGCCATTGGATTTGCATTGCTGGGCTTCATGCTCGGGCTGTTTCTGCGGGCGATGCTCGCGGGCAATTTGTTCTTCGGCCGGATTGCCTTCTGCTACATCGCTGCGGCACTGCTGCTGTGCGTCCTGATAAGTCCCGCCAATCTTCCAGTGCTTCTCCTGTCGATCATGGCCAATTCGGCCATTGCGGGCGCGTCGATTTTTGCGCGGGCGCTGGGTTTCGAACTCGTGTTCCTGAATGAGGCCCCGGTACGCGGGAGCGGGCGATGACGAGAATCGCGGACAGGGCGAGGTATCGGCATGTCGGGGTGGTCCAGATCTATCCGTGGCGCCCCCACGCCTTCCAGCGCGACTATCTGTTGACGCTGGCCAGCGACCATGGCGCGGAAACCAGCGAACTCGTCTGCACCGGATCGCTGGAGAAATGCTATGACAAGCAATATCAGACCGTGGGCTTCGGCTCCGTTGATCATTGCGTCAAATGCCGGCTGGGACGCAGCGCGACGGCGCGTTCCCACCGACAATTCGAAATCGACTGGTCGACCAAGAACATGCCGGTCGAAGGCGAGGAACAGGCGATCATCTCGAACCGCGCGGCCCTCGTTCGCGCCGAGGTGGCGAATGACGTCGGTCCGGAGATCGGCGGGCGCGGTCTGTTGCACGCGTATCGTGCGGGTTATCATTCGGCCGTAAAATGGATCGAGAGTTGCGGCGTCGACCTGATTCTCCTCTTCAACGGGCGTATCGACATATTGAAGGGCGTGGTCGATGCGGCAGCGGCTTGCGACGTCGATTTTATGTCCTACGAGCGGTCGTGGTTTGGCGACGGGCTGATGCTGCTGCCTCGCGAAAACTGCCTTGGCCTGCGCCACATCCATGACATGTGCCGAACCGTCGGGGCATCCGAGCTCTCCGAAGAGGATCGGGTCAGGGCTGAACGGATCATTGCAGGGCGAGTCGACCGAATCGGCAGCAATGAATGGCGCGATTTCCAGAAGCGCGGTCAGGAAAACTACTCCAACCTCATCGGCCAGATCGGGAAGGCGCCGAAGGTGCTGGTCCTCCCCTCGAGCAACTACGAAATCTGGGGGCACGGCGATTGGCGGGTCGAATGGGCCGATAATTTCGAGGCGATCGACTATCTCCAGTCGGCGCTGGGAACATCGTTCGAGGACTTTTTGATCCGCGGCCACCCGATCTGGGCGCAGCGCGTCGGAGTCAGCTTCGGCAACAAGGCCGACGAACATTATCGCGATTATTGCGCGCGGCGGGGAATCCGCTACGTGGAACCGAGCTCCTCAATCCACACATCAGCGCTGATCGAAGCGTCCGATCTTGTCGTCCTCAACGCCGGCAGTTCGGTCATGGAAGCAATATGGCGGGGCAAGCCGGTGATATCGCTCGCCGCGAGCACCTATCAGACCGTCGGGGTCTGCCCGACATTACTCGGCCCCGGCCAGCCGATCGACATTCCCGACGATGCCACGCGCCGCCGCCAGATCGTGAAATTCATCCACGCCATGGACCGGGTCGCTCCCACGTTCGTCAATCATCTGAAGGCGGTGTCGTCCGGCGAGCAACAGGCATTCGAGGGTGGTGATTTCGGTGATATCGTGCGCCAGCTCGAATTTGATACGCTGATGTCCCCCGGAAAGAACGAAGCGCCAGTCGGCGCTCCGATCGAACGGCGGCCGACCTTGGTGGAAAAGGCGCGCGGGCTGCTCAAATATGGTGATCGATAGGCGGGATGCGGAATTTCTTCTCGTCGACCCTGTTGCTTACGATGGCCACGGCCATCCATGCTCTTCGCATCATGATCCTGTCTTTCCTGCTCTGTAATACGGATTTTGGCGCGGTTTCGACGATCCTGCTCCTCGCGACGCTGTTCACGGAGTTCGGCGCGCTGGGGTTTTCGCAGCTGATCTACAACCAGCCGTTGTTCCGCCCCGGCCGCGTGTCGCGGCAAAGCCGCAGGATCGGCCTGTTCTTCCTGACCGGCATGGGATTGTTGCTGGTGAGTGCGGCCGTCGTCGCGGCCATTGCCTCGGCAATTTCGGTGTTCGCCTTCCTCACCATCTTCCTGACGCTGTTTTGCGCCGCGTCCAACATGATGGTGCTGTCGGCCTGCCGGTCGTCGCGCAGCAGCTTCACGCATTCGATCGCCTATTTCATCAAGTCGATCATTGTCATCCTCGACATTGTGATCCTCGGCTTTTTCACGCCGCCGCTTGCGAAGATGGCGTTATGGGGCGAGGTGGTCGCCCTGCCCATCCTGATCTTCTACGCCTGGTATGTCGGGATATTGAAGCTGCGCTGGACAACCGTGCGGGAAGTGCCGGCGATCTTTGCGGGGCATTTCAAGCTTGGCCTCACCGCAATAGCCTCCGCCGCATCGGGCATGCTGTTCTTCAATCAGGAGCGGCTTGTCGGCGTCGCCGCACTGACCCTCGAGCAACTCGGCATCCTGACCAAGCTGCTGCTGCCCAAGATGATCGCGGCGCAGGGGGCGTTCCTGCTGGGGGTTCACTTCCATCGGATGGTCGTGCGAATGTCGGGAGCTGATCGGTCCGCGCTGTTCGCCCGTGCGAAGCACTATGAGCGGTGCGTGGTGCCTATTGCCATGCTGGCGGTCGCCGCCGGCGGCTATCTAGCGGTCCAGCTCAACGCGTGGGTCTATGGCATCGCGATCGACTATCCGACGGGGTTGGCGGTGACCGTCCTCGCGCTGATCTTTTTCTTCAACCCCTATTCGATTATGCTGCAGGCGACCAGTCGCTACACATCGCTCGCGATCGCCAACAGCATCGCGGTGACGGGTTTTGTTGCACTGGTGGCGATGGTCGGACCGCGCGATCCCGGCGTCGCCGTCCTGTCGGCCCTTTCGGCCTGCCTGTGGCTCCTGGTCGTCCGGATACTCGTCGCCCGCAGCTTTTCCGCGAGGCCAGGATGACCGAACCGCCGCGAGCGGCGATCAATCTTCGGCGGGCGTGAACAGAGACCAGCCCGCGGGCGTGCCGGCCGAAACCGCGCGTGCCACCGGCTTGCCGATCAACGTCGAGAGGAATTTCGGTGGCAAGCCGTAGCCGGGCCGGATCGCGCGCAGATTTTCCGACGTCAGCACGTCGCCGGCCTGCATGTCTTTCGCGATATAGAGCGAGCGCCGGAAGATGCGCGATCCGTGCTCCGCCGGCGTGCCGCCAAAAGCGATGGCGCCGATCGCCTGCCACGCGCGGTCGCATTCGATGCGTAGGGCGTGAAATTCCGACGGCTCCATCGAAAAGGCGCTGTCGACGCCGCCATCGGCCCGCGCCAGCGTGAAATGCTTTTCAATCAGCGGCGTACCGAGCGCGACCGAGGCCACCGATACGCCCGTACCCATGGTGTGATCCGACAGGCCGACTTCGCAGCCGAAGGCCTGCCGCATTGCCGGGATCGTAGCGAGGTTGGTGTTGACCGGCTCCGCGGGATAGGTGCTCGTGCATTTGAGAAGGATGATGTCCTCGGCCCCCGCTCGCCGCGCGGCGAGCACGGCGTCGCCGATCTCGGCCACGGTCGCCATCCCGGTCGACATGATCAACGGCTTGCCGGTCGCTGCGACACGCTCGATCAGCGGAATATCGATGAGTTCGAAGGATGCGATCTTGTACGCTGGCACATCGAGCGTTTCGAGAAAATCGACGGCGCTGTGGTCGAAGGGCGAGGAGAAGCACGCAATGCCGCGCGATTTCGCGCGTTCGATGATCGGCGCGTGCCAGTCCCACGGCGTATGCGCTTCGTCATAGAGGTCGTAGAGGTTGCGGCCGTTCCACAGGCTCTTCGGATCGTTGATGACGAAGTCCGGCGTGTGAAGGTCAAGCGTCATCGTGTCAGCAGTGTATGTCTGCAGCTTGATCGCGTCGGCGCCCGACGCGGCGGCGGCGTCGACGATTTCTAGCGCGCGATCGAGCGAGTTGTTATGATTGCCTGACATTTCGGCGATCAGATAGGGGCGGTGATTCGCGCCAATCTCCCGGTTTCCAATTTTCATCTCGCTGTTCCTGCTATCCAAACAAAAAAAAGGAGGAGGCGTTGCTCGCGGTCGCCGCGGGGTCGACCGCTCCCTATCTCGGTCCACGAGGCGGGACAAGCATCGCTCAGGGCCGAAAGGGAAGTTGCAATTCGAAATGGTCGCCCGATTGGGCATAGCCGGCGTTACGAAACAGGCGCTGGGAAACGGCATTCCCGGGCACCGTTTCGGCGAGAATGACGAGGTCGCACCGCGCTTTGCGGCTGAGCGCCTGCTGCGCCGCACCGATCATCGGCAGTCCAAGTTTTCGTCCCGCTACGATCGGATTGAGATAGAGCGAAATCTCGTAGCGTCGATTAGCGAGTCGATCGAAACGCACGACGCCGACGGGCACTGCATTTTTTTCCGCGATCAGCATCAGATGGTCGGGCGAGGCGACGACCCGCTCGAACCATGCGCGATGCGCCTGCCATTCGATCACGCCCTTATCGCGCGACACCGAGCGGACATAGGGATCGTTCCGCCAGGTCAGGATCATCGCTGCATCTTCGCGTATCGCGCGGCGGGTCGTCAACGGCGCGTCGCTGAGAGTCATCAAGGCCGCGGCAACGCGTTCGGCGCCTCGCGCATCGACGATTTCGCGGCCGCGCCACGCCTGCTCCAATCGGCCGGCGGCGTCGGCAAGGACCGTGGGCAGCGTTTCGTGCAGCACCGCCCAGTCCTCGGCCTCGATCACCCATTGCAGGCCTTCTTCGGCAAGCTGGCTGGCGATATCGCGCTGGTTCTCCGCGGTGACTACCGCGATGGCGGGGGCGGCGCTCGCCATGCGTTCCCATGTCGTCCCGCCCGCAGCGACGATGAAGAGGTCATGGCGCCGGAAGAATTCCGTGAGATCGGGAAGATCGACCTCGACGACGGCATGGCCGTCGCTGCTGGCTGCTGCCCGAATCAAGGCGATGTCGGGATTCAGGCTTGACGTGACGATCCCGATATCTCCTCCAAATCCGGCAGCGCGAACGGTCTCGAGGACGGGAATCGTCGCACGGCCCGGGTCGGTCCCGCCCATGAAGATTCCGATCGATCTCACCTCGCTCGATCGTTCGCGCGGTTCGCCGGTCGCGTAGCGCGGATCGATCAGCGCGTAGCGCGGACCGCCGAGCAGTTCGGCTTCGCCACTGAGGTCACCATATTTGGCCCGGTGATCGCGATCCCAATTGGGATCGACGACGAGGTTGGCACGGAGCGGGCGATCGGCAAGGTCGTCGATCGCGAGAATTCGGCAACCGAGTTCGCGTTGCGCCAGATCGTGCCATTCGGCATCGAGGGCATAATGATCAACGACGATCCAGTCTGGCCGATCGCCATCGAGCGCAATCAGAAGTTCCCGGAAATCATAGGCTTGCCCGTGCGGCAGCCAGCTTGCTGGATCGGCATCTTGGTCAGGGCAGGGGGAAGGCAGGCGCAGCGCGTCGTCGGCGAACTCGCCGAGAAGCGGCGCGAGGTCGGCGCCCCAGTCGTGGGCCGCAAACCTTACTTGCGCGCCGAAATCGCGAAGCGCCCGCGCGAGCGTCAGACACCGGCGGACATGGCCGATCCCGATGCGGGGAGACGCGTCGGCGCGGACGATGATCTGCACGCTCTGTTCCGATCCGGTCAGCGAACCTTGAAAAGCGGCTCGAGCGGCGGGCAGCGCAGCGCTTCGATGAGCGTACCCGCGGCGAGCAGGTCGCGGAGCTGCGGAAACAATGCCCGATAGGTGTCGAGCAGCGCCGCGATATCCGCGTCGCCATGCGCGAAACTGAGGTTGTGCGTGCCGTAGCTCAGGATGCCGCGCTGATGCCATTCCTGCATCAGCCAGGTCTTGATCGCGAAGCTGGTCGCGCTGGGCTGGTCGGCGATGGTCAGGAACGACCAGCTGGGATGGCCCTTGATGTCGAAGATATGCGCCATCTGCGTTTCGTCGATGATCGAGCGCACCGCCGATTTCAACCCTTCGCCGAGCGCGCCGATCCGCGCGACGACGGGTTCGCGCTTCAGCTTCTCGAGCGTTGCCTTCGCCGCCGCCAGCGAGAGCAATTCGCCGCCGAAGGTGAATGAAAAGAAAACCTCTTCCATCATCTGCATCACGTCGGCGCGCCCGGCGACAGCCGATACCGGATAGCCGTTCGCCAGCCCCTTGCCGAATGTTGCGAGATCGGGCGTGACGCCGAAGAGTTCCTGCGCCCCGCCGTTGGCATAGCGGAAGCCCGTGATCGTCTCGTCGAAAACGAGAATCGCGCCGTGCCGCGTCGCAAGCTCGCGCATCCCTTCGAGGAAGCCCCGAGCCGGATATTCGACGTTCATCGGTTCAATGATCACCGCTGCGATCTGGTCCGGCCATTCGGCAAAGACGCGTTCGAGAGATGCGAGGTCATTGTACAGGAACCGGTGCGAGAGAGCGCGGGTTGCCTCCGGCACGCCGCGATTGCGCGCGGTCGTTCCGATGTACCAGTCCTGCCACCCGTGATAGCCGCAGACGGCGACATGGTCGCGGCCGGTGAAGGCGCGCGCGATCCGTATGGCGCCCGAGGTAGCGTCCGACCCGTTCTTGCCGAAGCGGACCTTTTCGGCGCACGGCACCATCTCGCAGATCAGCTCAGCGACTTGCGCCTCCAGCGAGGCCGGAAGCGACAGGATGACGCCGCGATCGAGCTGGTCGCGAACCGCGCCGTCGACGTCAGGATCACCGTAGCCGAGCGTTACCGAGCAGAGACTGCTGATGAAATCGACATATTCATTTCCGTCGACATCCCAGACGTGGCTGCCCTTGCCCCGATTGAGGAAGAGCGGCGACACGCCGACCGGGAATTGCGTCCGGCTTTTGCTGAACGTCTGGCTTCCCAGCGGGATGACATTTTCCGCTCGGGCAAGCATGGCTTCCGAACGGTCGAAATGGCGCATTGTCGATACTCCTGTCGTGGTCGGGCGCGATGACCCGTCAATTATCGGCGAAGCGGGCGAGCAGCACGAGATCATCGAGGCGTCCGTCTGAAACAAAATGCGCGCGGCGTATTGCCTCGACCATGAAGCCGGCGCGTTCGAACGCGATCTGGCTGCCCTTGTTGTCGGCATAGCAGCCTGCGGTGAGCTTGCGCAGGCCGAGGTCGCGGAAGCCGATGTCGGCGACCGCCGCGATGGCATGGGTCGCGATGCCGCGCCCCCAGGCGGCGCGCGCACCGATCATCAGGCCGATCTCGCCCAATCCGTGATGGCGGTTGATCGGTCCGATCTTAATATTGCCGACATGCTGACCGAGCGCCTTCGAATGGATCGCAAGGAACAGCGACACGGGGCTGGCCAGCATCGATTCGATATAGGCGGCAACGCCAGCGTGATCATGGACCACGAAACGGCTTTCGAGATAGCGATTGATTTCGGGGTCGTTGAGCCAGGCAACATAGGAGTCGCTGACATCTTTGGGGGTCAGCACGGCGAGCCGCACGACGTCATTTTCCCAATGGGGTGCCGTAACGATCTGCATCAGGTTTCCATGCGGATGTCGATGCCGCTGTTGCGGACGTGCGAGCGCGTCTGGATCGGGTTCTGATCGCGGAACGCGAAAAAGGTGCCGGCGGATATTGCCTCCGCGCCGCCGTCCAATATTCCGTCGGAAAAATGGCTTGCGATGCCGCAGCCGCCCGACAAGATGACCGGGATGGGCAGGCTGTAGGCGACTTCGGCGCACAGCGCGCAATCGAGCCCGTTCCCCGTGCCGTCGCGGTCGGCGTCGACCAGCACGATCTCCCCCGCGCCGCGCTGCGCCGCTTCGTGCGCCCATTCGACGACGCAGCGCTCGGTGCGGCGCGAGGCCCGGTCGGTATGGACGCGCGGGGTACCGTCGGCGTCGCGGCGATAATCGATCGAGACGACAACACATTGCGCACCGAACTGGCTGGCCGCGGCGTCGATGATGTCCGGATACTCTGCGGCGACGGTGTTGATCACCACCTTGTCGGCGCCATGGTCGAGCAGCCGTCCGAAATCCTCGGCGCTGCTGACGCCGCCGCCCACGGCGAGCGGCATGAAGGTCTCGCTGGCGAGCCGTTCGATGATCCCGAGCAGAAGCTCGTCCGAACCGATCGGGGTCCGGTCGATGTTGAGGACGATGAGCTCGTCGGCCATCTGCGCCTGATAGATTTTTGCCTGCGACACGGGGTCGCCGACGTCGAAGGACTGGTCGAACTGGCGCGTCGTGACGAGTATCGGCCGAACCATCGAACCGATCTTGCGGTGCTGGATCAGCAGCTTGGGGATGAGGCGTTTCTTCACCATGGCGATTACAACGCGAGGAAGCCTTCGAGGAACCGGATGCCGGCATCCTGGCTCTTCTCGGGGTGGAACTGTGCCGCGACAACATTGCCGCGGCGGACGACCGCGGCGAAATCTTGGCCATGGGTGCAACGGCCGATCGTCTCGCCGAACTCTGGATCGAAGAAGGCGAAGCTGTGGTCGAAATAGAAATCGGCCTTGCTGCCCGCGGTGAAGATCCCGAACGGCTCGTCGAACATCACGTCGTTCCAGCCGACGTGCGGAACGCGCACCCGGGCGCCGTTGGCGATCAGCGGCAACACCTTGCCGCCCATCCAGTTCAGTCCTTCATGATCGCCAAGCTCGAGCCCGCGGCGGGCCATCAATTGCATTCCGACGCAAATGCCGAGCAGCGGGCGATGTTCGACATGCGCCCATTGTTCCAGCGCCGGCAGCATCCCGCTTTCGGAAAGCCGTTGCATACAGAAGGCGAATGCGCCGACCCCGGGCAGGACGACATGGCTGACCCCGGCCAGCTCGGTCGCGTCGGTGACGAGAAGCGTCTCGCAACCGATATGCTCGAAAGCGTTACGGATCGACCGGATGTTGCCTGCGCGATAATCAATGATGCCGACAACGGTCATCGGGGCGCTCAGGCCTCGTCGTCGGCGAAGGTGAACGATTTGCCGGTACGCATTTCGTAGCGCGCCAGCATTTCGTCCCGCACCTCCTTGGGCATCGCGCCGACGCGCGACCAGCGCTCGAAATCGTGGGTCTTCTTGCCAGGGCGGACCGCGTCGGGATCGTGCTGATAGGGCGACACCATGTGCTCCATCGCGATGCGGTTGAATTCCGCCTCGTTGAGGCCGACAAAATTCAGGAAGTTATCTAGGCTGGGCGGACGGCGGTTTTCGAACTCGTCGATCAGGTGCTGACCCTCGTTCAGCGTGATATTGCCCTGCCGGACGTCGATCGCCACCAGATGCGACGGACGGGTGTAGCCGCGCTTGATATATTTGATGTAATCGCGAACTCCCTGCATCTGGCATTCGATCTTCTCATACTGGTATTGCGGGGGGACGTTCTCGACCTCGTCGCCCTGCCAACCCAGTTCGTCCGTGATGATCTTCGACTGCTTCGGCACATCCCACGGGATGTACGAGCCGAGGCAGACCGAACGATAATTGAGCGCGCGCAAGTCCTTGAGCGGCGGATAGGAGAAGCATTTGAGATCGCGCGGGTCGACCTTGCCGCCGAGGCGGACGAACATGTCGTCGGCGCTGATGCCGAGATTGACGTAGCGGTTGAACCGCTTCTCGTCGACTTCCTCCTCCTGCTCGTAGCTGAAATAGGCCGTATATTCGGAAGAGGGTTCGCCCCAGAAGATCAGCGGAACCTTCTTCTCCAGCGCGACCCACATCGGGTAGGAGAAGATGCCGGTGTGGCAATGCCAGCAAAAATCGCCCTTTTCGAGGAAGGACTGGAGCATCAGCTGCTGCACGACCTTCCAGTTCGGGGTGAAGGTCATGATGTCGACCCCAAGCTCGCGGCACACCTTCTTGGTGTTTTCCTCGAGGCCGGGACGGAAGAAGCCATGGTCGAAGCGTACGACCAGCGGCTTGATCCCATATTCCTTCACCAGATAGTAAAGTGTCCAGGTGCTGTCCTTGCCACCGCTGAAGGGCACGATGCAGTCATAGTCGTATTTACCGCGATGCTCGGCGATCAGCGCGTCGAGTTCGCCCCTCTTCTGCGCCCAGTCGATCCGGCTTTCCTTGAATTCGATCTGGCGGCACACGTTGCACACGCCCTGATTGTCGAAGGCGATGGTTTCGTGGGTTTCGGGGAGGCCACATTTGCTGCAGCGTTGCATCGGAAAGACTCCGGATTATGGGGGTGCGGGGAGGGGATTTGGCGGTTCTCTATACAGCCGCTATCAGCTTTTCAAGGCTTCGTTCCGTTCGTGCGGGTTGACATCAAGCAAGCTGGCATTCCGTTGCAGCAATCGCAAAATGTCGAAATAATCGCATTCGCTGCCCAGCGCCGCGACGATCCGGCGGACGAGCACCAGATCGTCAGGATAGTCGACGGTCAGGCGCAGGTGCGAAGCGGGCACTGCAGCCGTCAGATTCGCGCGCGATGCCCCGCTTTCCATGCCGCGCATCCAGAGCGTCACATGCTCGCGTTCGGGCTGCGAAACGGTGAGCCGGTCCGCGCGGTCGAGCAGGTCTCGCGTGAAACATTCGGTGTCCATTCCGTCGGCGAAACCCGGCGGGTCGATATTGCTGGCATAGTCGACCCCTGCCGACCGGTGCAGGGCGACCACCTGTGCGATCAGCGCCGGATCGATCAACGGACAATCGCCGGTCAGCCGGAGAATGGTCCTAGCGTCGAACGCGCCGGCGCCGACGACATAGCGGGCGAGGACATCGTTTAGCGGTCCGCGCACGACAGGAACGCCGTGCGCCTCCGCCGCGGCGGCGAGCGGATCGTCGGATGGATTATCGCTGGTCAGCACCGCGACGAGGTCGACTCCCGATGCTCGGCGAACGCGTTCAGCCATGAAGCAGATCATAGGCAGACCGCCGAGATCGGCGAGTACCTTTCCGGGCAGTCGGCTGCTCGACATGCGGGCCTGAATGAGCGCTACGGTATCGGGCATGTCAGCTCCGCCACTGCCGGGGATCGAAGACGCGCGGATCGTCGCCGGCGAGTTCGGGGGCCTTGATCGCCGGCGTCGCGTCCCACGCCGCGACTATATCGCGCAACTGCGCGACGCTGTCGACGCCGACGAGGCAATAATCGACCGCATCGAAGCCTTTTACGACCGCCAGCGCCGCGGCAAGGGGCGACAGGCTGGCGTCCGCGCACCAACGGTCCCAGGCGGCAAGCCAGCCCGCCGCTTCGGGCACGCGCGCGACGGCCCGCGGGCGTTCGGCGAGGAGCAGGCCTTGCAGGAAGGCCGAGCGCATCGACACTTCGGTCTCCGCCAGCGCGTCGGCGAGGCTTTCGACCCGCTGATCATAGGCATTGCCGGGCAATTGGGCCATGGCGTGATCGGGCCAGAGCACCGCATCGGGCAGCGTTTCGGCAGAATAATGCGATGCCCCGACGCGGATCGTGCTGTCGGCCACTGCGTCGGCAAGGGCGTCGCGGAGTGCAGCGCCATGGGGGCCGATCGGCAGCGACGCATCGTGGAAGATGATTCCGCGCAGCCGGTCGCCCAGTCGCCGACGGCTGCGGTCAACCGATGCGCGCAGCCATGACACTGCCTCGGCGCTGTCGAGCCCTTCGGGCATGGCGGGAATCTTCGAAACGATACCGAAATCCAGCCGACCGCAGAGCCCGCCGAGCCGCTCCTCTATGCCGCCATAGGCGGGCGCTGTGTCGAGGCGGCGGATGCCGGCCTCGTGAGCGGCCGCCAATATGGTCCGCGTTTCCGATTCCGAAACCGGATGACTGCTGCCCGCAACGCCGTAGGCGAGACCGAACTGCACCGTACCGAGCGCGAGTTCCATGGGCCTTCCTGTCAGACGCCGATCGCGCGGGCCAGCCGTTCGACGACATAATCCTGTTCGCAGGGGTCGAGCGACGGAAACAGCGGAATCGTGATCGCACCGGCGTAATAGGCCTCGCTCGCCGGAAAATCGCCCGCCGCGAAGCCGAGGGTACGATAATAGGGCTGGAGGTGGATCGGGATATAGTGGACGTTCACCAATATCCTGTCAGCGCGCAGTGCGGCAAATACGTCGCTACGCGAAGTTCCTTCGGCGATTTCCACGACATAAAGATGGTGGGCCGATTGCCGGTCGTTGAGGCGAACAGGAAGTTTTAGCGGCAGTCCGGCGAGTTTGTCGTCGTAGCGGCGCGCGGCATCGTCGCGCCGGCGGAATTTTTCTTGCAGACCGGTCAGTTGCGAACTGCCGAGCGCCGCCTGGATATCGGTGATGCGATAGTTGAAGCCGAGCTCGATCTGTTCGTAATGCCAGCCGCCTTCGCTGCCACCTTGCATCTGTGCCGCGTCGCGGGTGATTCCGTGGCTGCGCAGCAGGCGGATCCGGTCGGCGAGTGCTGCATCGTCGGTCAGGCACAGACCGCCTTCGCCAGTCGTGACGATCTTCACCGGATGGAAGGAGAAGACGCTGATATCGGCATAGCGGCCGATCGGATCGCCGCGATAGGTCGCGCCGACGGCATGCGAGCTGTCCGAAACGATCTTGAAACCGTAGCGGTCGGCGAGCGAACGAATTGCTTCGAGATCGCAGGGCAGACCCGAAAAATCGACAGGTATCACGACCTTTGGCAGCCTGCCGTCGCGTTCGGCCACGGCAAGCCGCTCGGCGAGCACCTCGACCGACATGTTGCGGGTCACTGGGTCGATGTCGACGAAGCCGACGTCCGCGCCGCAATAGAGCGCACAGTTGGCCGACGCGACGAAGCTGATCGGCGAAGTCCATACCATGTCGCCGGGACCGACGTCGAGCGCGAGGCAGGCGAGATGAAGTGCGGCAGTCGCGTTGCACACCGCAACGGCATGCTTGCCGTTATGCAGCGCTGCAAATTCTGTCTCGAAACGCTCGACCGCGGGACCCTGCGTCAGGAAAGGCGACCGGAGGATGTCAACGACGGCGGCGATGTCGGCGTCGCTGATTTCCTGCCGGCTATAAGGGATGGAGTTCATTATTGCCCGTCAACTGCAAAGGCGGGGTCGACATGTTGCTGGATGAGGTTGCGGATGTCGTCGACCGACAGGAAGTTCTCGTTCGTACCGCTGTCGTACGAAAAGCCGGCCGGAACCAGTTTCGCGCCCGCGCGGTCGCAATAGCGGTCGATCGCGTTCGGGTCACCTGGCGGCAGGATGGCGAAATAGCTGCCGAGATCGACCGTATTGGGGCTGTCGCTGGCGGTGATCATTTCCTCGTGAATCTTTTCGCCGGGGCGAATGCCGATGATTTCCTGCTTCGCGGCCGGAGCGACCGCCGTCGCGACGTCGGTGACGCGATAGGAGGGAATCTTGGGTACGAAGATCTCGCCGCCCTCGGCATTATCCAGCGCCCACATCACCAGCGCGACACCCCCGTCGAGCGAGATATTGAAACGCGTCATCGATGCGTCGGTGATCGGCAGGCTGCCATGATCGCGGCGCCCGAGGAAGAAGGGAATCACCGAACCGCGGCTGCCCATCACATTGCCGTAGCGGACAACGCTGAAGCGGATATCGCGACTGCCTCGGATATTGTTCGCCGCGATGAACAGCTTGTCCGAGCAGAGCTTCGTTGCGCCATAGAGATTGACGGGTGCAGCGGCCTTGTCGGTCGAAAGCGCGACGACGCGCTTCACGCCCGCGTCGAGGCAGGCTTCAATGATGTTCTGCGCGCCGATGACATTGGTCTTGATGCATTCGAACGGGTTGTACTCGGCCGCTGGAACCTGCTTCAGCGCTGCGGCGTGAATCACCGTATCGGTGCCCTCCATCGCCCGGCGGACCCGGTCGGCATCCCGGACATCGCCAATGAAGTAACGCAGGAACGGATATTTGGACTCGGGGAACTCCTGAGCCATTTCAAACTGTTTCAGCTCGTCGCGCGAAAAGATGACGAGGCGCCGGGGTTTCGCGGTCTGGACGACGTGCCGAACGAAAGCCTTGCCGAAGGAGCCGGTGCCGCCCGTGAGAAATATCGAAGCGTCGTCAAGCTGAAACGGGGTCATAAACTTCCTTAAGGTTTTTCAGGGGGCCGCCCATATCCGAGAGGATTTGGCTTGTCGAGGCGGTGTCGCCAAGCCGTATCATCTAAGAGCCGTATGCCGATCGAACCAATTTGCGCAGCTCTTGTTCGAGACTCATGGGCTGATCGCCGGCGCTATTGGCGCGCGGATCGAGAACGCTCGACCGGAACAACCGCCTTCCAATCGCCGGAAACAGGCGGTCGATGCCGGAGGCGACGGTTCGCGGTACGGAAATGATGCGAAGCGTCACGCTGGCCTCTTCGGCCAGGACTTGGCCGAGCAACTCATAGTCGAATAGCCGGGGGTCAGCCGCGAACGATATGCCGCTGGCTTCCGACCGCGCGGCGCCCGCCAATTGGCGCGCGGCGTCGGCATAGCTAATCATGGATCGTCGAACGGGATGTCCCGAAACCTCGGGCAGGTGCTTCAGCCGGGTTGCCAGCGATAGCAGCGGAGCCAGTAGGCCGGGCTTGGTCGCGGAGAACAGAAAGGGTAATCGTACGCATTCGACCGAAAAGGCGTCGTCGGAATTTCGCAGCAGCATCTGCTCTGCCGCAGCCTTCGACCGGCCATAGGCCGTGATCGGGCGCTCGTCGGTGCCGTCGTAAATAAGTTCGGCAGCGCCGAGAATGGAAAAGCTGCTGACCTGAATCAGGCGGGGCACGGCGGCTTCCTTCGCGGCGCGTGCGATCGCTCGTGGCAGGTCGATGTTTGCCGATAGCAGCATCGCGTCGTCGCCCCGTACGCATCCGGCGGCATTGATGACGGCGGCGCAGCGCGCGAGAGCTGCGGCGGGTGGAGTGCCGTCCTGAGCAATCTGGACATGTTCGAAGCCGGGCAGCGGCGTATCCGCCTTCCGCGTCGCAGCAATGGCATGTTCGGGACCCAATTCGTGCAGCAGAGCCAGCCCGAGCTCGCCGTTGGCGCCGACCACCAGAAATCGGTCACGCGTCATCCGATTTGTCGTCCGGATGCCGCATCGCCCGACCCAGCGCCCGTGGCCGTTGCCCACAGGATCCTCAAATCCTGCGCGAGCGACCAGGGACGGTCGTAGCTTTTGTCGATCAGTGCCAGTTTTTCGGGGGTCGACATGTCTATCCCGCGAATCTGGGCGACGCCGGTGATGCCGGGGATGAGGTCGAATACGCCCTGCGTTCGTCGCGCTTCGGTCAATTCGACCTGATTCGGAAGGCCCGGGCGCGGGCCGACGAAGGACATGGTCCCGTTGAGCACGTTCCAGATTTGCGGCAGTTCGTCGATCTTGAGCCGGCGCAGGAGACGGCCCGTCACGAGGATGCTGCCGGCGCCGACCTGGTGCGATGCGACGCTGGGGGTCGCGACGTGCATCGTCCGCAGCTTCAACAAGCGAAAGGGGCGCTCGCGCAGCCCGAGGCGTGTCTGGAAGAATAGCGGCGAGGCTTTTGCTTCGATCGCTATGGGAATCGCGGCCGCCAGGCAGGCGACGATGGCGATGGGCGTCAATGCCAGGCCGAGCAGGACATCGAAAAGGCGCTTCATGGGGGTCCGTCGGGGAGCGATCGAGAGGGGGCGGATGCGGTGATGGGGCTCATAAGGTTTCCCCCGACAGTGCACAACCTTTTGATATGGAGATGTCGAGAGCAGGTGGTGCCATGCCGAGTAAAACCTGCGGATAAGTAGGATTTCTCGACTATTTCCTACTTTCCGTGACAGGTCCATGACGGTTTCGGAGCGATGATTCCTCGCCCCCTTTCAAAGAGAATCGAATGTCATGTGAAGCCGCAACGGCCCCTATTCTTTCCCCAGCCGATCTGGCGCTTGCAAAATTGCTGGCCGTCAATACCGATATGAACGACGTTCTGGCACTGATTCCAGCGGCCGCCTTCGGATTTCAGCGCTACGAGACGGCCGCGGCGCGCGATGCCGACGCGGCTCAGCCGAACGGCACGCTCGGCTATGTCTGGGACAACAACGATGATCCCGACGATCCCGACGATGCCGCGAACAGTTTATTTGCCTGGGATCTTTCGGCGACCGACTGGATCGAGACGCCGTGGATCGCGAACGCCCTGTCGGCGGCGGTTAACGACCAGGTCGAGGCGGTCGATGGGCGGTTCGCCGCCATCAAGACGAAACTCGAAAATGTGAAAAGGCAGGAGGTCGTCTATTGCGGTGTCACCGCTTCGACCGGCTCGCAGATTTCGCTGCAGACCGCATATGGAACGGAAACTATGCCCGATATTTATCGCCTCTATCGGTTCCAGTTGAATTCCACCTATCCCGGGCTGTCGGTGAATGTTCCGACTGTATCGCTGAACGGCGGCGCGCCCGTCCCCGTGGACGACCATGCGGGCCTACTGATCGATCGTGAGCACCTGAGGGCGCAGTGCTTTGTCACGCTGCAGTATCGCACCGCGTTCGGCGGCATTTTCAGCGTCATCTCGCCGACGAAGACGCATACGTCGCCCCCCATCACCTTGCTCGACACGGAGGCGAGCGGCGACAATGCCTACGTCGCGCGCACCCGAAACCTCGATTATCTGCCCGACAACAAGCAGCTACATCTGGCGCGCTTCAACGGCACCGAGACAGCATCGCATCTATCGCTGCAGGTGAACAGCGCGCCTGCGCTTCCGGTTTACGAGATAGACGGCGGGATGCCGGTCGCCGGCCGCATCCAGACCGGACAGCTCTACACACTGCAATATGTCGAAGCAGGCGATATCGACGACGCAGGCGACGCGCCGTATTGGACCATTCTCGATCCGCCGGAGGATCTCGGCCAGCGTCAGGTGCTCGTCGCGACCCAGATCGCCGAGCAAGCCATGCTCTCCCTTCGCGAGCGCTGGCGCGACGACAATCTCGCAGCGTTCGCCGCCATCCCCCGCGCGCCGCTGTTCGACCATGAATTCGCGACCGATGCCGATGCGGGTATGTATCGCGCGCGATTTGGCGGTGATGGGCCGACCGAGCAATATATCGCCTACGACATATCGCCTACGACTGGAATGCCGACGGGTATATCGAGAAGGATCTGTCGGGCGACGACGGGCTTTGGTGGGATGCGAATCATGTCTGGCCCGGCCCCGGGGCTCCTGCAACTCCCGCTCGTCCTGCAGCCGACATGGCACACCGCGCTCCACAGTTCGACCACGCTCAAAAATGCGATTCTCACCACGCGGCTGCGGCTTGTCAATTTCGAACTGCCGCCGGGCGCGGTGCTGGCCTGGCATTTCCAGGCGATCGACGATGCGCCGGGCGGGTCGGGCAAGCCGGTGAATTACATCAATGTCAACAGGCTGATCAGCGACGCGGGCGGCTTTGGTATCGGGCCGGACAGCGGCGTCAGTTGGCCGCACCTGAAGACATCGGTAGCCGACAGCGGCTGGTTCGATTTTCCCGTGCACTTCATTCCCGACGACGCCTTCTGGCAACTGCTGGCGACCAGCGTGCTGCGCGGCAATGGTCCCGGCGGAACGGATACCTATCTGACGGCGCCGATCCGACGCGCGCTTGACGGAACGTTTCTGTCGATGATACTGGTCGTTCTGTTTCCGCAACAGATCAACCCGCGTGCCAAGCCGATGGTTCAGGCGCGGGGTACGCTTCAGGTCGAGTCCATCCGGCTGGATGTTGTCACCTGAAGCGACGTGACAGCCGAGACGGCGGCGGGTCAAGGCCACGCGCCGTTTCAAATGAGGGAATTGCCGATCAACGGGATTGGGGTAGGAGGGCCGGGATGCTCGGCCAGTTCGAGCCGATGATCGGAGCAGGAATTTGGCGCAGGTTTCGAATATCGCCCATCGTATCGCGGAAGCGATGGGCCTTGCATGCGATCTCGAGATTCATGCCTTTGATTCGGGGACGGAAAAACCGGCAAGCCTGTTCGCTGACGCCGCGCTGACCCAGGAAATCCCCAACCCCATCCCGGTTGAGTTCGGATCGCCCATTCCGCATTTCTACCATGCCAATCTGGAAGGATTACGGGTCAAGGTCGTCAACGCCAATAGCCAGAGTGTGGTATTCGACGACGATCCCTATGATCGCCCGGTCTCGTTGCAAACGCTGTCGGGCGGTGAGGGCAGCGACATGGTCGGGAATCGTCTGAAGGCCGGATCGGGCTTGCGCGTCCAGACCGTGTCCGAATGGATCGCGGAGGGGCCGCTGATGCTCTCGCAGTTCGCGGGCGACGATCAGCAACGGTTGGCTGCGGCCATTCGCGAAGGAACGGCTTGGCGTGGCGATGTGCAGGGACACACCGTCCAGCTCGGTCGCGGCCAGCTCACCCTGTCGGCCCCGATCAATCTCGAGAACCGGGTTACCTTGCGCGGCCTCAACAAGCGAGGATCGAGGATCAAGGCGGGGCGGGTGCATTCCGGTCCGTTCATGATGACGGTCAGAAATGGCAAGAACAGCTCGTTTGACAATGCGATCGAGCAGGTGACGCTCGACTGCAACAATATCGCCCGACTGGGCGGTGTGAACAGCGAGGCGTGGCAAGAAGGTGGTGGCCTCCGGAGCGTGCTGATCGAGAAAATCCGCGGAATTGGCGTGCAACTGCGCGGGATGGACGGCGGCGCGGCGCTCTGCCGCTTTTCGGACTGCGAGATATTCGGCTCGCCCCTCGGCTGCGTCGCCGGCGTCCGGTTGCAGGACATGCTCGCCGCGCAGGCGTTCCAACTGGTCATTTCCGCCACGACGGTGGCGGGCGGCGGCGAGGACAACCGCTCGATGCCGAGGGCGATCGATATCGTGAGCGGATCGCTGCGCATTTATGCCAGTCATGTCGAGAATTGCGTCACGGGTGTCTACGTCGACGGAGCCGGGGACCACCTCATCGAGGGATTTAGCGGTGCCGACGCCGCCGGCGGCGTGACGAACCTCGTCGAAATTGCGCCCGGCTTCACGGGGACGCTCCGGATGCGAAATTGCCTCCGCAACGGGGCGGTGAACTTGCTGAAGGACAACCGTCCCGGCGGCTTCGGTGCCATTTCCTACGATACGGACGTAACGATCCGGAACGAGCCGGAGGCGGCGCAGGGAGCGATCCTGGCGTCGGCGAATATCGACGGCACGCGAACGCCGCGGATCACCAAGGGGTTCGGAATCGCCGCCGTGCAGCGCAAGGGGGTCGGCGATTATGTCGTCGTGATGACCCGATCGACCCAGACGGCGAACGATTTTTCGGTTTTCGCCACCACGAACCACGGCACCGGCAATGTTCGCTGCGACCTGACCGGGGTCAATTCGGTTCGTCTGCGCTGCTTCGACGCATCCAATAATCCTGTCGACGTCAATGAGCTGAAGCTGCTCGTCGTCAGGGTCGCGTAGCAGTCGGGGACGACTATCCGAGAGATTGGCCGATGTCGCGATACCAGCTGACGAAACGGGGTATTCCGACCGCGATCGGGGTGACCGGCCGGAAATCCAAGTCGCGGCAGATGGCGTCGATATCGGCATAGGTGGCGGGCACGTCGCCATCCTGCATCGGCAGCAGGTTGAATTCCGCTTTTCGTTCGCATGCTTGCTCGACGGCCGCGATCAGGTCCATCAGCGGTTCGGGCCGGTTGTTGCCGATATTATAGAGGCGGTGGGGAGTGGTGAAGCCGCCCGCCTTTTCCTGGCCGTCGTCGGTGGGGGGATGGTCGAGGCTGCGTAACACGCCATCGACGATGTCGTCGATATAAGTAAAATCGCGGCTCATCATGCCACGATTGTAGACGTCGATCGGCTTGCCCTTGAGGATGCTCGCGGTGAATTTCCAAAGGGCCATGTCGGGGCGCCCCCAGGGGCCGTAGACGGTAAAGAAGCGCAGCCCGGTCTGCGGTATGCGGAATAGATGCGCGTAGGTCTCGCTCATCAGTTCGTCGGCCCGTTTGGTCGCCGCATAGAGCGAGATCGGGTGATCGACGCGGTCTTCGACGCGGAAGGGCATGGTCTTGTTTGCGCCATAGACCGACGAGGAAGAGGCGTAGACGAGGTGGCGTACCGCGCGATGTCGCGCGAGTTCGAGGATGTTTACATGGCCGGCAAGGTTGGCGCGGACATAGGCGCCGGGGTTGTCGAGCGAATAGCGCACACCCGCCTGCGCCGCGAGATGGACAATGCGGTCGAACGCCGTTTCCGAGAGCGTTGCGGCAAGTGCGGCGTCGTCGCCGATGTCGACGCGGTGGATCGTCAGCCGGTCGCTGCCGATCCGCTCGAGCTCTGCGATCCGTGCTTCCTTGAGGGCAACCGGATAATAGTCGTTAAGATTGTCGATGCCAATCACGCGCTCGCCGCGTGCGAGCAGCGCCGCGGCGACGTGCATACCGATGAAACCGGCGGCGCCGGTGACGAGGATCATAACTGCCCGTCCCCATTGCCGCCGGCATTGGTCGATTGCCACAGCAAGCTGCTCGCACACACATCGTCGACATCGAGCGCGGCGCGCCAGTTGAGCAGCCTCTCGGCCTTGGCCGTGGCAGCATAGCTGCTCGCGACGTCACCGGGGCGGCGGGGTGCGATTTCGGCGGCGATCGGATGAGCGCAGGCGGTTTCATAGGCCGCGACCAGCTCCTTGACGGTGATGCCCTGACCGGTGCCGACGTTGATCGCTTCGCTGCCGGTGGCGCGGGCCGAATATTCAAGCGCGGCGAGATGCGCGGCGGCGAGGCCAACGACATGTATATAGTCGCGCTCGCCGGTGCCGTCGCGGGTGGCATAGTCGTCGCCGAAGATCGAGAGCGTCGCGCGGCGTCCGACTGCGACCTGCGCGACGAAGGGCATCAGATTGTTCGGTATGTCATGCGGATTCTTGCCGACCCGGCCCAATTCATGTGCGCCGACCGGGTTGAAATAGCGCAGGAGTACCGCGGAGGCCTCGGGGGTCGCGTTCGCCGAATCGTCGATCACGCCCTCGGTCATCGCATCGGTGCGACCATAGGGGTTGGTCGGGGCGATCGGATGCTCTTCGTCGAAGGGCAGATAGTGGGCCTCGCCATAGACGGTCGCTGAGGAAGAGAAGATGGCGCGCTTGCATCCCGCGACGTCCATCGCGGCGAGCAGGTCATCGTGCCGGTGACGTTGGTCTGGTAGTAGCGGAGCGGGATGTCTTTCGATTCCCAGACGGCCGCCAGGCCCGCGAAATGGACGACGGCGTCGGGTGCGGAGTCGGTCAGCGCGGACACCAGAGCGCCACTGTCGCAAACACACACTTCGTGACCGGCGGCAAGCATGGCGAACAACGTGTGAGTGTCGATATAGCCGGCGCCGCGAGTAACGAAAAGTCTCATCGTGGATCCTTCCAGCCGGAAGCCGCCCGGCGCAAGAGAAGGCACGCATAATGCAATTGGCGCAAAGAGCCAGTTAACGGCACTTTCAAATCCACGTTTGCTTCGGTGCTGAGAGAGCCAGTTGGCTTACAAAACCCGCTTAAGCTTATGTCGGAAAGCGTGTCAATATCGCCAGCAGGCTGAACCGGCTTCGCGGCACCTGATCGGTTGAGCCGCCTCCCGCGGCCTGCTAGGTACGCGGCCGCACCGCGTCAGAGGATAACGCCTTGTCTCCAGTCAGGATCACCGTCGTCGGCACCGGCTATGTCGGCATCTCGAACGCGGTGCTGCTAGCGCAGCATAATCAGGTCGTCGCGCTGGACATCGACGCGCGCAAGGTCGTGCTGCTCAACGCGGGCAAATCGCCGATCGCTGATCCGGAAATCGAGGATTTTCTGGCTAACAAGCCCCTGAACCTCATCGCGACCACCGACCGCGAAGCCGCCTATGATGGTGCCCATTTCGTGATCGTTGCGACGCCGACCGACTATGATCCCGACAATAATTTTTTCAACACGACGACGGTCGAGTGCGTGATCGCCGACGCGCTGAAGCTTGCGCCGCAGGCGCTGATCGTCATCAAGTCGACGATCCCGGTGGGTTTCACCGAGCGAATGCGTACTGAAACGGGGTCGGACAACATCGTCTTCTCACCGGAATTCCTGCGCGAAGGGCGCGCGCTTTACGACAACCTCCACCCTTCGCGGATCATCGTCGGCAACACACATCCGCGGGCCGGCGAGTTTGCACAGTTGCTGCTCGAAGGGTCATTGAAGCCCGGTGCGGCGGTGCTGCAAACCGGCAATACCGAAGCCGAGGCGATCAAGCTGTTCGCCAACACCTATCTCGCGATGCGCGTCGCCTTCTTCAACGAACTCGACACCTATGCCGCGGCGCACGACTTCGATTCGCGCCAGGTGATCGAGGGGGTGAGCCTCGACCCGCGCATCGGGCAATTCTACAACAATCCCTCCTTCGGCTATGGCGGCTATTGCTTGCCCAAGGACACCAAGCAGATGCTGGCCAATTATCGTGATGTGCCGCAGAATCTGATTGCGGCGATCGTATCGTCGAACACGACGCGCAAGGATTTCATCGCGTCGGAGGTCCTCAAGCGCAAGCCGCGCGTCGTCGGCATCCATCGGCTTGCGATGAAGGCGGGGTCGGACAATTTCCGCGCCAGCAGCATTCTGGGCGTGATGAAGCGGATCAAGGCGAAGGGGGTCGAAGTCGTCGTCTATGAACCGCTGCTGGAGGAGGCGCGGTTGTTCAATTCGCGGGTTGTCAACGATCTTGCCGATTTCAAGGGCGAGGCCGACGTCATCATCGCCAACCGGGTGACCGACGAGCTCGCCGACGTGGCTGACAAGGTTTACAGCCGCGACCTGTTCGGGGCCGATCGCTAACCGGTAATCAGCAAGGAATCCGGTCCTGCAAGCCTCAACCCCACCGCTTGCTGATCCTCCCCCGCGCTCATTGCAATGCCCGGTGGCTTATAGACTCGCAGTGAAATGGCTGGCTCGCGGGCTTCCGACGACTAGCCAAATAAGCAAATTTATCCGCCGGGAGCACGCCGGAAATAAAGCGCGTTCGACCCGTCGCCCGCAAATCCGGGTTGGCGGTCGAACAGGGCAGGGACGTGGGTTTCGAATTCGGCGCGGGTTGCGGGGCCATGCGCCGCGAGCCGCGCGTCGCCGAGCCAGAGGATGGAATCGGCGAATTGGGCGACGAGCGACAGGTCGTGCAGCACGACGATGATGGTGCGTCCTGCTCGGGCGAGCGCGGCGAGGCGTTCCATCACGCGATATTGGTTCGCGGGGTCGAGCGCGGCGGCGGGCTCGTCGGCGAGCAGCACAGGCGTATCGGCTGCCAGCACCCGCGTGAGGCAGGCGAGCGCCTGCTCGCCGCCCGAAAGGTCGGCGACGCCGCGGTCGGCGAGTGCGGCGCAGCCGGCGGCTTCCATGGCTCGCTCGACGGCGGCACGGTCGGTCGCGCCCAGCTTGCCGGGCTCGGCCCCATAGGCAAATCGTCCGAGCGCAACCATGTCGCGGACCTTGATGTTCCACGCAAGATCATGGTGCTGCGGAAGATAGGCGATGCGCCGGGCGCGCTCGGTCGGGCTGAGGTGTGCGAGCGGCGTCGCCCCCAGAGCCAGCGTGCCTGCGAACGGCGCGACGCCCGCGAGCGCCCGTAGCAGCGTCGATTTGCCCGCGCCATTGGGGCCGACAATTGCCGTGATACGCCCGGGTTCTATTGTCGCCGTCACGTCATCGAGCAGCGTCTTGGCGCCAGCGCGCACCGTCAGATTCTTGATGTGGAGCGCGTCAGACATGGGCGCCCCGGCCGCGCCGCAACGCGATCATGGTGAAGACGGGAGCGCCGGCGAGCGCCGCGACGACACCAAGCCGCAGCTCGGTATCGGTGGGCAGGAGGCGCACGAGCAAGTCGGCGAGCACCAGGAGCAGTGCGCCGAGTGTTGCCGAAGGGAGCAGGGTGCGACCCGGATCATGCCCGACCCACGGGCGAACCAGGTGCGGCGCAACGATGCCGACAAATCCCACCGCTCCCGCAAGTGCGACTGCGGCTCCGGTTGCGATTCCGGTGCCTGCGATAACGGCGATGCGCCTGCGCCGCGCGTCGAGACCGTGCGCGATGGCGGCGGTCTCGCCGATCGCCAGCAGCGACAGATGCGCGCGCTGGCCGAGCAGGATCACGCAGCCGGCGAGAACCAGCGGCGCCGTGAAGACGAGGTCGCCGAGCGAGCGATTGGCGACCGACCCCAGCGTCCAGTTGATGAGATCCGAAAGCGAGAAGGGGTTGGGCGCGAAATTGAGGATAAGCGCCATCAGCGCGCCCGAGAGACTCGACAGGCCGACGCCGACGAGGACCAGCGTGGCCATCCCTTGCGTTCGCATTGCCGCGACGGCGAGGAGGCTCGTCGCAAGGAGCGCGCCGACGATGGCCCCGATCGGGAGCACCCAGGGGAGCGCAGCGGCAAGGCCGAAATAGAGCGTCAGCGTCGCGCCCAGCGTGGCCGCCGCCGACACGCCCAATATCCCCGGCTCGGCGAGCGGATTACGGGTCAGCGCCTGCAGCGCCGCACCGCAGAGGCCCAGCGCTCCGCCGACAATTGCGGCCGCCAGTACGCGTGGCAGGCGGATGTCGAGAAGGATAATTGCTGCCGCCCGATCGCTCCCGCCGATCGCGTCGACGACAAGGCGCGGCGCGGCGCCATCGGGGCCGAACATCACGGCTCCCAGTGCGGCAACGACAAGAAGCAGGGCAAGCGCCGGGTTGAGTCGCGCTGCGGTCATCGCTGTTCCCTTTCGGCCGTCGCGAGCGCGTGTACGGCGTGCCCGGCGAGCCAGTTTCCGCACGATATCCATGCCCCCGGCACCTCGACGTCCGCTGCACCGCGTGTCGCCCGCTCGACGACGGGGTGACGCGAAGCGGTCCAATGATCCTGACGGTAGCGCGGGCTGTCGAAAAAGGCGCGCATCACGACATCGGGCGGGCGGCGGACGAGCGCCTCGAGCGGGAGCGTGCCCCAGCCGGGCTGCTTGCGATAGGTCGTGTATCCTGCGGCAGCGACGATTTCGGCGACCATCGAACCGGGACCGGTGGTAACGTCGCCGGGGGTCACATAGAGCACCGACCGCGCGCTTGCCGGCGCCGGACGCTGCGCGGCGGCAAGCTGTTGTTCGAGGTCGCTGGCGAGCCGCCGGGCTTGGCGGGCGGCTCCAAGTTCGGTGCCGACGCGCAGCAGGTCGGCGCGCGTTTCGGCAAAATTGTTCGGGAAGCCAAGCTGGACGACGTGAATGCCCATCGCTTCGAGCTGGCGGTCGAGCCGCGCAGCGCCGCCATAGGAGCGCACGACCACCGCGGGACGGAGGCGCGCAATGTCCTCGAGCTGTGGTCGAATTCGGGCGATGCCCTTGGCGCGCGGGGCCGAAAAGCTTGTGTCGCTGTCGGCCTCGAACGAAACGGCGCGGACCTGTTCGCGGGGAAGCAGCCCGAGCACCATCTGGTCGGCGCAATAGTCGATGCTCGCGACGCCGCGGCGCTCGGGCAGCAGCGCGCGCGGCTGGCAACCCGCGAGGAGCGCCAGCATCGCGAGGGCCGCTGCCATGCGCATTAGAAGCTCCAGCGCACCCCGGCGTAGGCCGAGCGGCTCGCGGTGCCATAGGTCGCGACCGTCTGATATTCCTCGTCGAACAGATTTTCGACGCGGCCGAACAGTTCGATAGCGCCAGTGAGCGGATAGCTCGCGCGCAGGTCGACAAGCCAATAGGGTGCGAGCCGGACGGTGTTGGCGCGATTGTCGAAGCTCGCCGACGCATAGCGTGCCGCGACCGACAGGTCGGCGCCGGCGAGGTCGCCCCCGGGCATCCACGCAAGCTCGGCGTTGGCGAGATGCTTCGGCCGCCGCGCGAGGCGATTGCCTTCATAAAGGCCGGCGGGCGTGCGGTCGGTAACGACAACGAGGCTGTAATTGCCGCGCAGCTCGATCGTGTCGCTCAGCTTCGCACCCGCGTCGACCTCGACACCCTGACCGCGCGCGCGGTTGATATTGTCATAGGTACCGAAGGGGCGGGTGCCGGTGGCGCAGATTGGGGGAAGGGGATTGGGTCCCGGCGGGCACGACACGAAGTCGATAAGGTCGCGGCTGTCGCGGCGGTACCACGCGATATCGGCGTGCCAGCTCTGCGCGTTGCCGATCCGCACGCCGATTTCATAGGAGCGCGCGGTTTCAGGGCGCAGGTCGGGGTTGCCATAGGCACCCGCCGAATCGGAGAGCTGGAACAAGGTCGGTGCCTTGAATCCCTCGCGATAGCTCGCGCGCAGCGTGACGAGCTCGCCGAGCCGCTGGCCGATGTCGAAGGCGACGCTTGTCGCGCCGCCGAAGTCGCGGTGATCGTCGCGGCGCACACCGCCGGTCAGCGTCAGCGTATCGGTCGGCTTCGCCGTCGCCATCGCCCAGACGCCCGTCGTCGCGGTCTTGCGACGGTCGGGCGCAAAGCCGTCGTCGGTCAGGCTGCGGCTCCACTCGCGCTCGGCGCCGGCGATCAGGCGAATTTCCGGGGTCACGGTCCAGTCGGCGCTATAGCTCAGCCTTTTGCTGCGTCCGCGCGCGCTGAAGCCGGGCGCCGTGCCGAACGCCGGGTTGTAATTGTCGCGGTTGACGTCGGCGATCCCGAATTGAAGCTGGTGCGTGAAACCCGTCGATCCGGTCCCGCGTCCGCCGGGCCGATGCTCGATCGACGCGGCGGCATAATGTTCGCGCGTCTTCTGAAATTCGTCGGTGTCGCCGAAGCTGTAGGTCGGCGGCGCGAAACCATCGAGGTCGATCCGGCTGTCGGCGTAGAGCCCGAATGCGCGGAAGGTCAGCGTGTCGCCGATGTCGGTGAGGTTGCTGATGTTCGCGCTATATTGGCGATAGCCGTCGCGCTCGGTCCCGCCCGCCGCGTTGCTGAAGCCGTCGGTACGGACATAGCCGCCGCCGATCCCGAACTGCGAAGCGCCAAGCACCGCGGTGCGGAGCTGGCCGTTGACGCGCACCGTGTCGCGCGCGCCATATTCGGCGCCGATCCGCCCGCTCGTGACCGCGCCTGCCGCAGGCGTGGCAGCGGTGGTAGTGACCGCGACAACGCCGCCGATTGCATGGCTGCCCCACGGCAGGCTGTTCGCGCCGCGCAGCACTTCGATCCGGTCGATCGTCCCGAGCATCAGATTGCCGAAGTCGAAGCCGCCGCCCGGCGACGAGGGGTCGCCGACGCGCACCCCGTCGATAACGACCAGCGTCTGGTCGGTCTCGGCACCGCGGATACGCAGATTGGTGACGCCGCCGAGTGCGCCATATTGGTTGAGCGTTACGCCGGGAAGACGCGCGACAAGGTCGGCGGCGGCGCCGTTCTGCGCGCGCGCAATATCCTCGGCATCGATGATCGACAGCGATGCGTTGGCGTCTTCGCGCGCGAGCGGGACGCCGATGACGGTGATAGCGATGCGGTCGTCCTCGTTCGCCGCGGCGGCGAGCGCCGGCGCGGTGGCCGCAAAGGCGATCAGCGAAATGGCAGTACGATAGGCAAAAGTCTTCATAAGAGGTTCTCCAACGTCACGGCTTTGCCGTCACGCGAGGAACCTCGCCTGCTCCCGGTACACCCCGCCCGCGTGCAGATAACGGCGACGCTCGGGCAGGTCTCCTGGCTAGCCGGGTCATCAAAGGGATGCGGCCTTCCCGGAACATCGTTCCAGTGGCACGATCGCACCCTTCTCTCCGACGACAGTTGCGGGGGCAGCGCCGGATTGGAACCGGACTTCCCTTTTCACCCCGTTTCCGGGGAACCTGAGGTCACGGACGCGGCGGCTAGCAAAGCCTTGCGCGGTTCGCAATCGACAATTTTACGCCGCAGCCTCGACGACACGATTGGTTCGCGCAAAAGGACTGAGCCCCAGCCAGGTTTCAATACTCGCCGTCAGCCGGTCGTCGCCGGTAAGCAGCAACCTTCGGTCCTCGATGGCCGCGGCCACAGTGTCATAGCCCATCCAGATCGCCGTCATCGTGCGCAGGTCGCACGAAGCATAAAGGTCGACGTCGAATCCGGGATCGACCGAGCACAGCTGCGTTTCGCTGCCGGGTTCGACGACGAGCCACCATGATCGGCGCTCGGCGGGAAGTTCGGGATAGCGGAACTGGATGATCGAACGTCGTGCTGGCATCGGGTCGAGCACGAGCCCGCGGCGCATGTCCCACATGAGCAAATGCGCGTCGAGTTTTTCGAGCGAAAGGTCGCCGTCGATCCAGCGCTTTCCCCAGACGCCGAAGGCTTCGACAACGGGTGCGAGTTCCTGTCCCGCACGGGTGAGGACGTAGTCGAAGACGCCCGAGTCGCCGGGAACCGGCGTGCGGCGGAGGATGCCGGCCGCCTCCAGATCCTTCAGTCGCTGTGAGAGCAGCGCCGGCGACATGCGCGGGACGCCGCGGCGCAAGTCATTGAAACGCGTCGATCCGGCTGCGAGTTCGCGCACGAGAACAATCGTCCAGCGCGTACACAAAATCTCGGCCGCCATCGCGACCGGACAAAATTGCCCATAGCTCGCGTTTGCCATGATAGGCTCCCTTCCGCAGCATTATAGCCCATGCCGTTTGGCGGGCGCGAGTTCAGTTTCTGAATCGGCGGCAGTTCAGTTCCTGAACTATTCGTGGTCGCCACGAACCGACACAACCATCGCCAGCAGGGAAGCAACCTATGGAGATGAATATGCTTGTAGAAGCCAAGGCAATGACCGCCGATTATTGGCACGAAATTGCGGACCGCATTGCTGCGACGATCGGAGCGACGGCCGAAAGCCACGATTGCGAGGGGCGCTTTGTCGCCGACAATTATGGGCTGCTCCGCGAGGCCGGACTGATCGGGGCCGCGGTGCCCGTGGACCTTGGCGGGAGCGGAATGGATTACCGCACGCTTTGCGGCGTCGTGCGGCGGCTCGGCAAGGGATGCGGCTCGACCGCGCTTGCCTTTTCGATGCACTGCCACCAGGTCGCGGTCGCGGCATGGCGCTGGCAGCATATGCAGGCGCCGACCGACGGTCTTTTGAAGCGGATCGCGTCGGAGAATCTGGTGCTCGTGTCGAGCGGTGGGTCCGACTGGCTGCAGGGCAGCGGGACGGCAACGAAAGTCGATGGCGGCTTCCGGATCAACGCGCGCAAGATATTCTCGAGCGGTTGTCAGGCGGGTGATCTGCTGATGACGAGTGCGGTCTATGACGATCCCGATGCGGGACCGACCGTTCTCCACTTCGCGCTACCGCTCGATGCCGACGGTGTAACCATCCTCGATACGTGGAACACGATGGGGATGCGTGGCACCGGTTCGCACGATGTCGAGCTGAAGGACGTTTTCCTTGCCGATGCAGCCGTTTCCGGCCGGCGGCCGCAGGGGCAGTGGCACATGCTGTTCCACATTATCAGCATGATCGCCTTTCCGCTGGTCTATTCCGCCTATCTCGGCGTCGCGGAGGCGGCGCGCGATGCCGCGCTTGAGGCGGCACGGCGCAAGGCCTCGACAGGCGGGATGATCGCGCTTGTCGGCGAAATGCAGAATAGTTTCTGGATCGCGGAAACCTCACTCGACGCGATGATTGCGGAGGCGGAGGCGGGCGGACCCGGACCTGCGAAGACGAGCAGCGTCATGACCGGTCGCACCGTGACCGGTCGCGCCGCGATTCGCACCGCCGAACTGGCGATGGAAGTGGCCGGCGGCGCAGCCTTTTATAAGGGGTCGACGATCGAGCGCGCCTTCCGCGACGTTCAAGGCGCGCGCTATCATCCGCTTCAGGAGCCAGCACAGCGCGAGTTGAGCGGTCGTCTCGCCCTGCAGCTCGATATTGACGGCTGACGAATGGGCGCGGGTGCGGGGCGCCTTCCGTCCCACCCGCGTCCTCTCATTATCCAAGAGGACGACTTGCAATCGCGGCGCGGCCGGTCAATCTGGGGCGGGCAAGGAGCGACGCGGTGGATTTCGCTTTCGACAATAGTTTTCACGATCGGATGGACGGCTTTTACACGCCGGCGGAGGCGGTCAAGCCTTCGGCACCGGCGATGCTCGCCTTCAATCATCCGCTCGCCGCAGCGCTGGGTCTGGATTTTGAAGGTGTCGGCGAGGCCGATCTGGCAGCGCTGTTTTCGGGCGCGAGCCTCCCCGCGGGCAGCGATCCGATCGCACTCGCCTATGCGGGGCACCAGTTCGGCCATTTTTCGCCGCAGCTCGGCGACGGGCGCGCGCTTTTGCTCGGCGAAATCGTCGCGCCCGACGGTGCGCGTTTCGACATCCAGCTCAAAGGATCCGGACCGACCAGCTTTTCGCGCAATGGTGATGGCAAGGCTGCGGTCGGTCCCGTCCTGCGCGAATATCTGGTGTCCGAGGCGATGGCGGCGCTTGGCGTTCCGACAACGCGCTCGCTTGCGGCGGTGGCGACGGGCGACCGGGTGCAGCGCGAGCGCGGGCATCCGGGCGCCGTCCTCACGCGCGTCGCGAGCAGCCATATCCGCGTCGGAACCTTTCAGTTCTTCGCTGCGCATTTCGGCGCGGAGCATGTCGCGCGGCTGTCCGATTACAGTATCGCTCGGCATTTTCCGGACCTTGCCGATCAGGCGAACCCGCATCTTGCGTTGCTCGACCGCGTCATCGGTCTGCAATGCGATCTCGTCGCGCGCTGGCTCGGCATCGGCTTTGTCCATGGTGTCATGAACACCGACAATGTCGCGATCAGTGGCGAGACGATCGATTACGGCCCCTGTGCGTTTGTCGATCGTTTCGCGATGAGCAACGTTTTCAGCTCGATCGATACGCAAGGCCGATATGCTTATGGCAACCAGCCGCGGATAATGCACTGGAACATGGCGCGCTTTGCCGAAGCGCTGCTTCCCGCGATCCATGCCATCGACCCTGCCGCGGTGGAAGCGGCCAAGGCGCTTGCCGACGCAATTCCCGCTCGCTTCGCCGCGGCGCTCTCGGCAGTGATGCGGCGCAAGTTGGCGCTCGAACAATCGGAGGACGGCGACCAGCAATTGTTCGATTCGCTGTTCGATGCGCTTGAGGGCAATCGCATTGACTTCACGCTCTTTTTCCGCGGGCTTGCCATGATGCTGCGCGGTGACGGAAACTTGCTCGAAAGCCTGATGCCCTATCCCGACGCCATGGCATCGTGGATCGCTGACTGGTGGGAGCGGCTTGCGCGCGAAACCGACGAGCCGCTTGCGCGGGCCGACGCCATGGACGCGGTGAATCCGCTTTATATTCCGCGTAACCATCGTGTCGAAGCCGCGCTCGAAAGTGCCGAGGCGGGCGATATGGCGCCTTGGTTGGCATTGCTCGATGTCGTCCGCAATCCCTTTGTCGCGCGTGACGAATGGAGCGAATTTGCCGGTCCCGGTCCCTACGACGCCGAACCCTATGTGACCTATTGCGGCACCTGACACGCGCGGCGCGTGTTGAGCGCAGCGCGCGCGCTTGCTAATGAGCCGCTCCCGTCAGACAAAGGATATCGACTTGTCCGCATCCCCCGCATCGCAATCCGGCGTCTCGGCCTCCGCTCCCAAGATCGCCGTCGTCGGGACGGGCTATGTCGGCATATCGAACGCCGTGCTGCTCGCCCAGCGGAACCGTGTCGTCGCCCTCGACATCGACGCGCGCAAGGTCGAACAGATCAATGCACGCCAGTCGCCCATCGCCGACCCCGAGATCGAGGATTATCTCGCCAACAAGCCGCTCGATCTCGTTGCTACACTCGACAAGCAAGCGGCCTATGGCGGTGCCGACTTTGTCGTCGTTGCGACGCCGACCGACTATGATCCCGACACCAATTATTTCAACACGAGCACGGTCGAGGCAGTGATTGCAGACGCGCTCGTGATGGCGCCTGACGCGCTGATCGTCGTCAAATCGACGGTCCCTGTCGGCTTCACCGAAAGGATGCGCGCCGAACATGATACCGACACGGTGATCTTTTCGCCCGAGTTCCTGCGCGAAGGGCGCGCGCTCTTTGACAATCTCCACCCGTCGCGAATCATCGTCGGTAACACGCACCCGCGCGCGCGCGAATTCGGCCAATTGCTTCTCGAAGCGTCGCTGAAGCCCGAGGCAGCCATCCTCCAAACCGGCAATACCGAGGCAGAAGCGATCAAATTGTTCGCCAACACCTATCTTGCGATGCGCGTCGCTTTCTTCAACGAACTCGACACCTATGCCGCGACTCACGGGCTGGACTCGCGGCAGGTGATCGAAGGCGTGTGCCTCGATCCGCGCATCGGGCAATTCTATAACAATCCGTCCTTCGGCTATGGCGGCTATTGCCTGCCCAAGGACACGAAGCAGATGCTCGCCAATTATCAGGACGTGCCGCAAAATCTGATCGCGGCGATCGTGTCGTCGAATACGACGCGCAAGGATTTCGTCGCGGCCGAGGTCATCAAGCGCAACCCGCGCGTCGTTGGCATCCATCGCCTTGCGATGAAGGCAGGATCGGACAATTTCCGTGCCAGCAGTATTTTGGGCGTGATGAAGCGGATCAAGGCGAAGGGGATCGAGGTGATCGTTCATGAGCCGCTCCTTGAGGATGAACTGCTGTTCAACTCGCGCGTCGTTCGCGACCTTGACGCCTTCAAGACCGAAGCCGATGTCATCATCGCCAATCGCGTTACCGACGACCTCGCCGATGTCGCCGACAAGGTTTATAGCCGCGACCTCTTTGGCGCTGACAGCTAGGGCTGGGCGCCAGGCAAGGCGCGGAACTCCCCCGAATCCTGCACGTTGACCGGTAAAGGGAGATTCCGGTTGCGCCGCTGCACCCCGCAAGCCACAAATGCGCCTTGACCGAGGGCAGATGCGACCATTTGAAAAGCCTTGCGATTTGGGGAGAGCGGGTGCGCCGCTGTTGCGGTCGCTCGTTGGGCTGTCGGCGTTTGCGCTCGCCATAGGACACGGCTCGCTGGTCGTCGCCCAACCGCCCGAACCGTCCCCCGCCAACGCCCCCGCCGCGCCGAAACCGTCAACCGCTCCCGATGACATTGCTGCGCCAACGCCGCCTCCCGCGGGTGCGCAATTTCCCGAGGTTCCGCCGATCATCGATGACGACGAGTTCGAGCGGGCGATCCCCGATATCGCCGCCGAGGACGATCCCGAACTCGATCGTCCGCTGGAATCGATCGCCGAATTCGAGCGTCGGCTGACCGCCGTAGCCGCGTCGGGTGCCGCCGACGCTGCGGAGGACGACGACGCTGCCGACGGGGCGCCGGTGGTCGATGGTGTTGCTATTCCCGCGCTCGCCGACGGCGTCGTCGTCGAGGCGATCGGTGACGCGCCGATCAGCGATGTCGAGCTGGCCGCGCCGCTTCCGCCGCTCGAAAGCTTTGACGTCGAACCGGTGGAATATGCCGAGGCCGAAGAGGAAGCCCGCGACCGCAGCGTCATCTATATTGTGCAGGTCAACGGGTTGGACGCTGCCGATGCCGCAAGCGACGTCGATCTTGCGGACCTGTTCAGCGACCTGTCGGCGCTTTACGACGGCGACGGCAAGGCGGACAATGCGGCAATGGTGCGCGCGCGGCTCCGCGCCGATGCCGACCTTATGCAGCGAATCCTTGCGTCCGAGGGCTTTTATGACGCGGCGATCCGTACGCGGATCGACCGGACCGCACGCGAACGCAACGCGCCGCTCACTGTGATCCTCGATATAACGCCGGGACAGCGATACACGCTCGGGTCTGTCTCAATCGATGCGGAACCGACCGTTCCCCCGGCGTTGATTGCCGATAATTTCCCGCTGACCATCGGCGAGCCGATCGTCGCGCAGCGCATCCAGGGCGCCGAGGCGGCAATCGCGCTCAAACTGCCCGAGGAAGGCTATCCCTTCGCCAAGGTTGGCCAGCGCGACATCCTCCTCGACGGCGCGACAGGCGAGGGCGATTATACCCTGCCGGTCGAGATCGGGCCCCGGTCGCGTTTCGGCGCTATCGAGACGACGGGCGATCTCGCCTTTGACGCCGAGCATATCGAAGTGCTCGCGCGCTTCGAACGCGGCGACCTTTACGACAGCCGGATGGTTGATGATTTGCGCCAGGCCCTCGTCGCGACGGGGCTGTTTGCGACGGTAGCGGTCGAGCCGCAGCGCACCGGCGAAAGCGCGGGCGACGATACCGAATATGTGACAACGCTCGTCACCCAGCAGGCGGGGCCGCCGCGTACCATTGCCGCGAGCGCGGGCTATGGCACGGGGGAAGGGCTGCGGCTCGAAGGGAGCTGGACGCATCGCAATCTGTTCCCGCCCGAAGGAGCACTGATCGGGCGTGCCATTGTCGGCACGCAGGAGCAGGGGATCAGGGCAATGCTACGCCGTTCTAATGCGGGGCGGCGCGACCGCACGTTCGAACTGGTCGCCGAGGCGACACGCAGCAACTATGACGCGTTCGAGGCAATCACGGGCCGCGTCGCCGCGCGTATCAGCTATGATTCGACGCCAATCTGGCAAAAGAAGTTCACCTATGCCTTCGGTGTCGAACTGATCGCAACGAGCGAAGACGATTATGAGTTCACGCGCGGTTTGCGCGACCGCGATTTCTATACCATTGCCGGGATCAGCGGACAGGTCGGGATTGACCGCACCGACAGTCTGCTCGATCCGACGAAGGGCTTTCGCATCACGACGCTGCTCCAGCCCGAAGGGTCGTTTGCGGGCGGCTTCTCGCCCTATATGCGTGCGCGTGTCGACGTGAGCGGCTATTATCCGGTCACCGACAGCGTCGTGCTTGCGGGGCGCGTTCGCGTCGGCTCGATCATCGGCGCCGCGCGCGAACTATTGGCGCCGTCGCGGCGCTTCTACGCCGGTGGCGGCGGTTCGGTTCGCGGCTTCGGTTATCAGCAACTCGGCCCAAAAGACCCCAACAATGATCCCATCGGCGGGCGGAGCGTGAACGAAGCAGCGGTCGAGGCGCGCTATCGCTTCGGTAATTTCGGCGTCGTCGGCTTCGTCGACGCGGGGCAGGTCTATCGCGGATCGACGCCCGATTTTTCGAACCTGCGCTTCGGCGCCGGGATTGGCGGGCGTTTCTACACCAATTTCGGGCCGATGCGGCTTGACATCGCGACGCCGATCGACCGCCAGCCGGGAGAATCGCGCGTCAGTGTCTATGTGTCGATCGGGCAGGCTTTCTGATGGCGGAAGAGGCGCCTCCGGTCGCCGACGGTGCGGCAACACCGCGCCGGACCTCGCGCATCGCGCGCGGCGCTGCGGTTGCCATCCTCGGCCTTCTCGCGCTGGTCGCGCTCTTTCTCGTCGGGCTCAACAGCGACGCCGGACGGCGTTTCGTCGTCACCCAGATCGAGAAATATGAGTTTGAGAACGGGACGAAGATCGGCATCGGCCGGCTCGACGGATCGCTTTACGGCGCGATGGTCGTGCGCGATTTCACCCTGTCGGACCCCGAGGGCGTATTCTTGGCGTCGCCCGAACTGCGGATCGACTGGCGACCGTTCGCCTATCTTTCGAACCATATCGACATTCGCTCGGCGACCGCCAAGGAAATTCGCTTGCAGCGCTTGCCGCAGTTCAAGCCGGTTCCCGACACGGGCGAGCCGCTGCTTCCCGATATCGACATCGACGTTGGCCGCCTGCGCGTCGATCGCTTCGTCTTCGAGCCTGCCGTCGCCGGCGAGCGGCAGGTAGCGCAAATCGATGGCAAGATCGCAATTGCCGACCGGCGTGCGCAGGTCAGCGCCAATGCCGTGACCGTTGGCGCCGGTGCGCGAGGCGACCGGGTCAAACTGCTGCTCGATGCGGTCCCCGAAGCCAACCGGCTCGCGATGACGCTGGACCTCAGCGCGCCGCAAGGCGGCGTTATCGCGGCGATGGCGGGACTGGACGAACCGCTCACAGCGCAGCTCGACGGGCGCGGCGATTGGGCGAAGTGGGACGGGTCGCTCACCGCCAGCCTTGGATCCGCGCCGCTTGCACGCATCGGTCTGACGGCGCGCAACGGCAGATTCGCGGCCAAGGGAACAGCGCAGCCCTCGCGCCTCTTCTCCGGCTCGCTAGCCGCGCTGCTCGGCGCCGAAACACGGGTCGATCTGGTCGCAAAGCTCGACGAGCGAAAAGCCGACCTCGATGGCGCCGTCGCGTCGGAAGCGATGCGGCTCGGCGTCAGCGGAGGGGTCGATCTGGGAACGAACCGTTATGACGGTTTGCAACTCGCTCTCAATGTCGTCCGTCCCGGGGCCATCGCGCCCGCGGTGCGCGGAAACGGCGTGCGCGCGACGGCGCGCCTCGACGGCGCATTTGCACTCCCCACGGTCGACTATCGGGCCAATGCGGCGGCGCTCGCCTTTAACGATATTATCTTTGAAAGGCTCAGCCTGTCAGGAAAGGCGCGCATCGACGCCGACCAGATTGTCATTCCCGTCGCCGGGCGCGCCGCGCGCATCCGCGGGCTCGACAGCGTTGCGGGCGGGACGCTCACCGCGGTGCGGCTCGACGGCGATCTTGCCTTTGCCGAAGGGCGGTTGCTCAGCGACAATCTGCGGCTGCGATCGTCGCGGATCGATGCCAAGGCGATCGTGATCGCCGACTTCAACCGCGGTTTCTACACTGGTGCGATCGACGGGCGGGTCAACGACTATCGTATCGAAAGCGTCGGCATTTTCGACATCGATACCGACGCCGATCTCCAGACAGCGGCGCATGGCGGGTTCGAAATTGCGGGGCGCGTTCGCGCGCGTTCGACGCGGCTGTTCAATTCGGGTGTCCGCGATTTGCTCGGCGGCAACGGCACTGTCTCGGCGGATGTACGTTACGGCACCGACGGGCTCGTGCGCTTCGCGAACCTGCGCCTCACATCGCCGTTGCTGCGGATCACGAGCGGGCGCGGCAGCTATGCGCCCGACGGTCGCGTCCAACTGAGCGCGCGTGCCATGTCGAGCGACTATGGTCCGCTTGGCGTCGAGCTCGCGGGAACAATTAGCGATCCGCGCGCGACGCTCACCGCAGAGCGGCCGGGGCTCGGTATCGGGCTCGCCAATCTCGAGGCGCGGGTGAACGGTGCGCCCAACGGCTATCGTCTCGCTGCCACCGGCGAAACCGACTATGGCCCGCTGTCGGCGGACGTCGTCCTGCTGACCGCGTCGGGACCGCTGACAATCGAGGTCGAACGCGGCGACCTGTCGGGCATCGGTTTTTCGGGGCGGCTCGTCCGCAGCGATGCGGGGCCCTTCGTGGGACAGCTCGATGCGAGGGGGCAGGGACTCGGCGGGCTCGTGCGACTGAGCGCAGCGGGACCGCATCAGGCCGCGGCGATCAACTTGCGTGCGAACAATCTGTCCTTGCAGGGACCGGCGCAACTCACCGTCGGCGGCGCGATCGTCGATGCCGATGTGACGCTTTATGACAGCCCGCATATCGTTGCCGATATCCAGTTTGCGCAGACGCGCATCCGCGACTTCGATATTGCCGTCGGGCGTGTGAAGATCGATTATCGCGACGGCACCGGCAAGGCGCAGGCGCTTGTCGAGGGGACGAACGGCGTGCCTTTCCGCGTTGCGGCGAACGCCGATCTCGCGCCCGGGCTCTGGCGCGCGTCGGTTCAGGGGCGCGCCACCGGCATCAATTTCCGCACGACATCGCCCGCGCGGATCGTCCCCGGCGACGACGGTTATGAATTGCTGCCGACGACGGTGAATCTGGGGCGCGGCAGCAACGCGCGCATCGCGGGGCGTTTCGGCGATGGCATTATGCTGCAGAGCCGTCTCGACCGCGTCAATATGGCGATCCTCAACGCCGTCTATCCCGACATGGGGCTGGGCGGACGCGCGAGCGGCAGCCTCGATTTCGAGCAGGCTGGCGCCGATGCTTTCCCGCGCGCCGACGCACGGCTGACTATCGACAATTTTACGCGCACCACCGCCGCATCGGTCAGCGAACCGGTCGACATCAATCTCGCGGGCAAACTGCTTTCCGACGGCGGCGAAGCGCGCGCGGTCGTGCGCAAGCGCGGCAGCGTCATCGGGCGGATGCAGGCATCGCTGCGGCCGTTGGGGCCGGGGGCAGGAAGCTGGACTGAACGGCTACGCGCCGCGCCGCTCGGCGGCGGTATCCGCTACAATGGTCCGGCCGATACGCTCTACAGCTTCGTCGGCCCTGCTGGCCAGCATGTGGGCGGGCCGATCGGCGTCGCTGCCGACTTCGGTTGCCGCCTCGACGATCCCTGCCTGCAAGGCGTCGTGCGCGGCAAGACGCTTACTTATGAGAATCAAGCCTATGGCACGCGCCTGACCAATTTGGCCGTCAATGGCCGGTTCACGGGGAACCGGCTCGAGATCGATGAACTCACTGCCACCGCCGGTGACGGCAGCCTTTCGGCGAGCGGTTTCATCAGCCTTGCGGCGTCGGACGGCTATCCGATGAATCTTACAGCGACGCTCGACAATGCGCGGCTAGCGCGAAGCGACAATATCGGCGCGCGCGCGACAGGCACGCTGACGCTCGAAAAGCGGGCCGGGCAGACGGCGCTGCTGTCGGGCGATCTGCGGCTTCCCGAATCGCGCTATCGCATCGTGCGCGAAGGCGCAGCGCAGGTGCCCGCGCTAGCCGGCGTTCGCCGCAAGCCCCCTGCTGGTCGCCCGCGCGTCAGCGGCGACGGCATCGCGGCGGTCGGTGTCAGCCTCTTTGACCTGATCCGACTCAACATCCGGCTGCGCGCAGGCGACGAAATCTATGTCTCGGGCATGGGGCTGGAGTCCGAATGGCAGGGCGATGTTACCTTGACGGGGACGACGCAGGCGCCGCGCGTGACGGGCGACATCGAACTGGTGCGCGGGACGCTGGGTTTTGCAGGACGTTCGTTTACGCTCGACGAAGGGCGGATCAGCTTCCCGACGGGCGATGCCTATGACCCTGCGCTGCGGCTCGTCGCGTCGGACACGTTCGACAATGTGACGGTGAACGTCAACGTGTCGGGCCGTGCGCAAAATCCGCAGATCAGCTTTTCCAGCATACCGGGACTGCCACAGGACGAGATTGTGTCGCGCATCCTGTTCGGCGGATCGATCACCGAATTGTCGCCGCTTCAGGCGGTGCAACTCGCCGCTTCGCTCAACGCCCTGCGCGGCAGCGGTGGGCTCAGCCCGCTCGGTGCGCTCCAGTCGGCGACCGGGATCGACCGGCTGCGCGTGCTCGGCGCCGACGATACTGAAGGGCGCGGCACTGCGATCGCCGCGGGGCAATATATTTCCAAGGATATTTACCTGGAGATCATCACCGACGGGCGCGGCTATACCGCCACCCAGCTCGAAATCAGCCTGACGCGGGCATTGTCGCTGCTCAGCCAGGCGGGAGGTTCGGGCCAGTCGAACCTCAGTATCCGCTACCGGAAGGATTATTGATGCGGGCGCTTCCGTGCATCGCGGCATTGTTCCTTGGGGCGTGCAAGGAGGAGCCCGACTTCGACGCGCGCTATGATGCCGCAAGCAAGGAAATCGAAGCGCGCGCCAAGGCCCTCGACGCCGCGGTTGGGGCGGCCGATGAGGTTCCGCCGGGAGCCAGCGAGTCGGGCACGATCGCAGAGAGCCCGCCCGACCCCGCATTGTCAGGGCGATAGCCGATCCTGCCGGCTGCGCGATCCGGAGCGGCGCTTGCCCGCCGCCTCCCCTTGTGCAAGGGGCATCGGGCCGAATTTGGGGAGGCAACAGATGCATTTCGACGTGGTGATTGTGGGCGGTGGCCATGGCGGGGCGCAGGTGGCCATATCGCTGCGCACGCAGAAGTTCGAAGGCAGCATCGCTATCGTCGGCGACGAAACCGACCTTCCCTATGATCGTCCGCCTTTGTCGAAGGAATATTTCGCCGGCGAAAAAGAATTCGAGCGCATCCTACTGCGCCCCGCCAAATATTGGGACGAGCGCGCGGTAACGATGCTGCTCGGCAAGCGCGTCGTTTCGGTCGATCCGGTGGCGCATTGCGTGGCGACCGACGCGGGCGAGACGATCGGTTATAGCAAGCTGGTATGGGCGACGGGTGGAAATCCGCGGATGCTGCCGATCCCCGGCGGCGACCTCCCGGGCGTGCAGGGCGTGCGCACGCGCGCCGATGCCGACGCGATGAAGGCAGCCTCCGAAAGCGCGGACCAGATCGTCGTGATCGGCGGCGGCTATATCGGGCTCGAGGCCGCGGCGGTGCTACGCAAGGCGGGCAAGAAGGTGGTGCTGTTGGAAGCGCTCGACCGCGTGCTCGCGCGTGTCGCGGGCGAGGAACTTTCGCGCTTTTACGAAAAGGAGCATCGCGATCACGGCGTCGACCTTCGCCTCGGCGTCAATGTCGAGGCGATTGAGGGCGAAAGTCACGTCACAGGCGTGCGCCTTGCGGGCGGCGAGGTGATCCCCGCCGATCTCGTCATCGTCGGCATCGGCATCATCCCGGCGGTCGAGCCGCTCGTCGCGGCGGGCGCCGAAGGCGGCAATGGCGTCCTTGTCGATCGCTATTGCAAGACGAGCCTTCCCGACATCTATGCGATCGGCGACTGCGCGGCGCATGAGAATGATTTTGCCGAAGGGTTGGTCATCCGTCTGGAATCGGTTCAGAATGCCAATGATCAGGCGAATGTCGTCGCCAAGGGAATTTGCGGCGTCGAGGCGCCCTATCATGCGATTCCGTGGTTCTGGTCGAACCAATATGATCTGAAGCTTCAGACCGCGGGCCTCTCGACCGGGCATGACCAGGCTATCCTCCGCGGCGATCCCGCGTCGCGCAGCTTCTCGATCGTCTATCTCAAGTCCGGAAAGGTCGTCGCGCTCGACTGTGTCAATGCGACCAAGGATTATGTTCAGGGCCGGATGATTGTCACTGCGGGGCTCAAAGCCACCGCCGAACAGCTTGCCGACACCGACACGCCGCTAAAGGCTCTGCTGCCGAGCTAGGCAGGGGGCGGGAGGTCCGGCGCCGGGGACGGGTCGGCGGCGAGCATCTTTTTCATTCCTGCCTTCATATTGCGGAGCAGTCGACGTAGCGCGATGATCACGATCACCGCGGCGATCGCCATCAGGAGCGCGATCGCGATCGCCAGCCGCGGAAAGGCGATGGCAAGCGCCAGAAGACCGCCGGTCGCGATGTCTTCGCCGGTTGAAACCACTGCATTGCTATAAGGTTCGGGGCTGACGTTGATGACGGCGCGCGTTGTCGCTTTCGCGCCGTGACTGAGCAGGGCGCCGCCGCCGCCGAGCAGGAAGGCCACGACCTGCCACGCCGGATCGGATGCGTCGACCAGCGCCAGCGCGAGCAGGGCTCCGCCAAGCGGACGTATAATCGAGTGGATACCGTCCCACGCGGAATCGACCCAAGCAATCTTGTCGGCCAGAAATTCGGCGACCGTTCCTGCAGCGGCGACGCCAAGAACCCAAGGATTGGCAAAAACCTGCAGCGCTTGGAGATGTTCGGGGAGCGGAAGCCATCCGAAGTGCATTGCAATTCCTGTCGCGAGGACGGTCAAATAGAGACGCCATCCGGCAAGGAGGCTGAGGCTGCCCGCGACACCCAAAATCTCGACTATTCCCATGGCCTTGCTCCCGGCCGCTTCCGCCGGTTCATCCTGCACTGCACTGCACTGCACTGCACTGCACCGTTCCGTCAGGCAATGGCATAGCCATACGCCGGGTGACACGGGGACGCCCTGCAGGTATCGCCCTCGGCATGAGGTCCGATATTTCGCCCGCGTCCTTGCCAGATGGCGCGATACCCGCCGCTACGCTTGTCATCATGCGCCCCGCCGCGAATGGTGGTCCAGATGAGATTCTGATGGTCAAACGCGCGACGACGATGGCCTTCGCGGCCGGCGCGGTCGTATTTCCCGGCGGACGCGTCGATCCCGACGACTTGGTCGTAGCCCAGCTCTGTGGCTTTGAGGGCGAACCCGCCGAAGGCGCGGCCCGCGTCGCGGCGCTGCGTGAGACGCTTGAGGAAACGGGGCTTGCCGTGGGGTGGCCCGCGCTTGACGATGCCGAAATTGCCTCTGTCCGCGAAGATCTCCTCGCGGGCGTGCTGCTGTCGGATATTCTGGCACAGCGCGGCGATAGACTGTCGCTTGATGCAATGGTTCCCTTTGCGCGCTGGTGCCCCAATTTCAAGGAAGCACGCACGTTCGACACGCGTTTCTTTGCTATTGTATCGCCGTCGCACCGCCATGAATTGACTGTCGAGGCTGCTGAGCACAGCCACATATTCTGGGCGAGCGCGCGCGAGACGCTCGCCATGGCTGATCGAGGCGCGGTTTCGGTGATTTTTCCAACCCGTCGCAACCTCGAACGCTTGGCGCTCGCGGACGATTTTTCAGAGTTTGCAGCGCATGCGTGCGATTTTCCGGTCGAGTTGATAACACCATGGATTGAAGATCGCGATGGAACGACACATCTTTGTATCCCGGACCATTTGGGATACCCGGTAACGTGCGAACCTTTCGAGCGCGTGCGTCGCGGATAGAATTTGCCACCGAAATGAAACTTTTTCCTAATTTAGTGATTTCCTAACAATTGGATCCATAATGCAGATCATCGTTGCAATTATTTGTAGCGAAGCTTAGAGCGGTGAAGCCGGATTGAGCGGAGAGCTTGCTCTCAATTCGATTCGAGAAGATCAAATCCAGTGGACGGAGAATATGATGAACCTGCTTAAGAAAGTTGCGATCTCCCTCGCAGCGACTTCGATGATCGCGGCTCCGGTCGTGGCTTCGGCTGCTCCCGCAGTCGACGGCGCTCGTGCGTTCTCGACCGTCGACGGTCAGAGCGAGCTGGAAGGCGGCACGAGCTGGATCATCGCGATCGTGGCACTCGTCGCCATCGTCGGCGGCATCATCATCGCGTCGGACAACGACGACGATACCCCGACCAGCCCGTAATTACCGGCTGATCAGAACGAAATATTCAGAGGGCTCCGGGTTTCTCCCCGGGGCCCTTTGTGCATTACGGGCTACTGACTTTCGGCGCCGTGCTGACGAAGCAGGCGGGGGCTGCGGTTCGGCTTTCGCCCCGCTAGTCGAATTTTGCCGAGCGGACGTGACGTGAGCGGTCGAGCGGGATGGCACCGCGCGCCCGAGCGACGGCGCCCGGCGCGATGGGCGCTATGGCAAGGCGGTAGGCGTCTTCGCTGTCGCCCGCCTCTGCCAGCACCGCGCCCCACGGATCGACGATCAGGCTGTGGCCGAAGGTCGCCCTGCCGTCGGCGTGCGTGCCTTGTTGTGCCGCAGCAATTACATGCGATCCGGTTTCAATTGCGCGGGCGCGAAGCAGGACATGCCAATGCGCTTCACCCGTCGGGACGGTGAAGGCTGCGGGAACAGCAATGACGTCGGCTCCGCGTTCGACCAGCGCCCGGAAAAGCTCAGGAAAGCGCAGGTCGAAACAGATGGTGAGGCCCAGTTGGCCGATCGGCGTTTCGACGACCACGATCTCGCCTCCACCTTCATAGGCTGCGGATTCGGTCCAGCGCTCGCCCGTCGGCAGATCGACATCGAACATGTGAATCTTGTCGTATCGCGCCCTTATGCTGCCGTCGCCTGCGATGACGTGGCTGCGATTGACGCGCCGCGCGCCGTTGTCGGCGAGAAGGGGCATCGAGCCGCTGTGAAGCCAGATCCCGTGACGCCGCGCCATGTCCTGCAAAGCCGCAGGCCATGGGGAATCGGTTTCGCGGGCCATATATGCCGCCGACCGCGCGCGGTCACGGTCGAGCAACAGGGACATTTCGGGAAGAAACGCCATCGCCGCCCCCGCTGCCGCAGCGTCACCGAGCGCGCGGTCGATGACGGAAAGATTTTCAGCAGGATCGATCCCGCTCCTCATCTGGACGACCGCGGCAAGCGGTGGCGCGGTGGGCGATCCGGGATCGGACGTCGGCTCGGTCATGGATTATCGCTAGGCCGAGTGCGCGCGTGCGACAAGCCGTGTCAGTTCAGTGGCCAGCAAGCTTTGAACAGGATAATATGCGCCGATGCCCAACGCCCCGACGCATGCGCCGCATGCACCTCACCGAATTCTTGTTTCCGCTTTTGCAGCTAGCGCATTGTTGCTGGTGCCCGCGGCATTCGCGGCGCCCGCCGACAGTGAAATGGCGACGGCCGCACAAAGCGCCAAGAATCAGAGCTGGCTCTATGCTGGCAGCGACATTCCGCGCGATGCCGCGTGGCAGTTCGGCGAACTGCCGAACGGCGTGCGCTATGCGGTGCGCAACAATGGCGTGCCCCCCGGGCAGGTTTCGATCCGCGTGCGTATGGATGTCGGATCGCTCTTCGAAACCGACAAGGAGCGCGGCTTTGCGCACTTGCTCGAACATCTGAGCTTCCGCGGGTCCGAACATATTCCCGACGGCGAGGCGAAGCGGATCTGGCAACGCTTTGGCGTCACATTCGGTAGCGATTCGAATGCGCAGACGACGCCGACGCAGACCGTGTACCAACTCGACCTGCCGAGTGCGACGGGCGCCAATCTCGACGAGAGCATGAAGCTGCTCGCGGGAATGATCCGCGAGCCGCGCATTTCCGACGCTGCTGTGGCCGCCGAGCGCGGCGTCGTCCTGTCCGAACTGCGCGAATCGGACGGCCCGCAGCGGCGTATTGCCGACGCGACCAATGCCCATTTGTTCGCAGGCCAGTTGCTCGGCGACCGCGCCCCAATAGGTACGCCCGCCTCGCTCGAGGGCGCGCGCGCGTCCGCTGTCGCCGCCTTCCACAAACGTTGGTATCGTCCCGACCGCACGGTCGTCGTCATCGTGGGGGACGGCGATCCCACCGAATTCGCGCGGTTGATTGCGAAATATTACGGCGACTGGCGCGGCGACGGCCCGGCGCCGCGCCAGCCGGATTTCGGAAAACCCGACCCCAAGGCTGCCGTGGTCAAGGAAATTGTCGAAGCCAATCAGCCCGCCGCGCTGACGCTGGCGATGATCCGGCCGTGGATAAAGCGCGTCGATACGGTCGAGAATACCCGTCGTCTCTACCTTGAATTCATCGCGCTGGCGCTGGTCAACCGGCGCCTCGAAAACCGTGCCCGCACCGGCGGCAGCTATCTCGTCGCGACGGTCGAACAGGAATATATCAGCCGCAGCGCAGATATTACGCTGACGCAGATTGTGCCGCTCGGCGACTGGAAGGATGCGCTCGCCGACGTGCGGGGCGTCATCGCGGACGCTGTTACGACCGCGCCCTCGCAGGCCGATATCGATCGCGAAGCGAACGAGATCGAGGCCTTTTTGATGAAAGAGCTGGAGAATGCGCGCAACGAACCCGGTGCGCGCCTTGCCGACGATCTGGTACGGGCGGTCGACATCAACGAAGTGGTGTCGACCCCGCAAGGTCAGGTCGATATGTTCCGCGCGATCCGCGCCTCGGCAACCCCCGAAGTCATGCTGGCGACAAGCAAGGCGGTTTTCCGGGGAGACGCAACGCGGGTCGTCCTGACCAGTCCGAAGGCGACCGAGGGTGGAGAAAAGGCGCTGCTTGCGGCGCTTGCAGCGCCCGCGACCATACGCGATGACCGGCTGACGAGCGTGGCTGCCGATTTCACCCAGCTTCCCTCGCTTGGAACGCCAGGCACTCTTGTTGCCAGCGCGCCGCTTCCGGGGCTTCGTGCCGAACGGATCGAATTTTCGAACGGGGTGACGGCGCTCGTTTCGAACAACCGCGTTGAGCCGGGCAAGGTGCGCGTCAATGTGCGCTTCGGCACCGGGAATCGAAGCGTCGCGGCCGATGCGCCGAATCTTTTGTGGACGGGTGATTATGCGCTGGTCGCGAGCGGGGTGGGTCCCTGGGGCCAGAATGAGCTCGACCAGCTGACCAATGGTCGCCAGATACAACTCGGCTTTTCGATCGACGACGACGCGTTCGAGCTGACAGCCGAAAGCAAACCCGCCGATCTTAGCGACCAGCTGAAACTGATGGCCGGAAAGCTCGCCCATCCGCGTTGGGACAAGGCGCCCGTGGAGCGGCTTCGCGTCGGCTTTCTGACCGGCTATGACCTCAACGACGCGACGCCCAATGCGGTCCTCGATCGACATTTGCGCGGGTGGCTTTCGGGCAATGATGCGCGATGGTCGCCGCCCGACCGGGCAGCGATCGAGGCGCTGACCCCAGAGGCGTTCCGCGAGTTCTGGGAGCCGCGGCTGGCGAGTGGGCCGATCGAGGTCCAGCTGTTCGGTGATCTGCAGGGCGTCGATTACACGACGCTGCTGGCCGAGACATTTGGTGCGCTTTCGCCGCGTGCACCGATCGTTCCGTCGAGCGGGCAGCGTGTCCAGTTCGCCGCGCATACGGTGGCGCCCGAAATTTCCTTCCATCGCGGCGAAAAGGGGCAAGCGGCGGCGATGACCGCATGGCCGACGGGCGGTGGGCTGGCATCGCCGCGCGATGCACGCGGTCTCGACATTCTCGCCGCCATTTTCAACGACCGCCTCTTCGACCGATTGCGCGCCGAGCAGGGGGCAAGCTACGGTCCGGTCGTCGACAGCTATTGGCCGACCGGTTTCGAGGGCAGCGGCGGCTATCTGCTCGTCGGAAGCTTGCTGGCTCCGCGCGATATTGACCGTTTTTACGCCATCGCTCGCGATATCGCCGCCGATCTGGTCGCGAATCCGGTCAGCGCCGACGAACTGGCGCGCAACGCCGGGCCGCTGCGCGAGCAGGTTGCGCGCGCCTCGACGGGCAACGTCTATTGGATGTTCCTGCTCGAAGGCGCGACGCGCGATCCGCGCGTTGCCGCCAATGCGCTGACGATTCAGGACGATATCAGCGCCGTGACGGCGGCCGACATCCAGCGGCTGGCACGCGCCTATCTGAAACCCGACCGCCAATGGTCGATGGCGATTCTGCCGCAGGGCATGTCGCTTGCCGATGCGTCGGCGCTAGGCAAGGCAGCGGTCGGGGGTCGGTAGACGCAGGGACAGCAGCGCCCGGCGGCCGACGCCAGGCGTTTAGTCTTCGGTTGCCCGCTGCGCACCTGTCGGCGGCGTCCGCAGCCGGTTGATGCGCGGCTCGCGCTCCAGATGTCCCTTGGTCATGATGTCGTGCCGCATTTTGGCGCGCACATCGTGGATCGACGCAATCACCGGTCCCATCGCGACGCCGAGGTCGATCAGCACAGCCTCGGCGAGTTGCAGCGAGCTTTCCAGCGTTTCGGGCACTGCGTCGGTCGCGCCCGCTTCGTAAAGCGCCGCAGCATGGTCCGAATCGCGCGCGCGGCTGACGATCGGCAGGTCGGGATACTTCTTGCGGAGCTGGCGCGTCATGCGCAGCTGCTGCACGGGGTCGTCCATCGTCAGTACGATGGCATTGGCATGTTCGAGCCCCTGCTTGTCGAGCGCGCCCGGCCGTGCGACGTCCGAAAAGCGCACATTGAACCCGTCGCGACGCGCCAGAGCGACCGTGTCGATGTCGGCATCGACCGCGACATAGGCGCGATCATGTTCGCGCAGCAGCTCGGCGACCGTGCGACCGACACGGCCGAAACCGACGATCACCGTGCGCGCCGTGGGGATGGCCTCGTCTTCGCGCTCGGCGCCTGCCATTTCGATCCGGCGCGCGACGTCGTGGCCGACGCGTGCAAGCAGGGGGGTAATCGTCAGGCCGATCGCAGTGACAAGCTGCCAGAATTCGGCAGTCGAGCGGCTGATGAGCTGTGCCTGCAATGCAGCGGTCAGGACGATCAGGGTGGTTTCCGACGGGCTTGCCATCAGCAGGCCGACCTCGGCCGCGGTGCCTTTTCGCGCACCCGAAAAACGCAGCAGCAGCGCCGTGACGATTGCCTTGACCGCGACCACGCCGACCACCGCCGCAATCAGCATCGGCCATTGCTTCACGATGGTTTCAAGGTTCAGCCCCATTCCGACGCTGATCAGGAACACCCCGAGCGCGAGCCCTTTGAACGGTGCGGTGATCGCTTCGACCTCGCCATGATATTCGGTTTCGGCGATCATCAAACCGGCAAGCAGTGCGCCGACGATCGGCGACAGGCCGACGCCCGCTGTGGCGAGCGCAGCGATGATGACGACAAGCAGGCTCGCCGCGAGGAAGAGTTCGGGGTCCTTCGCGCGAGCGGCCTGCGCGAAGATGCGCGGCAACAGGAACCAGCCGCCGATCGCCAGTGCCGCGACGACCGCGACGCCCTGCCACAAAGTTGTCAGCAGCAATTGCGTGTTGTCGCCCGCCGGATTGGGGGCGAAGGCGCCGAGGATGAAGATGATCGGGACGATTGCCAGATCCTCGAACAACAGCATCGAAAAGGATGCGCGCCCCACCGCTGACTTGGTTCCTGCAATCGGCATCACCAGCGCGGTGGATGAAAGCGCGAGCGCGATGCCGAGTCCGTAGGCCGCCGGCGGCGACATATCGCCGAAGAAGAGCAGCGCGCTGCCCAATATGGCCCCGCCGAGCGTCAGTTCGGTCGCGCCGACCCCGAAGACGAGCCGGCGGAGTTGCCACAGGCGGCGGAACGACAGTTCGAGCCCGATCGAGAAAAGGAGCAAGATGATGCCGAATTCGGCAAAAAGCGCGATGTCCTCGGTCGATCCGATCGTGACATGATCAAGCCACGGATAGTCGTGCGCGAGCGCGCCCAGCCCCGACGGCCCGACGAGCAAGCCGACCAGAATGAAACCGATGACGGGCGATATGCGAAAGCGCGCAAATGCGGGGATCACGATGCCTGCGGCACCGAGCACGACCAGGGCGTTGCCGATCGCCGACGTATCACTTTCCGAGACCATAGGGGCCGACCTTATGCGGGCCGGCCCCGATTGGCTAGGTTGTGTTATGGAACTGACGATTTAACGTCGTCCCCGCCTTCGCGGGGGCGGCGTTCATGTGATCAGGCGCCCATTTTCTTTTCGAGATTTTCGACGATTGCCTCGAAGAAGCCCTCGGTGGTCAGCCAATTCTGGTCGGGGCCGATGAGCAGGGCGAGGTCCTTGGTCATCTTGCCGCTCTCGACGGTTGCGACGCAGACCTTTTCGAGGTCGTCGGCGAACTTCACCAAGGCCGCATTGTCGTCGAGCTTCCCGCGATGCTTGAGCCCGCCGGTCCAGGCAAAGATCGACGCGATCGGATTGGTCGAGGTCGCCTTGCCCTGCTGGTGCATGCGATAGTGACGGGTCACGGTACCGTGCGCGGCTTCGGATTCGACGGTGTTGCCGTCGGGCGTCATCAACACGCTGGTCATCAGGCCGAGCGAGCCGAATCCCTGCGCGACGGTGTCCGACTGGACGTCGCCATCATAATTCTTGCATGCCCATACGAACTTGCCCGACCATTTGAGCGCCGATGCGACCATGTCGTCGATCAGGCGATGCTCATAGGTGATCCCGAGCTCGTCGAACTTCGCCTTGAATTCGCTCTGGAAAATTTCCTCGAACAGATCCTTGAAACGCCCGTCATAGGCTTTCATGATCGTGTTCTTGGTCGACAGATACACCGGCCATTGGCGCGCGATGCCATAGTTCAGGCTGGCGCGCGCAAAGTCGCGGATCGAATCGTCGAGATTGTACATCGCCATCGCGACACCCGACGAAGGGAACTGGAACACTTCCTCGTCGATTGTCTGGCCGTCCTCGCCCTCGAACACCAGGCGCAGCTTGCCGGGGCCGGGGACGCGGAAATCGGTGGCGCGATACTGGTCGCCGAAGGCATGGCGCCCGACGACGATCGGGTCGGTCCAGCCGGGGACAAGACGGGGGACGTTCTTCATCACGATCGGTTCGCGGAAGACGACGCCGCCCAGGATGTTGCGGATCGTGCCGTTCGGCGACTTCCACATCTTTTTAAGACCGAATTCTTCGACGCGCGCCTCGTCGGGGGTGATCGTCGCGCATTTGACGCCGACGCCATATTTCTTGATCGCGTTGGCGGCGTCGACGGTGATCTTGTCGTCGGTGCGATCGCGCTCCTCGATACCGAGGTCGTAATAATGGAGGTCGATGTCGAGATAGGGCAGGATGAGCCGTTCGCGGATCCATTGCCAGATGATCCGGGTCATTTCGTCGCCGTCGAGTTCGACGACCGGGTTGGCTACCTTGATCTTGCCCATGCTGCTGCCTTTTCTTGGGGAGTCGGAATGCAGGGCGCCTTAGGCAATGCCGCACGAATGTTCAACTGCCGCGGTGCGTATCCCATTGTCTATGCCCGGCGCGCGCCCTAGAAGGCCGCCATGTCCAATAGTATATCATCCAATCGTCCGGGCGGCGGCATCAAATGGCGCTGGCCGGCAATCCATCCCGAGGGACGCAAATTCCTGCTGATCGCCGGGATCGTTACCCTTTGTTTCTGGCTTTTGGGTTGGGGGATTGTCGGGTGGCTGATGCTTGGCATCACCGCGTGGGTCGGCGCCTTCTTTCGCGACCCGGTGCGGATTACGCCGACAGGCGCGGATCTTGTCATCGCCCCGGCCGATGGCCTTGTCACACAGATTGCCGAAGTCGCCCCGCCGGTTGAAATCGCCGGTCCCGATGGGCTGAACGAAGCAACGATGATGCGCGTGTCGATTTTCATGAGCGTGTTCGACGTCCACATCAATCGTACGCCAATGGCGGGGACGCTGAAAAAGCTGGTCTATATTCCCGGCAAATTTGTGAACGCGGACCTCGACAAGGCGAGCGAGGAGAATGAGCGTCAGCACTTCGTCGTCGAACGCGCCGACGGGGTACGGATCGGCTTTACCCAGATCGCAGGCCTCGTCGCGCGGCGGATATTGCCCTTCGTCAGCATGGGCGCGACGCTTGCGACCGGGCAGCGGGTCGGACTGATCCGCTTTGGCAGCCGCGTCGACGTTTATCTTCCCGCAGGCACGACGCCTCAGGTTCTCCTTGGGCAACGAACGCTCGCGGGTGAAACGATCGTGGCGCGGATCGGGACGTCGGAGACTATCGACGGCATAGGACAATAACGCGTGACCGACGCCGATCATCCGCCGGCGGATGCCGCGGGGCGCCGCATCGGGGGGATCAGCCTGCGTGCCTTTCCGCCCAATGCGATCACGGTGCTCGCGCTCTGCTTCGGACTTACGGGGGTGCGCTTTGCGATCGGCGGACAGTTCGAAATTGCCGTGGCGGCCGTTATATTTGCCGGGGTGCTCGACGGGATGGACGGCCGCATCGCTCGCCTGCTGCGCGCGCAGAGCAAGTTCGGCGCCGAACTCGACTCCTTGTCCGACGTGATTGCGTTCGGCGTGGCGCCGGCGATGATCCTTTTCCTCTGGTCGCTGACCGACGCGCCGAAGTTCGGCTGGACCGCGGCGCTTGCGCTTGCCGTCTGCTGCGCGCTGCGCCTTGCGCGATTCAATTCGCGTATGGATTCCGATTTCCAGCCGCACAAGTCGGCGGGCTTCATGACCGGCATTCCGGCACCTGCAGGAGCCGGACTTGCGTTCGTGCCAATCTATTTGTGGCTCGTCACCGGCAATGGCTGGTTTCGCGAATGGTTCGTCGTCATGCCGTGGGCCCTCGGCGTCGCGATGCTCATGATCTCGGCGCTGCCGACCTACAGCTGGTCGTCGTTCCGGTTGCGCCGGTCGTGGCGTTTGTTCGCACTTGCGGGAATCGGCCTCCTCGGCGCGGCGCTCATTACTGCGCCTTGGTGGACGCTGCTCGCGGTCAGCGCGATCTATCTGGTGCTGCTGCCTTTCGGCATTGCGAGCTACGCGCGCGTCAGGCGGCGTGGCTGACGATCTTCACGCTGCGCGAGGGAGCGCGGCTACGGTGCGTTCCCAGGCGCCGCACCGGTGGGGGGCGCAATTTGATAGCTTTTCCATCGGAAACCGGTCCCGGCGCAGCCGGTGAGGTGAAGGCGCCTTCGCCGAGAAGTGCGGAGAGTATCGCGTCCGCATTGCTCCGGAGCATCGCAAGAATGACCATGACCCCAAGACCGGCGGCAATGGCGAAAAGGAGAGCTGCAGCGACCTGAACCATCATCTTGTCCTTTCGGCTTCGTGGCGAAGCGCTTTTGCGAAACTACGGCTTTGCGGCGGTTTTTGTTGCATGTTCGTGGTTTGTTCTCAACGGTTTTGCGACGAACCGAGTCGGATTGTCGCCGGATCGAGCGGCGATGCGTGTGTCTGGGCGGGCGATTTGGCGCCGTAAATCGCGCGCCGGGGCCTTGCTTTTCCTGATCGAAGCCGCTAACGGGCCGCCCATTCCACATGGAAGGCGCACATACCGGTGCCGGGTCCATCCCCCGACGGATGCCTCGGTTCTTGCCTTTCAGAGGACTAACCGGAAGGAGAAAGACTATGGCGGCTCCTGTCGTCACGATGCAGAATCTTATTGAGGCCGGCGCGCACTTCGGCCACCAGACCCACCGTTGGAACCCGCGCATGAAGCCGTACATCTTCGGCGCGCGCAACGGCATCCACATCCTCGACCTGTCGCAGACCGTGCCGCTCTTTGCGCGGGCGCTCGACTTCATTTCGTCGACTTCGGCTGCGGGCGGCAAGGTGCTGTTCGTCGGCACCAAGCGTCAGGCGCAGGGACCGATCGCCGATGCGGCACGCGCGTCGGGCCAGCATTTCGTCAACCACCGCTGGCTGGGCGGCATGCTCACCAACTGGAAGACGATCTCGAACTCGATCAAGCGCCTCAAGACGCTCGAAGAGCAGCTTTCGGGCGACACCTCGGGCCTCACCAAGAAGGAAGTGCTCAACAAGACGCGCGAGCGCGACAAGCTCGAAATGTCGCTCGGCGGCATCCGCGACATGGGCGGCATCCCCGACGTGATGTTCGTGATCGACGCGAACAAGGAAGAGCTGGCGATCAAGGAAGCCAATGTCCTTGGCATCCCCGTCGTCGCGATCCTCGATTCGAACGTCTCGCCCGACGGCATCGCTTTCCCGGTTCCGGCGAACGATGACGCGGCGCGCGCAATCCGCCTCTATTGCGATGCGGTTGCCCAGGCGGCGACCCGTGGCGGCCAGCAGGCCCGCGCCGATCGTGGCGAAGACCTTGGCGCTGCCGTCGAGCCTGTCGCCGAGCCCGCGCTGACCGAGGAAGCCCCGGCGGCCGACGCTGCTCCGGCGACCGAGGACGAACAGGTTCCCGCCGAAGCGGCAGCCGAGACCGAGCGCCAGAGCGACGCCTGAGCGCCGCTCGCGTGTGACGGGACGGCGCGGCGAGTCCGCGCCGTCCCGGTCATAGTATTGACTTATCACGCCGCCATGCGCGCGGCGGACAGCAGGCCGATGACGGCCTGCCCCTTTTTGAAAGGAATATCCGATGGCTGAGATTTCGGCTGCACTCGTCAAGGAACTGCGCGACCGCACGGGCGCCGGCATGATGGACTGCAAAAAGGCGCTCGCCGAAAACAACGGCGACATCGAAGCGTCGATCGACTGGCTGCGTACCAAGGGCCTTGCCGCCGCCGCCAAGAAGGCCGGCCGCGTCGCCGCCGAAGGACTTGTCGGCGTTGCGACCGACGGCACGCGCGGTGCGATGGTCGAAGTCAACAGCGAAACCGACTTCGTCGCCAAGAACGAACAGTTCCAGGACTTCGTCCGCGACGTGACGCAGGTTGCGCTCGCCGGCAGCATCACCGACATCGAAGCGCTGGGCGCCGCGACCTATCCGACCGGCGGCACCGTCGCCGAAAAGCTGACGAGCAATATCGCGACGATCGGCGAAAACCAGTCGCTGCGCCGCGCCGCGATCGTCTCGGTCGGCTCGGGCGTCGTCACCGGCTATGTCCACAATGCCGCCGCGCCCGGCATGGGCAAGATCGGCGTGCTCGTCGCGCTCGAATCGACGGCGGGCGCCGACGTGCTCGAACCGCTCGGCAAGCAGCTTGCGATGCATGTCGCAGCCGCCAACCCGCTTGCGCTCAACGGCGACGAGCTCGACGCCGACCTGGTGGCGCGCGAACGCGCGATCGCCGAAGAAAAGGCCGCCCAGTCGGGCAAGCCTGCCGACATCGTCGCCAAGATGGTCGACGGTTCGATCGCCAAGTTCCGCAAGGAAAATGCGCTGCTGTCGCAGCTGTTCGTGATCGACGGCAAGACCCCGGTTGCAGAGGTCGTCGCGGCTGCGGGCAAGGATGTCGGTGCGGCGATCACGCTCAAGGGCTTCGTCCGCTTCCAGCTCGGTGAAGGCATCGAGAAGGAAGAGAGTGATTTCGCCGCCGAAGTCGCGGCTGCCGCCGGCGTCTGATCCGCAGAATTGGACTGCTGGCCCGCAGGGCGCCGTTTTCCTCTCCTTCGTCATGCCGGACTAGATCCGGCATCCACTCCGTCCTTCGAGGGCAGATGGACCCCGGATCAAGTCCGGGGTGACGAAAGCGGGGAGGGCGATCGCGGGGTGTGGCAGTCCGCTTGGCAATGGCGCGTGCCCGCTCTAGGGTGCGCGCCATTCGCATATAGAGAATTGGCAAGAGGTTCCCCCGCACATGGCATTGCCCGGCATGAAACGCATTTTGCTCAAATTGTCGGGCGAGGCGCTGATGGGCGCGACGCCGTTCGGGATCGATCCCGAAACAGTGGCGAACATGGCCGCCGAGGTGAAGGCGGCGAAGGATCGCGGGCTCGAAATCTGCCTCGTCATCGGCGGCGGCAATATCTTTCGCGGCATGGCGGGGGCGGCCAAGGGCATGGACCGCGCGCAGGCCGATTATATGGGCATGCTCGCGACGGTGATGAACGCGCTCGCAATGCAGAATGCGCTGGAGCAACTGGGGGTGGAGACGCGGGTCCAGTCGGCGATCGAGATGGACAAGGTGTGCGAACCGGTGATCCGCCGCCGCGCCGAGCGCCATATGGAAAAGGGCCGCGTGGTCATCTTTGCCGCGGGCGTCGGCGCGCCATATTTCACGACCGATAGCGGCGCTGCGCTGCGTGCTGCCGAAATGAAGTGTGACGCGCTATTGAAGGGCACCAGCGTCGACGGCGTTTACAACGCCGACCCGAAGAAAGATCCGAACGCGGTGCGTTACGATACTTTGAGCTATGATCGCGTGCTCGCCGATAATCTGAAAGTGATGGACGCGAGCGCTGTGGCACTGTGCCGCGACAACAATATTCCCATTGTCGTGTTCAATATTCGCGAACCCGGCAATCTGGCGCGCGTATTGGCGGGCGAGGGTGTCGCCACCGTCGTCGGCGACGCTGCCCGAAGCGATTGAGAGAGGAACGATAGATGGCAAAATATGACAAGGCCGACCTCGAGCGCCGCATGCACGGCGCGGTCGAATCGCTGAAGCACGATCTGGCGGGCCTGCGGACGGGCCGCGCCAATGCTGCGCTGCTCGACCCGGTGACGGTGGAAGTCTATGGCGCGCAGATGCCGCTCAACCAGGTCGCGTCGATCAGTGTCCCCGAACCGCGCATGATTACGGTTCAGGTGTGGGACAAGGCGAATGTCGGACCGGTCGACAAGGCGATCCGTTCGGCGGGCCTCGGTCTCAACCCGATCGTCGATGGGCAGATGATGCGCCTCCCGATCCCCGAAATGACGCAGGAGCGCCGCAAGGAGCTGTCGAAACTCGCCGGCCAATATGCTGAAAAAGCGCGTGTGGCCGTTCGCAACGTCCGCCGCGACGGGATGGACGGGCTGAAGCAGGACGAGAATAAGAAGGAAATCAGCGAGGACGAGCGCAAGCGTCATGAAACTGAAGTCCAGAAGCTGACCGATTCGACGATTGCAGAAATCGACGCGGCGGCGAGCGCCAAGGAAAAGGAAATCTTGGGTTAGTGCGTTTCCGGGCTCACCTCTCAGCCGTTCAGGCTGAGCTTGTCGAAGCCCCGTCCTTTTCTGGCAAAGGAAAGAACGGCCCTTCGACTGGCTCGGGGCGAACGGAATCGGGTTCTGTCGGTGTCTGATACTCAAAACCGCGCGCGTCACGTCGCGATCATCATGGACGGCAATGGCCGCTGGGCGAAGAAACGCCACCTGCCGCGCGTCGCCGGGCACCGCGCAGGGGTCGAGGCGGTGCGGACGATCGTTCGCGCCGCGGGCGATCTGGGGCTGGAGGCGATGACGCTCTATGCCTTTTCGTCGGAAAACTGGAAGCGCCCCGAAGATGAAGTCAGCGACCTGATGGGGTTGATGAAGCGCTTCATTCTGTCCGACCTTGACGAATTTGCCGCGAACGACGTCAAGCTGAAAGTCATCGGCAACTGGCGCGCGCTTGCTCCCGATGTTGTCGCGCTCATCGAAAATGCGCTCGACCGCACGTCGGGCAACAAGCGCACGACGCTCGCCGTTGCACTCAATTATGGAGCGCAGGACGAACTCGTTCGCGCGGCGCAGGCGGCCGCGGCGGCGGGTGCGATCACGGCGGACGCGATCGAGGCGCATCTCGACACCGCCGACATGCCGCCGCTCGACCTGCTTATCCGCACCTCGGGCGAGGTGCGGCTTTCGAACTTCCTGTTGTGGCAGGCGGCCTATGCCGAGCTTTACTTTACCGACCGGCTGTGGCCCGACTTCACACCGGACGATTTGAAGGCGGCGCTCGATCAGTTTGAACGGCGCGAACGCCGCTATGGGGGTTTGTGATGGCGACTGCGGTGAAGTCGGATCTTTGGACGCGGGTCGGATCGGCGATCATTTTGTTCGCCATCGCCGGTGCTGCGCTGTGGTTCGGCGGGCTGGCGTTCGGGCTGCTGCTGCTCGTCGGCGGCGCGCTCGTCATTGTCGAGTGGCTCGCGCTCGTGCGCGCGATGGGACAGGGGGGCGGTGCAAAGGCCGCGCTCACGATCCTTGGCCCGCTGTTCATTGTCGGCGCGGTCGCGGGGCTCTGGTTCATCCGCGAAAAGCTTGGCATGACGGCCGCGCTCTGGGTCTTCGGCATGGTCTGGGCGACCGACATCGGCGCTTATTTCGCAGGGCGTGCCTTTGGCGGCGCGCGGCTGGCGCCGACGATCAGCCCGTCGAAGACCTGGTCGGGACTCATCGGCGGCATGGTCGCTGCCCTGATCGCGAGCGCGAGCATCGGCGACCGGGCGGGCATCGTCGGCGTCCCGTTGTGGATCGGCCTGTTCGTCGGCCTGCTCGCGCAGATGGGCGATCTTGGCCAGAGCTGGATGAAGCGTCGTGCCGGCGTCAAGGATTCGGGCAAGCTCATCCCCGGCCACGGCGGCATTTTCGACCGCGTCGACGGACTGCTGCCCGTCGCGTTGCTGCTTGGCGCGCTGGCGGTCGCGGGCGCGCTGACGGTTCGGGCCGCAGGCTGACATGACGCGCCGCCTCGCCCTTTTCGGTGCCACGGGGTCGGTCGGGCAATCGACGCTCGATCTTGTGCGCCGCGACAGCGAGGCTTGGCGCATTTCGGTGCTCACCGCCAATTGCGATG